>JABAOF010007145.1_pt4 | contig 25013 bp, 15 predicted proteins | sample 7062171 | NCBI WGS metagenome assembly JABAOF01 (sample SAMN14538628, study PRJNA623070) | marine sediment metagenome | biome: marine biome [ENVO:00000428]; feature: marine pelagic biome [ENVO:01000023]; material: deep marine sediment [ENVO:00002113] | place: India: Gulf of Khambhat ...
AGCAAAGAAGAAAGGAGAGCCTTGTTGGAGAGGTCCTGATCATTGAGTCTAATCAATCAATTCATATCTAAATCAAAACAGGGAATAAGAGATGCCATCTTTAATAATGAACGATACCGGAATTTTTTTGGGCTTAATTTCACTGCCTTTTGGACATGAAGAAACCTTTTATCAAAAAGAATTTGAGGAAGAATTATTTCCAGGATACAAAAATTCTGTAAAGGAACATTTTAAAGGAATCAGGTCGAAGAGCGCCGATATATTCGAGAAATATCTATACCGGCCATCTGCCTATTACCTCTTTCACCGCTTTGACCTGGCAATATTAAGCCTCATCGATGATTTTGAATTCGGCTGCCGGCGGTTTCACCCCTTTGATCCATTTACTTTTAAAGGGGAGAAAGATTATTTTGAGAATTTTAAATACCAGATCATCTCCGGTCATCTCCAGGAATTTCCTGGTAATAAAAAAGTTAATAACAGCGTAATAGAGCTTGCTTCCGCAACATTCCTGGCAGAAAAAGAAAAAAAACCTCCCCTGATCGGTATATGCTCTTTGAAACTGAACAATTCCCTGCTTATCGGTTCGGGGGTTGAACTGCTTAAAAACGTCACCCTTTTTTTAAAATTAAAAACCGATGAGATTTTGAAAAAAGATAAAACAACAAAAGTAATGATCGTCATTAGTTATTCCTGGCATGAGCTGGTACTTCTCATTTTTTCAGACAGCTATAAAAAAATAAGCAACCTGATTTTAAACATAAGAGAAATAAACCTTGGGGACCTCCTGGAGTATAAAAAGGAAATTCCCGGGTTTGAGTACAGTGACTTTGTGATAAGGAATTATTCCCTTAATGCTGAGATGATCAGTCTTGATGAAAAGGATAACCTGGATATTGGCAAAACCCATGTGTTTGAGAATTCTATTTCCATTTTTGGTTTCGATTTTGAAATATACAAGGATATTAATAGAGAGGGGGGCGATCAATCCGCCCTGTTGGGAAAAATTTCCGATGATGATATTCACCTGTTTACCCGGTGGTTTACCAGGCCCGGGCATTTAAAGAATGCAGCCGAAGCAATTCAACCGGAAGATAGCGATGGAATTTCCGTTTGCATTGGAAAAGGCGATTTTATCTACCCCTCCCCCTACTCCGAGACCAAAGAAAAGTTCAACACGAGAAAATACATCGAAGATGTAGTAAAGGCAGTAAAAAAAGAGGATATAAACCAGCATATCATGCAATCGTATACTATTGTCGATGTGCCCTGGAAATACAGGGAAATCTCTCTGCCGGATGTCCATGAGCATCACTTTTATTTCCTGGAAAATTTACCTTGTTTACGGGTTTTGGTGGAAAAAATTGAAGAAATAAGGAAAAGAATGCAAGCGTTTGGTGTTCCCAAAGTTTTGAAGGCTAAAATCCTTAACATTTTTTCGAATTTTAACGATGGAATCCTGGATACGGTTTTATATGGGTATTTTTTCGAATTGTCTGGTGCAATCAAGACCGTTATCGAGCATATCGAAAAAAAATCCGAGACCCCACCTTACGATAAGTTGACAACATTAAATAAATTTCTTAATGTTATCACAAATGATTTTGAAAAGGCATACTTGAACCGATTTCATCAAAGCTACCGGATGAGCGAACTGACCGACTTCACCATCGATTATAAGGGTGGAATCCATCAACTGGCAGCGTGCTTTGATTCGGCATTTAATGCTATTTGCAGCCAATTGGGCAACCCCTACTCGTTTGCCTATGTTTCCGGTGACCCCTATGTATTCACCAACCAATTTTCCATCCGCCTTAATTATTTTCATATTTTCCAACCTGAAATTTTCGTGGCTATTGTCAGCCATGAAGCGGCAAATTTTTTGCCTTTTGCTCGATTGGATCCTCAAAAGGAGAGATTAAAAAACCTGGAGGAAATATTTTCCAAATCTGAGCCTGATGAACGAAAAAAAAGTACGGATTTAAAGACAGGCAAACTTTTCTGGGAAGATAAAGACTATCCCCTTCATCAGCAGACAAAAATAAAAGACTTCCTTAACTCGCTGACTAAAAACGTGAAAGATTTAAAATTTTTTATCACGGCAAAATATTTCCGCTATGTAACGGCTGATTTGATTTCCTTTTACTTCACCTACCAACAGGATGTGGAATTGTTTACCTATTGGTACTGGAACGTCTTTATGCAAACCCCGGAAGTATATGAACGGTCTAATGTCATCGAGGAAGATCAATTTTTGGGATTTTTATTACGATTTCAGACTGTTTTGAAATTATCGAATAATCAATTGATTAACGGATCTTCGGGCTCACCCAATGAAATTCTGGAGGATTACTGGGAAAAATGGGCAAAAATTTCGTCAGAGTTTTTAGAGGGGCTTTTGGCTGTTGTACCGGATATCGCTTCACTATTTAATGAAACGCGAGAACTGGTTCACGCCATATTCGAACGGGCTTATAAAAACATAATAGGAACAACGGATACCAACCAAAAGATAATAATAGCCGATAAATTGATAAAAAATTTGGCAGGTAGAATCCAAGAATCCCTTGAAGCTGGTAAAGTATGTGCTTTTGATCTTAATAATGTACACCGGTTTCAATTCACCCAGGCAGTTTTTTATGGATATCTAAGGTTAATTAAAGAAAAAGCAGGATCGGGAAATACTGTATTAAGAAGGGATGAGAAAGGAATGCCGGTGATAGATAAAGAACATGATGGGGATTTTCTTTTTGATCCTACCGGCGGCATATTTACCCATGACCTGGAAATCCGGCAGGAATATTATAAATACCGTGCTGCCCTTACCATGACACTCTGGGATATGGCAATGAGAACAAAAAAACGTGCCATTGCCCAAAAAATGGTCGGGGAATTCGACGATATAAAAGTATACAGATACCTGCTTGAACTATGCAAAGGCCGTGATATCCTAAAATCAAAACACATAAAATTAAAAAAGGTTTTTTTAGACCAGGTCAACGATTATTGTTCAAGGATAGTGAAAGGAAAAAAGGGGCGTTATGCAGCCTATTTGGTATGGGGAAGAATCCTGGAAATGTATGCGGATTCCCAGGAGAAGGTGGAGAAAAAGAAAAAGTACAAAACAATAGCAAACGAGAGATTTAAGCAAGCCGGGAAAGTAAACTCACGGGCCTGGGCCAGGCATAAAATCGATTTGCAAGAATTAGATGAACTGGACCTGGCAACGTTAAGCAAGCAAGATAAAAATAACGTTCTTTATAGATTGGTGAGCCAATACTAATCCTTCTTTTATTATTCTTCCAGTTCTGAGGCCGGATAAAGAGCAAGACCATCCGTATAGTAGAGCCGCTGCATGACAGGCTCAGAGAGAATAAATCGATTATTTTTGTCCATTACAACCGCATCGCTGCCAGGCAGTAAGATAACTGTGTAAATGGATTCACCGCTTTTCATATCCCATAATCTAATGGTATTGTCCCAACTGCCGGAAACAAGCCAGCGGTTGTCCGTGCTTATGGAAACAGAGGTTACACGATGATGGTGGCCTGCAAAAGTATTGACTAATTGGCCGGTTTCCATATCCCACATTTTCAGAGTGTTATCATCGCTTCCGGATACCAGGTGTCGGTTATCCGGGCATACAGCCGAGGTTCTTACCGGGGCGAGATGGCCGTTAAAGGTTTGCAGTAAGTCTCCGCTTTCAATATCCCACAGCTTTATCGTATTGTCTGCACTTCCGGAGACGACATGACGGTTATCCGGGCTTACGGTAACGGTAATAACACCGCGTTCATGTCCTTGAAAAACCCTGAGCGGTTGTAAATTTTCAATATCCCAGATTCTTATGGTAAAGTCCAGGCTTGCGGAGACAATCCGTTGACTGTCCGGGGTAAAAGCCACAGCAGTGGCTTCATCCTGGTGACCTTCAAATCGTTTTAAAAGATATCCTTTTTTAATATCCCATAGTTTTATTGTTTTATCCCTGCTGGCGGCAGCGATCCATTTTCCATCCCTGCTAAATGCCGCGGAAGTCATTCGAAGCGGCCGGCCTTCTTCTTGCTCAAAGGCTTTGAGTAATTTTGGTGTCTTATCACGAATATCCCATAGTTCCATGGTATTATCCGAACTTGTTGATAGGGCCTGGAGGTTATCCGGGCTGACGGCTTTTGGGATAAATCCTTGTTTATAATTTTCAAAAATGATCCGCTGCATAAAGCCTGTTTCCACATCCCACCATCTGATGGTGTTATCGTATCCGATTGAAGTAATTCTGCGGTTATCCTCCCCTATCGACACGAAATGGACGTCATTGGAATAGCCTTCAAAAGTTTTGACTAACAGACCGGTCTTAACATCCCATATTTGTACGGCATTATCATTGGAACCGGAAATAATCCTTCGGTTATCCGGGGTTATGGCAACACTGTTGATGCCATTGGCATGGCTTTCAAAGGATTTAAGTAAATTGCCGGTTTCAATCTCCCATATTTTTATGAAATCGTCTTCACTTGCGGAAACAATCCAATGGTTATCATTGTTAATACATACGGAATTAACGCATCCCTGGTGGCCTTCCAGGGTTTTGAATAAACAATTCCTTTGGACATCCCGGATTTTTACGGTATGATCATCTCCTCCTGAGACAATCCAACGATTATCACGGCTGATGGCCACCGAAGTGACCCGGGTCAAATGGCCTTCAAACGTTTTAATTAACTGGCCGCTGTCAGCGTCCCACCATTTGATGGTATTATCCATACTGCCGGAAGCAATGAATTTGTTATCCCGGCTAATACTAACCGTTGTTACAGCCCTGTTATGACCTTCCAGGGTTTTGAGCAGTTGTCCGGTTTCAAGGTCCCACAACTTCAGGGTACGATCATAACTACCTGAAATAATCCTTCGATTATCTGTGCTGACAGCAATGCAAGTTACATAATCATCGCGGCCTTCAAGGGTTTTAATTAGGTGTCCCCTTTCAACATTCCACAATTTAATTGTTTTATCATAACTGGCCGACACTATTTTACAATTATCGGAACTGAATGCTACAGCAGTAATGGAGCTTTTATGTTGGTTAAACGACTTAACCAGGCGTCCCTGTTCTATATTCCACAACTTCAAAGTGTTATCAAAACTCCCGGAAATCAACCACTTACCGTCCGTGCTGACAGCAACGGAATTGACGGCAAAATGATGCCCCACCCGCAGTAAAGGGGTGAGTTCCGAAATTATCGTGTTTGGCTTCCCAATGCCGAATAGTAGACTTTTCTCAAGATTGTTAAAGTTAATGTTACTTCTCAAAAAGCCGCAGCCAGTGAAATCATTATCTTCACCTGAGAGTGCATGGAATCCAGTATTCATAAAGTTTGACATTGAGAAGTCTGATTGTTTAAAGGTGCAATTTATAAATACACAACTCTTGAAATCGCAGTACCGTGCGTCAGCTTTCTCAAATTTAACGTTTCTAAATATCGAGTTGCTGAAATCGATATTTTTTAAGTCGGTTTGACTGAATTTGACATCTTCAAATATGCAGTGCATTAATAGGGAATTCTCAACAGATGTTTTCCTGAAGTCAGCATGCTTAAATATCATCCAGGACAGCGTTGTACTATTTAATGCAGCGGTTGAGAGTTTGAATTGATGGGACAGGTGTTGTTTCAGGCAATTCTGGAAATTCTTGGCATCTTTATCAGAAAATTCCACTTCTTCGTTTAAGGAAAATCGTTGATCCAGGCAGCCCATCTTGATAACATTGTAAAATGAAAGCAGGGCATTTTCAGAAATATTTTTTTTATATGCCTTTGCTAATAGCTCAGCCATGGGCTGGATGATCTGATTGTCATTTTCCATTAAATGGCGCAAGAAAAAAATGATTTCCCGGGAAAGGCGCCTTAGATCAAGTATTTTGGTATTTCCTTTTAATAATTCCTTTTTAATTTTCCGGGCAATAAAAAACTCCTGAAAAGACCTATGGGCAAAGGAATAATTGCCTTCCCCATCCCGTACCAGGAAGGCAGCGGTCCTGACTTCGAAATCAGCGGCCTCCAGTTCGCGGGTGGTTTTTATTTTCGATTTCAAATGACGGCTGAGTACATCGCTTAAAGCCGTATAATGGATACTTTTTTGTCCTTCCTGCCAGAGTTTGCAGGCCAATCCTTCTACCAATTCTTCTTTACCTTCTTTAATGATTTGAAACCTGTGATCATCCCTTTCAATCCAACTGAAGGTGTAAACTTCATAGAGGTGTACCACGTTGAATTCATCTTTGCCTTTCATATCGATTTTGGGGAGTGTTTTGACAATCATATCCAGCAGCACCGGCCTGTGTGACAGGTCCTCCAGGTTATAGATGCTTTTGATTTTATCATGAGCGTCTTTCCAATTATCTTTTAATGCCTTTTTAAGGTATTCTTTTACCTGGTGGGGTGTAAATTCCTTTAAATACACGATTTCATATTCGGATTTATCGTATACCTCCCGTAGCAGCATGGTGGCATGTTGGGTTAATCCTTCCACGCCTTGTTTCTTTAAAATTCTATCCACTTCATACTTATCCCGGAAATAATGGGTCCTGGAGGTAAGGATGACTTTGGCTTCCCCTATCACGGCTTGATTCAACTGCCGGAAATTATTGAGGGTAATTTCCGCACTGCTCATGGTGGCCATTTCATCAAAGGCGTCAAAGATAAGAAGGATTTTGCCTTCTGCCAGCAACTTTAAAAAGATATCCGCATTGACCGGTTCTACCCCAGCATTTTTTAATTGCTCCAGGATCAGCGTATGCAAGCTTAATGCTTTCTGGCTTTGACGTAAATCCACGAAGAAAGGTATACGTACACTTCCAGGCTTTTCTTTATATTCCTTTGCCATATTGTAGGCCAGTTTCCTGGCAAAACTGGTTTTGCCGGTGCCGTAGTCTCCCAGGAGAGAAAACTGTTTTCTATCCGTTTTTGTCAGCCATTTTTGCACAAACTCAAAGCTGTTGATTTCTTTATTTTCCTTTTCCGGGAAGAAATCCTGTTCGATGTATAGATCGTACAATGGTGATGATTCAAAAGTGTGGATTAAATTGGTAAGATATTTATCGAAATCCATCAATTCAGATAATAAATCATTATAAGTATGCAGTGTTATATCATAAGACTGGGCAGCAGAGACTGCTTCTGGTGTGAACCCACCAGAGGTAACGATAATAGCATCACAGTCCTTGATCTTTAATTCCTGTTTAACAGATTCCTTTACGTTAAAAGAGTTCTTTACAACGTCTATGCCTACATTTTGTTTCCAGTATTTGCACTCACAGATAAAATACTTGTGCTTTTTGGTAATTTTTTCTTTCTTTTTGATAATCACATCGATTTGATTGCCAGCTATTTTCCGGTTATATTCTACTTCATATCCCATTAACCTGAAAATTTCCCCGGTCTTTTGTTCAAAGGATTTGCCTTTTTCAACCCTATCGGCCCCTTCATTTCTAAAATCTTTTTCCTCTTTCCTTTTCTTTTTATCCATCATTTTCCCTTCTTGTTAAAATCATATAAAAATATAAATGAATCTGAAGGAAATGTCAAGAGGTTAGTTGAGTAAGTTGAGTGGGAAAAAAGCGCAGGGAGCATGGAGCAGGGGGCAGGGAGTGATAGCTGTCATTGAGCATTGGGAAAGCTGAAAGAGCTGTCATTGGTGAGAGTGCAAATACAAAAATATTGTACTTTCCCCCTACCCTCTTTCTTATCTTCTTAACTTCTTCTCTTCTTCGTGATCCTTCGTGTCCTTCGTGGCTTCGTGGTTAAAAAGAGCCCTCAAATCAGTAAGCAGTTGGTCCAGGGTTTTTAGTTCGATATGGTAGACCTTTGCCGCTTCAATGGCCACTTTTGTAAAGCCTTTTTCAGAGATGATTATTGCCTGGCAATCATCACAAATACCGGGTTGTTTTTCCAATTCCTCTCTTACCGCTTCCCGGATAGGATATAGGCTGTCGATGCCGGCCTTGCCTACTTGTCGCTTCCCGGTATCGCAAAAGCAAATCCAGCATTCATACCGATTACCGATACTTTTTTTCTTTTTGAGAAAAATATCGATGGAATGGCCTGCGATCTGACGGTTCAACTCCACCTCATAACCCATCAGCTTAAAAATTTCCAAAGCTTTTTCTTTCAAGGTGGCACCGGGTTTGTATTTAGGTGTCGGCGCGGCGACATATTGCGGTTGGGGTGCTGCCACTTTGGACAACAGTTCTTCATCTGCTTTAAATTTTACCTTTTTGCCCGGTTTATAAGGTATCTCGTATCCAGCCTCCTTAAACGCATGATTAACCGCTTGTTTTTGTTCATTAGATAACCGTGACTCAATTTTTTTAAACATTCCGTATATTTCTGTCGGTTCACGATCATCAAACAAGGACTCAATTCCCAAAACGAGTTCAATCCCCTCTTTGAATCTATCAATAAAGATCCCCAAATGCTTAAAAAGAATATCCAGGCTGTACCGGTTCTCGAGAAGTGCGTAGAAAGCAGCATTGGTATAATATTTGTTTGAATCGTCCTTCATTTGTTCAATCCAGAATTTATAATTTCCTCCCAGCCTATATGAGGACAAGGCTGTTAGCAGCACAAGATGTAAGTCCGTATCGTGAACTTGAATCCTTTTAAATTTCCCGGATTTTGCCATTTGGAAAAGAGTGACTTTTTTTTCAAATTGCTTGATAGTGCCGCAAAGGGTGAACAATTCATATATATATACTTTGTCTTCTTCGATTTCGTCCTTCGTATATCTGTCAATTTCATTAATCAATTGGTTCAAGGTTTTAATAAAATCATCCCTGAATTCCTTGTTTTCTATGCGATTAAACACATCGCTTAAAAAGCCCCTGAGATTCGTTTCATGCCCCAGGTATATTGAAAAATATCTATCCTCCCCGTGAAGCCTGGAACGAATCCAGTTCTTTAGCTCATCATGACTAAAAGATAATATTTTTTCTTTAACATCCTGTTTTGATTGTGCCATAATCTTAATCCTTCAAAAATACAATATCTTTCACTACATCAGACATTTTTGAGTTTTTGTGCACCACTTCCGGCATGTTTTTTAAAGACTTATCAAGACTTTTGGTTCTCCCATAGAAATCTTCTTCATCTGCGGGATAAAAATTTCTATACCAACCGGCATCAATAAAAGTGGGAAATTTCTTTTCACTGCTTTTCCTATTTCTATATTTAAGTTTCACGGCTGTCAAAGGTTCTTCATTATTAGAACTATCGTCCATATGTAGAGCTAACATATTAACGATGTCGAAAACTTTCCGATTAATGAATGGATCATTTTCCAGGTGGTCTTCGTCAAAAGTTGCAAAGACAACATTTTTATCACCAGGAGCCAATTCAAGATGTCCTATATATTGAATAAAATCTTTAATACCTCTTGAAGAAATCCGCTTTTCAAGCTTCTCCACCTTTATTCCATTTGCATTGGCAATATATTCCAGGAATTTCCTGGTATTTGGTATTATTCTTATTAAGACAGCCGGCAATTCCGCCTTTATAGTATCCCCTTTTAAGATGAATTTTTTTCGGACTTTCAGAAATGCACTCTTAAAATCATCATCCTTCCTGCTGTCCAATTCATTCTTTAATTCTCCGACGATTTTCTTAAAAACCTTTTCCTCCAGGTGAGTGGTTTTGGGGATAATTTCTTTTAAATGCCGGGCAATTGTCTTATCGTCCGAACTATCAGCATCTTGAATATATTTCTCTATATAATCATTTAAAACAGTTATCATGCTTAAATTTATAGTTGGAAATGAACTCTTTGTCAAGAAAAAAAGAACAGACACCTTAATATACCTCCTCATAACAAGCTTTCAACTGTTCTCAGTTTGTAAACTGGTTCATAGTCGGCTTCGATAAGGGCATGATTAACTGCTTCTTTTTGTTGTTGGGACAATTTTGTTTCAATCTTTTTAAACCTATTGAGTATTTCTTCTTTACCGTAATCCTCAATTAAAGCCCGTATGCCCCAAACCAGGTCGATTTCCCCTTTAAAGCGGTCGATAAAGATGTTAATATGTTGAAAAAGGATATCAAGTCTATATTTACGATTCAGCAACGCGTAAAAAGCCGCATTGGCATAATATTTGTTTGAATCGTCTTTCATTTGCTCAATCCAGAAATCACAATCTCCAGCAGACTGGTAAGATGCTAATGCTCTTAAAAGCATCAAGTGTAAATCTCTATTATAGGCGCTAAACCCTTTTAACTTCCCTGACCGGGCAATTCTATATAGGGCATTTTTTCGCTTAAATTTTTCAATACGTCCACATAAAGAGAGTAATTCATAAATATACTCCTGGTTTTCTTTAACCTTGTCCTCTGTGTACCCCCATAAATCGATTGTAAGATCATATAGGATTTCAAGAAAATTCTCTCTGAAGTTTTTTTCCTTTATGTGGTGAAACGATTCGCTCAGAAACTTACTAAGATTGGTCTCATACCCCTCATAAATAGGAAAATATCCATCATCTCCATGAAGTCGTGATTCAATCCACTGTGCTAACCCCTGGTAATCAAACGACAAAATTTTATCTATTACTTCTTGCTTCGATAAAGCCATTATTCAGCCTCCTGGTCTTCTTTGTATCCTAATTCCTTTTCAGTTTTTTCTGATAGTGCTTCTATTGGATAGACGGGATTTTCCCCAACTTCTATAAATGCATGATTGACCGCTTGCTTCTGCTCAAAGGACAATCGGGGTTCAATACTTTTAAACCGGTTGACTATTTCTTTCTTACCGTGGTCATTGATTAATGCCTGGATTCCCCATTTCAGTTCAATATCTCCTTTGAATTTATCTATAAAAACATCGATATACTCAAAAAGCCTGTCCAGGTTATCGATCAACGCATAAAAGGCAGGATTAGCATAATACCGGTCAGATTTGTCCAAAAGCTGGTCAATCCAAAATTTATGAATTCCTACAATCTTATAAGAAGCCAATGTGGTCAATAGATCGGCATGCAAGTCTGTTTCTTCATCGACTTTAATACCTTTAAACTTCCCGGAAACAGCAATTTCTAACAGAGAAACTTTATTGTCAAATTGTCTTATATTCCCGCAAAGGATAAGAAGTTCCACAATATATTCTTTGCACTCTTCAATCTGACTCTTGCTTAAACCTCTGAACTGATTCGTGAGATCACCCAAAATCTCAAGAAAATTATCCCTGAATTTTTCGTCTTTTATGTGACGAAACGTATTGATTAAAAATCCACTGAGATTGGGTTCATGGCCTAAGTATATAGGGAAATATTTATCATTGCCTTGAAGCCTATTTTTTATCCATTCGGCCAATTCAACGTAATTGAAAGATAAGATTTTATCTATCACCTGCTGTTTTGTTAATTCCATGCCTTAAATATAGATGAAATCCTGCCTCTTGTCAAGAAAATAATGGAAATATCTTTAAAAAAATACACCAATCAACATATAAAATGAAAAAAAATGATAATTTTCCCTTATTCTGAATAATGGAAAAGGGGCAGACAAGAACAACCATCTTCGTATCCAGAGTAAAGCACCCTTGCGCTGTCAAAGCCATGCCCCGAAAGACCCCCTAATTTATTCTTCGTGTCTCTTCGTGTCCTTCGTGGCTGCTTGTTAGCTATTTGGTGGCACCAGGGGTAAAGGGTTTTTTCCAATCGATGGGACCTTTTTGGAACCGATACTGCAAACGCCCCAGCACCACTTCCCAGGTTTTGTTGAAATACTGCAGCGCCTTCTGCCACTCTTCACCCATCTTCCACCCCACATGCGTCAAGGTAATACGGGTATGATTGCTTTCATGGGGATAAAAATGCAGCACCACCCAGGTGCGTGCCTGGCGTACCGTTGGCATTGACAACGGCGCATTCCAGGTAAAGGAAAACATTTCACCGGTAATAAAACTCAAAATTTTACAACCTTCACTCCCCTGCTGTCCCTTTGGTTGTTTGGGATCGAAATACATTTCAAAATCACCGAAAACAGCTAACTCCACCGATGCTTTGGGGGCAAAAAACGTGGTTACGCCTTCTGTTGTGGTCCAGGCTTCCCAGACTTTGTCAACAGGAGCAGGTACCACTACCGCTTTGCGAATAGCCAGGGGCGTTTCCAAATACCATTTCTGCTCCCCGGTATTGTTTTCCGCTTTTGAAGCATCAGGATGAGCATTGAATATTGCCTGCGGAGCAACAAAACCCATCGCAAATAAAATAAAAACAACCCATAACTTCTTCATCGCTTCCTCCTATTTAAAAAAAACAATTTACCACCAAAAAAAAATTAAGTCAAGCCCCTCACGAGTGCGTCAAATGCTTTAAAAGAGCTCCCACACCCGTGGAAATCCGAAATTCGAATATCGAAATTCGAAACAAATTCGAATGACCGAAATTCAAATGACCAAAACAAAAGAAATAGAAAGCACCGTATCATGCTGCTTTTGTTTTGTATTTTGAACATTTGAATTTTGGATTTGTTTCGGATTTCGGATTTCGGATTTCGTGCTTTTTAAAAAATGACGTAGTTCTTTCAACCCTCAGATAACTTGAAATCTTTTTTGCCTTATGTTATAGTCTTACCGAAGAAAAAATGCGGTATAATATCGTAACGGAGGATTTGAGAATGAAACAATGGTATGAAGAATTCTTTGAAAATTATGCCGAGTCGTACGATAAAGAAGAATTTACTAAAGGAACCAAAGGGGAAGTGGATTTCATCGAACAAGAAATCAACTTCGATAAAACAAAACGAATTTTAGATATTGGCTGCGGAACCGGCAGACACGCCATCGAACTGGCCGGGAGAGGCTATGACGTTACCGGGATCGACCTGTCGGCAGCACAAATCAAACGGGCAATTGAAAAAGCAAAGAAAGAAAATTTACATATTGATTTTTCCATTGCCGATGCCCGGGACCTGGATTTTAAAGAAGAATTCGACCTGGTCATCATGATCTGCGAAGGGGCATTTCCTCTAATGGAAACCGATGAAATGAATTACAAAATCCTGGAAAATGCCCGAAACGCCTTGAAACCAAAAGGAAAATTGATTTTTACCACATTAAGTGCCTTGTTTCCCCTGTTTCATAATATGGCAGAATTTTATAATGAACATGGAATTAATGCAGCAAATGTCCACTTTGACTTGCTTACCTTCAGGGAAAGCTCCATTATTGATTTTGTTGATGATTCAGGGAAAAAGAAAACTATCAACGATAATACCCGGTATTATACCCCCAGTGAGATCACCTGGTATTTAAAATCGCTGGGTTTTAAGAATATTGGTATTTTCGGCTGCAATTTGGGTCATTTCAGCAGGAATGATCCACTCACTCATGATGACCCTGAAATGCTGGTAATCGCTGAATAAGTTAACCGCGAAGACACGCGAAGGGACGCGAAGGTGATCTTCGTGCCTTCGTGATGAAAAACAACTTAACTGTTACTTTTTTCTATTTTTTCCTTGACAAAAGGTGACAATTATTTTATCTTTATAACGAGTTAAAAAAGTTTTCTTCAGCTTGCCCAACCGTAAATTCAAAAACATCAATCATATACACGGAGGTTAACATGAATAAAATCAAAAAGGCAAAAAATGCTGTTTTTTCTCCCCTTTTCCTGGCAGGCTTGTTGATTTTAACAGCCGTCCTGTTTGCTGTCCCGCCGCCGGTTGCCGATGCAGGGCCGGACCAGACCGTTAATGTGGATGAAGTCGTCACCTTTGACGGTTCAGGTTCCTATGCCAAAAAAGGGACGATTGTTTCTTATGAATGGAATTTTGGCGACGGGAACACGGCTTCGGGCATGATCGTCACCCATGCCTATACCAGTGAAGGGACCTATTCGGCTGTCCTGACCGTAACTGACAGCAATGGTGGGACAGATGACGATACGGCCGTCATCACTGTTGGCTCCGGCGGCGGTACTGAACCGGATCCCGGGTCCGTACCCAAAGGGATGAGGGTATATGTGACAGGGAATCCTGACTGGGTGGTCACCAGCCATCAAGCCGGCACTGTTCATATGGGCGGTGGACCTGAATGCGACGAGGCAATGGCCTGGCTTACAGCCAGAACCAATGGTGGTGACTTTGTGGTTATCAGGACCGACCGTTCCGATGGCTACCAGGATTATATTTACAATCAAATCGGCGGTGTGGACTCGGTTCATACCCTGGTGATCAATAAAGTTGACTTCGCCAATGCAACCTATACCGAGCAGGTGATTAAAAACGCGGAAGCCCTCTGGATTGCCGGTGGAGATCAAAAAGATTACTACGACTTTTGGAATGATACCAAAGTAGAAAGTGCCATCGATTACCTGGTTAACGTTAAAAATGCTGCCGTGGGTGGAACATCCGCAGGACTGGCGATCCTGGGACAAATCGATTATATTCCTGAATCATACGGTGTGTATTCCTCAGAAGCACTGTCCGATCCCTACCATGAATACATGAACTACAGGAAAACCGACTTTATTACCCAGATTCCTTTTACCAGCGGAATTATCACAGACTCGCATTTATCTGAAAGAGATCGACTGGGCAGAACCATCACCTTTATGGCCAGGAATATTGTAGATGGTTTTACAACGGTAAATACCACAAAAGCGATTGGCTGCGATGAAGGTGCAGCGGTTTGCGTGGATGGAAACGGACAGGCAAAAATTTTTGGTTGGGAAGGCTATACGGATTATGTATTCTTCCTTAAAGCCGATACAACACCGGATGTTTGCCAGTCCGGAACTCCCTTACACTGGACCGATGCGGTAACCGTATACAAAGTGAGAGGATTTCCTGACGGTTCCAATACGTTTAATTTAGTCAATTGGAACGGTACCGGCGGGACCTGGGAAAGCGTTAATGTAAACAACGGTGCCATTGATAACGATATCCAGGAACCGGATTGATAAATATTTAACCACAGAGAGCACAGAGAACACAGCCCTCTGGGTACTCTGTGGTGAATAAAAGAAATCATTTATTCGACTGCCTAAATTCTTTTAGGTGGCGTACCAGTTTGTCAAATATTTCCTTTGAAAAGGCTTTGCCCACGAGGGCATCCATTCCCTTTTCCGAAGCGGCTTTCCATTTTGCCAATGCACCAGGGGGTACCGGGTTGATTTTCAGGCCGTGCTTTTTCATTTCCTCGATGGCTTCTTTTTCCAGTTCGATGGTTTTTTGATACAGTTTAGCAGCCATTTTTTTGGCAACAGCGGTCATTTCTTCTTTGTATTGATTGGGAATCCGGTCCCATATTCGTTTTGAGATCACGAAACCGCCCATGAGTGGGGCAATTTTTAAGGGGCACATGTTGGGTGCTAAGGGAAAAAACTGGCCGGATGCCGCCATTATGGGAGGAAGATAAAAGGAATCCACCATGCCGCTTTGTAATCCCATCATCATATCTTTTAGTTCGTTGGGCACGATATGATACCCGGATTGTTTCCAGGCCTGTTCCATTGCCGGTGCCCCGGTGGTAAAGGAAATTTTGTGTTTCTTTAGATCTTCGGGGTATTGGATGGGCTTTTTTGTAAAAAAATTAACCCACCCGGCCTTGGCCCAGACAATCACTTTGAATCCTTTTTTTTCAATTTCCTTTTCGAAAAAGGGACTCATCTTTTCCAGTATATAATCCAGTTCCTCTATTGAATCCATGTAAAAAGGAATATTCAGTACGTAGGAATCAGGGTATATATTATTGATTCCTCTATTTGTAAAAACAGCGCCTCCCAGTATACCCAGCCGGATTTTTCGAGCCATATCTTCTTCGCTGCCGGCAATGCCTCCGGCATATATTTTGATTTTAACTTTTCCATTGGTGATTTTTCTCCATTCCAGTCCCAACAACTTGAGTTCTTTGACCCATGGGGAACGCTCCGGGGCAATGGTTCCGAGTTTTATAGTTACTGCCTGCAGGGAAGGCGCGGCAATTGCCAGTACAAATAAACTTAAAAAAATGATTTTCAATCGTTTCACTGAAATCCTCCTTACTTCCAATCTTCTATTTTAAAAAATAAAGACCTAATGTAATTAATATACTAAAAAACAATGGTAATTGTCAAGTTCACTTGATTACTTGGACAGCGCCCATTTTTTTACCATCTCATATATGACCTCTCTCTTGATGGGCTTTGAGATATAATCATCCATCCCGGCAGCCAGTAGTTTTTCCTTGTCTCCTTTCATCACTTCCGCAGTGACCGCGATTATGGGTATTTTTTTAGAATCTTTTTGTTTTTCCCTGATAATTTTTGTTGCTTCTATTCCATCCATTACCGGCATCTGGACATCCATTAGAATGAGATCAAAGTTTTCCGGGGCTGATATATAAGCTTCTACCGCTTCTTTGCCGTTATTGACGATATGCAGGTGATAGCCTGCTTTGGTCAACACATACCGGGCCAATTTCTGGTTAATGGGATTGTCCTCCGCCAGTAGAATCCGTACCGATTGTTTGGCTTCTTCAGCCAGGGTATGCTGGGTTACCAAAGGTTGCATTTCTTTTTCATCCGGGCTGATTATCTCTCCTTCCAGGAGCCGCGCCGTCATTTGAATAAGCTTTTGTCGATTGACGGGTTTGGGTAGATACCCATCAAATCCAGCGTCCTGGTACCGTTTAATCCGGCCGGGAGAAGAGGAAGAAAACGCCAGTACCGGGAGTTTTGAAAAGGAGGGATCCAGCCTGCGTATCTTTTTTAAAATATCAAAACCATTCATACCGGGCAGTCGAATATCCAGGATACACAAGTCAAAAGGATCACCCACCCCAAAGTGCTTTTGAAGCTCTGTTACCACCTGCTGGCCGTTGGTTAGTCCCACAATCCGCATGCCCACCTGCTGCAATTGGTGGGTAAGGATATCAAGGTTATTGGCGTTGTCATCGACAATGAGGGCCTTTTTACCGGAAAGATGCCGGGGCACCGTTCTCGGAGACACTTTTTTCCTGGATTCTTCCATCCAGGCAGTGAAATGAAATACCGATCCATGGCCTGGTTGACTTTCAGCCCAGACATCACCCATCATCAATTGCGCAATCTGCTTACATATAGCCAGGCCCAAACCGGTCCCCCCAAACTTCCGGGTGACAGAACCATCCACCTGCTGAAAGACTTCAAAAATACTGGCTAGCTTGTCCGCAGGGATGCCAATCCCGGTATCCCTGACAATGGTGTGGAGTTTTATGTCGTTCTCTTTTTTTTCATCGACATCAAGGGTTACCTCTATTTCACCGGCTTCTGTAAATTTAAGGGCATTTCCCACCATATTTAACACCACCTGGCGAAACCGCGCCGGGTCTCCTTTGACAAAGGCAGGCACCGACTCGCCAATGCGGATAAGAAAATCAATGGGTTTGGTCCCTTTCCTGGGAGCAATTAATTCGCAAATATCGAAGATGGTTATTTCCGGGTCAAAATCAATCGGGTTAAAGGTCAATTGACCGGCCTCTATTTTGGAAAAATCCAGTATATCATTAATTATCCCCAACAGGAAATCGCCGCTCTGTTTGATGCTTCTGGCGTAATCAAGCTGTTCTTCGTTGAGCCGGGTATCCAGCAGCATATCCGTAAAACCGATTACGGCATTCATGGGTGTACGAATTTCATGGCTCATCCGGGCCAGAAACTGGCTTTTGGCTTCGTTAGCCGTCTGTGCGGTTTCCCGCTCTTTCTCCGCGATTTCCCGCTGCTTCTGCAGCTCCTCTGTCCGCTGCGACACCATTCGTTCAAGTTCTCTTCGTTTCTTCTCCAAAGAGCCCATCCTCATCCGGTATACAAAATAAATGCTGCCAATGATAAACACAACAACGAGCAACTGAAACCACGTGGTTTCCCAAAAAGGCGGTTTAATAACCAGTTTTAATGATGCCCCTTGTTCATTCCACACACCGTCGTTATTGGAGCCTTTCACCTTAAAGGTGTATTTCCCGGGCGGAAGGTTGATATACGTAGCATAATTGCGATTACCTACTTTATTCCACTCCTTTTCGAATTCAGCCATGATATATTCATATTGATTCTTTTCAGGAGAAATATAATTTAATGCCGCGAACTGGAAGGAAAAGATATAATCTTCATGGGTTAATTCAATGGTTTTTGTTTCGGTAATACTTGCCGTTAAAAGAGTACGGCCGTCCGGCCCTTCACCAATAGGTACAGCCTTATTGAATAACTGGAAACCGGTAATAAATACTGGCGGTGGGTCCTCATTATGCTTGATGTTTTTGGGGTAAAAGGCGTTAAAACCATTGATGCCACCGAAAAACATCTCACCGCTCTCACTTTTAAAATAAGAGCCGTAGTTAAATTCATTACTTTGCAGCCCATCAGACCAATCATAATTGGTGAATGGTTTTATTTTATCTTTATTAAAACGAGATAACCCATGGTTGGTGCTGAGCCATAAGTTGCCTTCTTCATCTTCAAGGATGCTGTATAACATATTATTGGGAAGTCCATCCAAAATGGTAGTATGTGAAAAATGTTTGCGGGATGGGTCCAACTGATCAAGCCCGCGGCCAGCTGTCCCGATCCATAGGGAACCACGAGTATCTTCCATGATACACAGCACAAAATTGCTATTGATACTGTTGTGATTCTGGGGGTTGTGGGTGTAATGGGTAAATTGTTCGCTGGCACGGTTAAAACGATTGAGCCCACCATCTTTGGTTCCTATCCACAGGACATGAGAGCGATCTTCATAGATGGCACGAATATAATTGTCGTTTAAGCTGTGAGGGTCGTGGGGATCATTTTTATAATGGGTGAAATGCTTCCTGGTGACATCCAGACGGTCGAGGCCCCCACCGTGGGTACCGATCCAGAGGGTGCCGGTGTGGTCTTCGTAGAGGCATTTCACATCATCATCACTCAGGCTGTTGGGATTGCCCGGTTCATTCAGGTATCGAGTAAATCGATTTTTATCCCTGTCCAACCGGTTGATTCCACCTCCGTGGGTACCTATCCAGAAGGTCCCGGTATGATCTTCGAGAATGCATCTGACATCATTATCACTCAAACTATTGGGATCCCCCGGTTTTTGGTAGTAATGTGTAAACTGATTCTTATCCCTGTCAAACCCTTTAAGTCCCCCTACCGTTCCTATCCAGATTATTCCCTTTCGGTCCAGGCATATACTGTTGACACTGCTGTCCACCAGGCTGTCGGGGTTATCAGTATCTTTCAAGTAACTTCCGAATTGAATGCTGGCGGGATTAAAGCGGTAAATACCATCTGCATTGGTGCCAATCCAGTAGCTTCCAGCGAGATCTTTATAAAAAGAGAGAATCCAGTTATTGGAGAGACTTTTTGGGGCATTGGGGACGTTTTGGTAACCGAAAATTTTCTTTGTTCTGCAATTAAAACGATGAAGTCCTTTATCCGTACATATCCAAAGGTACCTGGAACCGGATGGTTCCATGTCCAGGTAAAGAGCATTAATCCTGTTATCTGCCAGGCTGTTGGGAGTGCCTGGCGGCTTTTGGTACCGGGCAGCGCTTCCTGTAACCGGGTCAAAATGAGTAAATCCATCGGCTGTGCCGATATAAAACCACCCCGCTGGATCAACCTGGATAGAACTCACATGATTATCCGTCAGGCTGTTGGGGTTATGCGGGGACTTCAAATAGCGGGTAAACGTATACATTCCATTTGGGCCGCGGTTCAACCGGTTGAGGCCACCACCCCAGGTACCGATCCAGAGGTTTCCTTCCAGGTCCTCGACGATGCAGCGAATATGATTATGACTTAAACTATTGGGATCTCCCAGTATATTCTTGTAATGGATAAATGTTTTTGTCCGGGCATCAAATTGGTTTAAACCATTTACTGTACCCACCCATAATACACCCTGCCAGTCTTCATAAATAGCACGCACATCATTGTTACTAAGTGTTTTCGAATCTCCCGGATGATGCTGGTACCGGGTAAACTGTTCAGTTACAGGGTCAAAGCGGTTGAGACCACCACTACCCGTCCCCACCCACAACACTCCCTGGCGATCTTCATAATGGGTATAAATAAAATCATCTCCCAGGCTGTGGGGATCAGTTGATGAAAATTTATAGTGAATAAACCCATGGCCATCGTAACGATTCAGACCTTCCTGGGTACCAAACCACATAAACCCTCTTTTATCCTGCAGTATGGTGTTAATCGTGCTTTGAGACAAACCATCTTCAATGGATAAATGATGAAATCTTATGCTCTTTTCCACACCCTGCAGGTCTGAGGGCAGAACCAGGAATAGTAGAATCACCACTAGTCCGCAAACTTTTGCCTGGCATCTCGGTCCTCTGGGTAAAAATTTCTTATTTCCTGAGTCCACTGCTACTATTTTACCAGAATTTAACCTTTTTTTCAAAGGAACAACGTACTACTTATCCTAACAAATCCGGGGGATCAATTCACCTGTGGGGGGCAAAACAATCCTCTCACTTAATGCCGTGGTCTTAAGTGTCACCATGCCTTTATTCTTTTCAGTCACTTTTCCGATTATTTTTGCTCCTTTTCCCAATGGGTCATTTTCCATTATCTCCAGGATTTTTTCCGCGTCCTTTTCAGCAGCCACGACAATTACCTTCCCTTCATTGGCAAGATGAAGAATGTCAAAGCCAAGTATTTCACATACACCCACAACTTCCTGGGTTATGGGAAGCGAATCTTCCCATATTTCAACGCCAAAATCCCTATCCCCTGCTATCTCATTGAGTACCTGGGCAATGCCGCCCCTGGTGGGGTCTCTCATAAACTTGACAGCAAAATCGTTCAATTGCTCAATTAGCGACCACAGGGGAGCCACATCACTGAGTACTTCCGTATCCAGTCCGAATTCCTTCCGGGCGGTCAACACCGATATGGCATGCAGGCCAATGGGGCCGTTGATCAAAACCATATCACCCGGCTGGATGCGTTCCACACCAGGCGGCGGAGTAAATGCGATTTCACCAATCCCGGACGTGTTGATGTATATGCCATCACATTTACCTCGATCGACAACCTTGGTATCACCGGTGACGATACGAACCGGGCTGGTTTCAGCAGCTCGTTTCATAGATTCCAGGATCGTTTCAAAATTGTTGATTTCAAATCCTTCTTCAATAATAAATCCCACAGATAAGTAGAGGGGCCGGGCACCCATCACGGCAATATCATTAACGGTTCCACTGACTGCCAGTTCACCGATATCACCACCAGGAAAAAACAATGGCTCCACCACAAAAGAATCCGTGGTAAATACCAGCTTATCCAAAACTGCCGCGTCATCCATTTGACTCAGCTCCGGATCATTGAAATATTTTTGAATTTTATTGCGAATCAAGTCTGTTGTCTTTTGACCGCCGCCACCGTGGGCCAACATTATTTTATCCATATATTACACCTTATTTTAACTATAAATCCGAAATACGAAGCACGAAATCCGAAACAAATCCAAATGACCAAAATTCAAATGACCAAAACAAGATAATAATAAGCATTGTTTTGAATTTTGAACATTTGGATTTTGATATTGTTTCGAATTTCGATATTCGAATTTCGAATTTTTTCTTTCTATCCATATTTGTACCAGGCGCTGCAACTGCCTTCTGAAGATACCATACACGGGCCGATGGGTGAGTCAGGGGTGCATTTGCTTCCAAACAACGGGCATTCCGGTGGATCGATCCGACCTTTTAACACATCACCACACCGGCACCCGGAAGGGCGTTTTCCTCCTTCTGTTTTAATTTCTATTTTATTTCTTATATCCAGGCCGGCATATTTTTCTCTTAATTGAAGGCCGCTTTTGGGAATAACTCCGATTCCTCGCCACTCCGCATCAGTCTCTGCAAATACGGTATTTATTAAGGATTGGGATTTGGGATTGCCCTCATCCCGAACAGCCCGTTTATAATTGTTCACCACCTGGGCTTTAGTCTCCCGTATCAGTCTTAATAACACGATAATCGAAGAAACAATGTCAACCGGCTCAAACCCGGAAATCACACCAGGGACATTGAGGGCTTCCATAAAGTCGTAACCTGTTTTACCCAGGACAGTGCTAACATGACCGGGAAGTATAAATCCGTTGAGTTGGGAGTCTTCCTGGATCAGGGCAGTCATGGCCGGCGGGATCAGGCGATTGGCAGTTAATAGAAAGAAATTATCGATCCCTCTCTCTTTTGCCTGCATTACGGTCACGGCTATCCCCGGTATCGTGGTTTCAAAACCCACAGACAGAAACACCACATCTCTTTTAGATGTCTCTGCCACCCGGAGCGCATCCAGGGGGGAATAGACGATTTTTATGTCATGGCCCTGTGCCCGTTCCTTTTCCAAAGAAGAGTGAGTACCAGGCACCCGTATCATATCACCGAAGGTGGCAATTAAAAAACCTTCCCTGGCCAGGAATACAGCCTCATCGATAAACGTATCGGGAGTCACACACACCGGACAACCCGGACCGGAAACCAGCTTTACGCTTTCCGGGAGCAGCCGCTGGATACCAAACCGGTGAATAGCAACCGTATGAGTGCCGCACACCTCCATTATTTTCACCAGCCGGTCAAAGGCAAACGCTTTTAACTGGTCTACCAGTTCCTGGTCCACCTTTCGATACCGGTCTTGATCATAGTCACTCAATGAATCCTCCTGCTTTCAGGAGGCTCAGGGTTTCCTGCGCCTCTTTCTCCTCCAGCCTGGATATGGCAAAACCGGTGTGCACAATGACCCAATCGTTCACCTTAATATCATCCATCAGTTGGAGTCCTATTTCCCGTTTGACTCCACTGCTTTCCACAATACCGGTATTTTTCTCGTCGTTTATTTCAACCACCTTCATGGGTACAGCTATACACATGTAGACCTCCTTTTAGCCACGAAGACACCAAGACACGAAGTTTTTATAAAAAATTTTTTTCTTTGTGCCTTTGTGCCTTTGTGCCTTTGCTATTTGTTTTCCAATCGCTAAATACGCCTGGCCCAGGGATATTCCGCCATCATTGGATGGTACTTCCGAGTGGATCAGTACCTGGAATCCCTTTTCTTTTAATCTATCCATGGTTAAACGCAGTAACAGGGTATTTTGAAATACGCCGCCGGTTAAGCCGACTTTGTTTATATTCAATTCGTTTCTTGCTTCTTCTGCCATACTGACAATGCCTTGTGCCAGGGTTTTATGAAAAATAAATGCTTTTTCCGGTACACTTCGATTATCATTTATTATATCATGAAAAAGGGGCAATAAGTTAAGAATTGTGTTATTTTCTTCTTTTTCGATGGTAAAGTTGGAATTGGCAGCGCTGGAACCACATGCTTCGGCACAGGTTTGCAGTTGAGAGGGAAGATCGCCGTCAAAACTGTTAAAATGACCGACTCCCAGGAGGGAAGACACCGCGTCGAAGACCCGGCCGCAGCTGGAGGTTAAAACACCGAAAGCGTTTATCTTGCTGTTTATGATTTTCAACTGCTGCAGTCCCTTTTCCCCGAATTGATTGGCAAATTGGCTGACCGTTTGGTCATCGGCACCGTAAAGACTGAATAAGATAGACAAGGCAAATCGCCACGGTTCCAGGACGGCTTTGTCACCCCCAGGTAAGAAGATATATTTTAAATGGCCGAACCGGGAGAGGTCTTGATAATTCCCCACAAAAAATTCCCCGCCCCAGATTTTCCCATCATCCCCATAACCGGTGCCGTCCATAGAAATGCCGATAATTGGTTCTTTTTCCCCGGTTTCTGCCAGCAAAGAACCCACATGGGCTTGGTGGTGTTGGATTTCAACAATTTCTGCATTTTTAAATTGTTTTGCCAGGAGGCGGTTGGGGTAACCGGGATGTTTATCGATAACGACGATATCCGGTTCAAAGGCAAATAGTTTCCTGTAGTGGTCAACAGCGAATTTTTCCGCTTCGATGGCAGAGGGGGATTCCGTGTCGCCAATATGGGGACTGAGGATGGCTTTGTTTCCCCGTACAATAGCAAAGGTGGTTTTCAGCATGGGACCCAGTGCCAGGATGGTTTTGGGAGATTCTAAAGGAAGGGTAATGGGAAAGGGGACGTATCCCCTACTCCGCCGAATCATGTACAATTTCTCCTCCACCACCCGGGCCACGGAATCATCGGCAAAAAGATAGATATCCCGGTCATGGGTCAGGATATAATCCGAAAGCTCTTTTAGTACCGAATAGAAGTCTTTATGGATAATAGGTTCATCGGAAAAATTGGCACTGGTCATCACCAGGGGTTGGTTGATTTCCCGGAGCAATAGGATATGCAGCGGTGTATAAGGAACCATGAACCCGATGGTATTCTGCCCCGGTGCCACATATCTCGATACGGTTGTTTCGGGTTTGCTTTTCAAAAGAAGGATGGGAGCGGATGGAGAAAGCAAGTGTTTCGTTTCCGCTTCCGAAACCATGCAATTTTGCCGGATCATTTCCAGTGTACCCATTAGTGCAAAAGGTTTACGTTCCCGTTTTTTGAATTTTCTTAATTTTAATAATGCCTCGTCAGAAGATGCCAGGCAGGCCAGCTGATAGCCGCCTAATCCCTTTATTGCCACGATATGTCCTTGTTTTATCTTTTTACAGGCATGTTCCAGCGGTGCTAACGGGTTACCGGTTTTGGTTATGATTTCATTGGTTTGGCAGTCATAAAGGGCCAGGATGGGGCCGCATTTGTAACAGGATACCGGCTGGGCATGGTAACGCCTGTCCAGGGGATCGTGGTATTCTGTGCTGCATTGCTCACACATGGGGAATTTAAACATGGTGGTTTTGGGGCGGTCATAGGGTAAATCTTGAATAATGGTCAGCCGTGGTCCGCAGTCGGTGCAATTGATAAAGGGATACCGGTATCGCCTGTCCGAAGGATCGGCAAGCTCTTTTTTACAGTTTTCACATACGGCAATATCCGGGGAAACCAGTAAATCGCTTTTATCTGTATTTTCGCTGGAATGGATTTCAAATTTTTTTGAAAATTGCAGCGGTATATTTGAGAC
>JABAOF010001648.1_pt1 | contig 25011 bp, 10 predicted proteins | sample 7062171 | NCBI WGS metagenome assembly JABAOF01 (sample SAMN14538628, study PRJNA623070) | marine sediment metagenome | biome: marine biome [ENVO:00000428]; feature: marine pelagic biome [ENVO:01000023]; material: deep marine sediment [ENVO:00002113] | place: India: Gulf of Khambhat ...
CGTGCTTCGAATTTAGTCTTAAGTTAGTGGTATTCATGCCTGTCCGTAATTCTCTCAGAGTTTCAAAACCTTTAAAAGAGATTGGAGGGTTTCCTGGTATTTTCCCTGTTCAAAATAGACATATCCAGGGTAATAATGTGCCTGGTAAAGGGTATCCCAATACTCCATTGCTCCACCACTCCACAACTCCAATAGGATTAATTTTTTTTCTCCGATTGATATTTTTCCCGATTTATGCTATAAAGAGCTTTCAAGATTGTAGGGATGCATATATTTATGGGCGAAGCAGCAAACAATCAATAACGAACAGGAATAGTCCCTACTGAAAGACGCAATCAAATTGGGATTGGTTGAATAGGCAATGGCCAAAACGTCAATTTTCAGGGTGATATCCCCGGGGGCGGAAGCCTGCCTGGTCACTAAGCCAGTATGGCAGTGGTCAGAGGACGGATGACTAATGAATAATATAAAAAAAGGGAAAAAGGGGGCACCAAATTCTCAACCAACAAGGCAGGAATATATTGAAATTCATATGAGGACTTAAAATGAAAGAATTAATAAAACAATTAAAAGAAATAATAGGAACATTAAAAACGTTTCTAAAAGAGATCCCTATTATGGAGATAAAGCAAGAGAAGAAGAAAATGGTGTTTTTTGAGTGGTTCTTAGAAAACACATTTATTTACCTTAGAGACTTTCAAAACGTATTAAATACAAAAGAGCAAATAAAAAAAATCTTAAATAACGCAAAACAAAAAAAATGGAAACTAATCAAAGAAGATGAGAGGATAGTACTGGATGAAATAATAAAGATAACGGCTTATTTTGATTTTCTTATTAATAAAAAAGGAGCAGAAATAGAAAAGGAATTAACAAAAGAACGTCAAAAAAAAACTTTGAAGAAAATGCGTATTTGTTTTAGTAAAATGCGTGAAAGTTTGAAAGGACTGTATTTTGGCTGGGCATCGAGTAAAGAAATTAGAATGCGAATTGTTGAGTTCTGGAAAAGAGGACATAAATTAAAAATTATCGGACTTGACAAACAAAGCTCAAACCAGAAAAAAACATATATAGACCCTTTTTTACTATATAAAAGTCCTTTTTGGATAACAAAAAAAAAGGGGGAGGAGAAATTTGAAGTGGGACATATGCAAGGTGGATACATTAAGGAGTTGATTAGAGAGTTAGATGTGATAAAGGATAGCGATAAAGAATTTCTTAAGAAGTTCTCAACTTTTGCTAAGAAATATGGAATTAACATTAGTTCCAAAAGAAAAGAACCCAAGAAAATGAAGGAACTTATGCTGAAACACTTAAAGATTCTAGGAGGGGAAATATCCTCCCATGAAATAAATGCATTCAATTGGAAGCAGATTGAAGTTGATTAAGTATTATACCTCGAGATCAAAGAAGATTTTCTACTTGCCAAAAGCAGAGGACGAGACGTTTGCTTTGATGGGAAATGAATTTGGTGAAATCGTTCACATGGCTGTTATGCTAATTCTGAATCAGAATGCCGGTTGTAAGGTCTATGGAATTGAGGGAAACATGCATCATAAAGATATATTCAATCTATTACTAAAAATAAATTATAAAGTGAACTTTATCACACAGAAGAAATTTCCTAAAACAATTTCAGGAAAAGTAAGCCATGGTGATATCACAAAAAATTATATCATTCCTCATTTTTATTTATACAGCAGCATTAAAAAATCAAACATCTATGAGCTTTTTTGTTATTTGGAAAGGTGTCTAATTGGTCTGTCTAAGCCCGGTAAACGTAAAATAATACAGAATGTACAAATAAAGGTGAATAAAAGAATGGTTTCCTTATTACACCAGATAAAAAAAGTAAAAGAGTTCGAGGACATAGCTGATGACAATAATAAAATAGCGATATTTGTACGTCGGTCTCCTCATCCGGATGGCCGATATACAACAGATAAAGAATTAGGCCTTATTATAGCAAAATTAAGTGTGGAATTCCAGGGGACTATAAGCGGGATTATTCTTGTTGGAAGTAGTAAAGATGCAGATGAAGTCAAAATACAAAGTGTGATTGAAATAGCAGAAAAAGGGATAGGACCTACGTACGGTAAGAAAAAAATAAATATATTAAAAATATATAACATGTGCAAACATTGGACGAAAGACTGGTACAAAGACACGAAAGAAAAAATGGGAAATAGTTTCCGTGATGATTATGTATTTTTTAAACTTCTTCGGGAAAGACTAAATGTGTGCGCCATTATCGGACCTGAATCAGGAGCTATGGATCAGTATACCTTTATGCGTATCCCCCAGGTCACATACCGGGGGCAATCTTTTCCATTGGAAAAAAGAATAGCAAGGTTTGTTTTTGCATCACCTTATTGGAATCAGGTCAGGATACCGATATCGCAACAACACGAAGAAACGTTAACGATAGAAGGAAAAAAAAAGAAGGAAATGCTTTATTACTTAAAGGAACCGGAACTGAAGTGCATAGCAATACTTGTAAAAAAATGTCTTAAAATATCCTATCAACAAATGATCTACGAAGAAGGAAAAAGAATGAAAGAACTAGAAATGAAATCGAAAAAAAAAAAAAAAAAAAAAAAAAAAAAAAAAAAAAAAAAAAAGAAAAAAACAAAAAAGTAATAAGGAATGCCAAATCAAAGCACTAGCAATAATTAAACATTAAACAGGAGGGAATGATTATGGGTAAATACAAAAAAATTCAGTGCATAGCATACGAGATATATACGAGTAAGGAAGCAAAGCAGAAGAGTCTTGGAACAGATAATGAAGACTTCCATTATAGATGGAAGACGTTTAAAGATACCATAAATAAGGCACTTTCGAAATGTGATAAAAGTGAAGACACGTTAAAAGTATTCTTAGTTCCTGAATTCTTTTTCAGGCCAAATGAAAAAGAAATGTACGAAGACTTATGGATAGAACATTGCTTTGATATAGTGCAAAGATATTTTAAGGAGTCTAAATGGAATAATTGGCTTATATGTATCGGAAGTATTTTGAGCATGGAAGACTATAAAGTTAAAGAAGAAAAAATGGGTTTTTTAAATGCGACAGTATTATACCTTGGCGGGACGGAAAAGTACAAAATAGTTGGCAAAAAGAATACTTCTAAAGTTGACTTTAGCCAGAAATCAAAAAAGCATAAAAGGTTTAATGTTATGGAGGAACATACTTTTCGTACATCCTATGAAATGATTCATGAAAGTGGGAAAAAAGTTGATACTTTCGAAGATGAGATTGGTATGAAAGTAGGAGTGGTTATCTGTTTGGATTTTTCAGAAATGGTGTTCCCAAAAAATTTTCCTTACAGCATGAATAATAAAGTTGATCTATTGCTGGTCCCGACCTGTGGGCTGGGTATATATCATGATAAAGATAAATGTGTTTATCCACAAAGTATCGCTGATTGTTTAAGAAGAAAAAGTATTATCTTTAACTGCGATGGGAGTGTTGACTCAAAAACAGGACGACCGTATAGGTCAAGGACAATACAATATTATGGGGACCCACAAATTTGTTGGACTAAAATCGAAACGGAAAAATGTTTGCATGACGATGTACCAACGTTTAATAATGAGGGAGTTGAAAATAAGAGATATAAGACAAAACTTGTAATATATAAAGCAGTTAGCATAAAAAAATATAAGCCAGATGAGAAAAAAAAGGAGAAGAAAACCGGGGGGAGTGATGATTATTCTTTTATATTTCAGTCATTACTTTCAAAATGTCTTGAAGAAGTAAAAAAAGAAGAAGATGAAGTGAACGATGATGAAAAAACTAACGGATAAAATAAAGAGCGAAATAAATAAAGATCAAGATAATCAGTATCTTGCCCTTACGCCGGGTCTTATCCGGTCAGACCTATCACAGCTTCTGGCAGACTGTCTTGGGGCGAGTAATGTATTAGTTGTACATAATCCGGCAATAAGCGAAGATAATGAAAGAACAATTATTAAAGGCACCGGCAAGATATTAGGCATAAGTAATTTACCTGTTGAGATCAAACTTACAGGAAATCAAAATAATCCGGATATTGAAGTTAATGCGTGCCTACTGCAGGAAGATTCTTGTCCTATGCCCGGTTTTGAGTGGTTAACATGGCACGATTTCTGCCTGGATTTGAGAATAAAAGGACAAGAATTAACAGCCACCGGGAAGATTTCAGGGGAAATCGGCAAACCTCATCTGAAATTAACAGGTGATCTTACAGAGATATCCGGCAATAATGATAAAACCAGGTCGGTCAAATGGGTGCTTGGTTGTGAAGACCCTGGTTTAAAAGATATTTCATTAGACCGGCTTATTCCCGGAACAGGAAGTAATGATGAGATAGATGCTCTTGCCGGAGAAATTGCTGACTTAAGAAATAACAAAATTAAAGGTATCAGATTAATAATGAATGGATGGCAGGAGCATACACTTGAATTTATAATGGGCATTTCCTGGCCGGTTCTGCCTGGAATGACAATACATGATCTAACTATCCTGCTAAAAACCTATCCCACCAGGAGGTATTTGCTAAATGCTGTAGGAGTGAAATTATATGGAAAAATCGTTTTTGGCTCTTCCGGCCCAATAAGCTTTGTTACAGTGATAACACGCGATTATCCCGGGATACAATTTGATTTCACTATCAGGTCCGAACCAGGAACACCAGTCACAGTTGGCGATATATGCGAGTCTTTCATGGCAGGTCATTTTGATGAATTAATACCGGCAGGTAACTTTACTCAAAAACTAAAAGAGAGCTTTTTAACCGAAATTCAGATCAGCACTAACCCCAGGATTGGAGAATTATCGTTTAAAGCCGAAGGGAATGTGTTGGGAATATCCGGGCAAGTCCGGTTTAAGATTATACCGACAAAAGACCGTCCAATGATCTTTTTTCAACTCTACTGCACCAATGAACCTGTTTCCATCCCGGATATCCTGGAAGATACTTTAGGCATTCCAGTTGATGAAGCAATAGAATCTTACCTGCCCCAAATGCGGTTAGCCCTGCGTGAACTTTCTTTTGACCAGCTTAACAAATCATTCAGACTGGCAGGGGTCATTGCCCGGGAGAGTTATGAAATGCGGGCTGATCTCGATCTGCAATGGAGTGAAGGTATCCGGATAGACATGTCTTTAGATGCAGATGATGATAAAGCTCCAACCTTAACTGCCCTGGCAGAAAACCTGCCGTTTTCATTAGAAGAAATCAAACAAGTAATCCCTGAAAATATTGTTGAAAAAATTGGCGCTACTGCATTTTATAGATTAAATATAAGTATCGATACAGCAGAAAAAAGCCTTAGTATAGAAGGTGTGGCAAAACTCTTCGGTGAACTATTAGTCAGCATATCACTTAATGTTTCCCAGGTAGGTGGTAAACCATCTCTGCGTTTCAGCACATATGTCAGTGTGGATGACCCGCTATTTTTAGATGATTTGCTTAAGCTGCTGGGTGTTGATACTGCCGGTGAGATGATACCTCATATTGCCCTGAACCTGGAAGAGATTGATTTTGACCAGGAGCAAAAACATTTCTTTATTAAATCTTCAATACAAAGCAGTACCGGCAAAAGTGAATTAGCGCTTGACATAAATTTTGAAGCAGGATTAACCCTGGATTTCAGTGCTCATTCAGAGAAAGATGCTTATGTCTCTCTTGGAGATATCGCAGGACCATTCTTAACAAAAGAATTAAATACTCTTACAACGCAAGGATTTCTTCCTGCTAAGATTAATAAAAACCTGCAAAACAGCGGTCTTTTAGACCTCCAGTTTAATCTTGATACAGCAGCAAAATCACTTTCTTTTTATGCTGAGGGAACTGTTTTAGGCATGAGTGGACAGGTATGGTTCTCTATTCTTCCGTTTATGGGACAGTCCATGGCCTCTTTTCAAATATATTGTACCAATAAACCAACATCCATACCAGGCATTATGAAAAATATGCTGGGTATTACCATTGACAAAACAATAGAATCTTACCTGCCAAAAATGCAGTTAGCCTTACGCGAACTTTCTTTTGACCAGCTTGACAAATCATTTAGACTTGCGGGTGTTATTGCGCAGGAGAGTTATGAAGTCCAGGCCGGGCTGGACATACAATGGAGTGAAGGTGTCCGGGTTGACCTATCATTAGAAGCAGATGAAGAAAAACCGCCAACCTTAACTGCCCTGGCAGAAAACCTGCCTTTCTCATTAGCAGGGATTAAACAGGTAATCCCCGGGAAAATTGTTGAAAAAATCGGTGCTACTGCATTCTATGGCCTGACGGTCAACATCGATACGGCAGAAAAAAGCTTCAGCATAGAAGGCGCTGCAAAACTCTTTGGTGAACTCCTGGTAATTGCATCACTGAGATATTTTGAAGAAGATGACCATCGATACTTAGCGCTAAATGCATCTATTCATGAAGAACCCGTATCTATAAGAGAGTTCCCCGGGTTAATCGGGCTGGCCGGTCCGGATGAAAAACCCGGTTGGCTGGATATTATTCCCGATTTCAAAATGGATATCGAGGAATTCAATTTTGACCAGCAGGAAAAGTATTTTTCCCTTAACGGCATGATCGGCTTTGATGACCGCAAAGCCGTTACCGAATTTAGACTGGAAAAGATAGCAAAAGGCGTGATTATTCATATCGGCTTTGAGGCTGACCCGGAAAAACCACCTTCCCTTATTTCCCTTCTTGGCGCGGTAATACCCGGTATTAGCGCATCGGATATTCATCTTCCCGGTAATATGGACATCATGCTGCGAACACTGGACCTGAGCCTGGATACAGCAAACAAAAACCTGGGCGGTATCGCTTTAGGAGAAATAATTATTACAGGAGTACCTGTGTTCCTGTCAGCAGAGAGCAAGGGACCGGATGTCCCCTGGACATTCAAAGTACACTCGCAGCCGACAAAAGCTATTTCTTTAACCGGACTTATCACAAATATTTTAAACATTTCAAAAATTGAACTGCCAATGAAACTGGCTGATGTTGTCATCAGCAATATAGACCTCTCTATAACCCCGGCATCAGGTGAATTCAAATTCGCAGGCCAATCAAGTATGGCTGTGCCTGTGGCAGCAGCAGGGACTACTTTAAATACAACTTTAGGCATCGACATTAAAAGAGAATCATCAAAGGCAAAACCCAGGGGAAAACTTAACGGAACGTTAAAATATAAAGAGATAAATTTTACACTGGACCTTGAATTAGCTGAAAAAGCAACCTTAACCGCATCAGCAAAAAATCTCAACCTTTCCGAAATCGCAGAAAAATTAACAGGCACAAAACTTCCCGGCGAAGTGCCCGATCTTGTCATAAAAGAACTTACCCTTGAAATAACCAGCCAAAAAGAGCTCCATATCTACGGCAAAGTAGAACTAAAACAAACCTCTACAGGTAAGAAAGTAATGGAAGTGGGAACCACGAAATTCCCCCTGGGTTCATTGGAATTTGATTTTACCCGGACCAAAACCAAAACTACCTGCTCTATTGCAGTAAAAGGTGAAAATGTCATCCTTACCGGCGACATCAAATTCAACGAATTTTCCTTTTCCTTCAACTACCACCAAACCCAGGGCTGGAAACTGGCAGGAAACGTAAAAACCACGATCCTCGAGCAAACCTTCGAACTGGGAGCCTCTTATGAGGTGGAAAAAGAAACCAAGAAAAAAACCGTTGCCCTCTCTTACCAAAAAACCACCCTGAAACCCCTCCTGGAGATTCCCGGCATTGGAGCTGTAGATGTCAAACAAGTAAAACTTACCATGGAACGGCACGTTCAAGAAACCGCCTGGAGCTTTACCGCCAACGGCATGCTGCGCATCGATAATCTCTGTAAATTCAGCGGGACCCTTGCTCTCCAACATGACCCCCGGGAAACTATATTTTCCTTTACCCCGGAAGGTGCTATTGTAACAATCCCGCTTTTCCCCTTACCCGACGGTGACAAATTTACTTTTGAATTTGAGTTCGGTGCAATCGTCATTAGCCGTAAAAAAATAGACGGGAAAACCTTGTGGGGCTTTGAAGCCAGTGCTTCTTTTGCCTGTCCGCAGTTTTATAAGATTTTACCGGCTGAAATCCAGTCGATCTTCCCGGAAAAAATCACCACCACCTTTGTGGCCCGGGGAAGCGCTGTCAGCATAATTACCAGGGAAATACTCGATGCCAGGGTTAATATACCACCGATAAAGTTAGAGGGAGGGGTAGAAATCCCGCTTGGACTTACCCGTTTTAGCTTAACCAATTTTGCCCTCAACATCGGCAAAGAGCTTTCCTTATCGCTGGATTTTGGCCTGGGTTTGCCGGCCAGCCTCAACAAGAATTTCGGTACAAACGAGAAAGACGAGCCCTTTTTAAACATATTTAACACCTTTGACCCTGTTAATCCCGAAGAAACCACCATCCGGCTCAGGCTTGCCGTGGGAACCAAAGGAGTAAAACTGGTACTGGCTACCTCTCCTTTTGCGTTTATTACCTTCAAAGAAAAAGATGGGAAAGTATGGTGTTATGCGGACTTTGGTGAGTGCGGGGCGGTACGCTTCCAGGTGCCGGAATTTTCCCTGGACCTTAAAACCAGGAGCTTTGTGTTTAACGGTGGATTTGAAGTAGTCAGAGACCTGGCACTGCCCCTGCACCTGGTTAAAATGCTGCTTAAAGGAATGAAAGCGGAAGGAGTCGCCGATATTTTACCGGATAAAGTTCCCCTGCAAGAAATATCCATACTAAACAAACAAGATAAACTGGAGATAGATAAAATTATTAAACTGGTAGAAGATATTCTTCATATTGATATACCGGCTGAATTTGAAGCTGTTTTGGAAATAATGGCGGAAGGAGTGAACCGTTTGCCTGATGATTTACGCAAGTATCTTAAAATTACTCTTCCCAAAAGCTTTAATTTTGATATTTCCGTCACCCCGGAGAACCAGGGACTAAGTATTAAAGCCGGTGTAAAAAAAGGTGATCCGCCCATCAGGATGCTTATACCTTCCCTGGGTGCATTTTACCTGCCCGAACTAATAGGGCTGGAATTTTACAGTTTTTCCTTGGGAGAAATATTTGCCACCAATTTCTTATTACTGGAACTTAATTTACGCATCGATCACTTTGATTTGCTCACGCTGTCAGCCGCCCTGGCGCTGGGTACGGACCATGGACTGCCCCTGCCTTCTTCCAATGAAATACAAAGGCATTATATTATAGAAGACCTTTTTATGCTTATAATCACTGCCATAAAGGTTTATGGCATTCCCATACCCATTCCCATACCTCTTTTTTATAAAGAACTCGGTTTTGAATACTACGGATTTGAAGGCGTAAAGGCGCAAGGCCATATCGGTTTTCCCAAACCGGAGCTTAATATAGCGGGCCTGGTAAAAGCAGTTAAAGATTTTGTTCTATTTGTCATAAAACCTGAAGCGCGAATGGACCCTAAAGCGCTGGGGAAAATGGATTTAAAATTCCATATTGGAGCAAATTATATTCAACTCCCGAAATATCTCGGTAGGAAATCCATCGGCACGAAAAAAGGCATTCCTTTGCCCGGTGCCTATGAAACCATGGCCACCCTGCTCAATGCCATAAAGTTCCTGTCCATAAATGAACTTATCAAAGCTATCCCTTACAAGTACCGGGTCGGAAGTGCAGCCATTTCATTGGGTCCTCTTTCCAGCGACGTGCAGTGGCTGCTTACCACACCAAAAGAGTTCCTGGAAGGAGCTTACGCGAAACTTGACATTCCCGGGGAAAAAACCAGTGAATATATGAGCATCCTTCCCACGATCGCTGCCCCAACAGCAATACAAGAAACCAAAGCTTCCCAAGAGGAAGAAGGCATTGTATTGTTTTTGCGCGGAGCCTTCGGGCTAAAAAATGTTATTAACGGTGAAGCCGTATTTGGTCTGGCTGCATCCGGCAGCATGGGCTTTCACACCGGGTTCAAGGTTTCAGGCGATATGTTGAATTTGTTGGAAATGGAAATGGCCGGATGGGTGTCTATTAACACTCAGAAAGCCCTTGCTGCTGCCGGGAAGTTAGAAATAGAACCGCCAATCACCCCGGTTGAGTTTAACGGTGAAGATGCTTTTGTAACACTGCCCGGGCTGGAGGCAGACTTTTCTCAAGGCATAACCATTGAATTATGGGTATTTTGCGAGGAATTCCGGGCCGGGGCGGTAATTCTTGATATGGGCAATGGAGAAACCGGCGATAACATTACCTTGAAACAAGGTGATAAACAAGAAGAACTTACCCTGGTTATATTTCAAGAATCACAAGAACATTTGATTCAAGTAAGTAATATCCTACCGGCAGCCAAATGGGTGAATTTGGCCTTAAGCATAGATAGAGGAGGCAAGCTTGTTTTGTATAAAGATGGCCCGGTTCTTGCCAATGGGGATTTGCGAATTCCTCTTCCGCCCAGTATAGAACGAAGAAACAATTTTATTGGCAGAGGCATTGGAAATGCACCGTTATTTAAAGGGAAAATAACCGATTTTAGACTCTGGAACAAAGTACTTAACGCCGAAACCATAAAAGGACGAAAAGATCGACGCCTGATAGGCAGCGAAGCCGGGCTGGTGGGCTGTTGGCCCCGGGGAGAGGGAGTGGATGGACAAACCTGGGAAATCATCTGGCGCAGCACCACCCGGGTCAAAGGACCTGAATGGCCAGCGGCCAAGCGCAGGAGGACCCGAAGAAAAAAATTTAGCGGGCTCTGCTTTGATGGTGATAATGACTATGTGTCGGTTGCGGATCCGTTCCCTTATGACCGGGGATTCACCATCGCCCTCTGGCTCAAACCGGTGCGGATCGATGACGGTCAATGGCACGGTATCATTGGCAAACAAGGTGAAACCTTTCGCAAACCCAGTCTATGGCTCGGCCCCCGGGACGGGGCATTACATTATGATTCCTATTCCCCTGACGGTCAACAATTTCAAGGTGAATTGAAAAATTTCTTTTTACAGGCTGACAAATGGGTGCATCTGGCCTGGGTAAAGGAAGGCACAGAATATCGCTTTTATCGTAACGGTAAGCTATTTGCCGCTTCCCCTGCACCGGTGCATTATTACACGAACCGGAACCGGTACTGGATTGGCAAGGTTGACAATTGCTGGTGTGGTCTGATCGATGAAGTGCGCATCTGGGAGCGGGTCCTGTCCGCAGCCGAAATCAAATCAAGCTTGAACCACCATTTAACCGGCTTTGAACCCGGGCTGGTGGGTTATTGGCCCTTTGGCGAAGGAGCGGGTAAAGCCACGCTCGATGTTGCCAGGAACGTTACTTCACCGGTCCGCGGTGCTAGCTGGGCCGCACAACAGCCCCTGGAAATGGCCGGGTTACATTTTAACGGCAAAGACGCCTTTGTAGCGCTGCCGCTTGATGACGCATTTGATTTAACCGACAGCCTTACGATCGAAGCCTGGATTTTGCTGAGCGATCCGCCAACTGCACCAACCAGTCAAACAACCCGCGGCAGCGGTTGGATTGAAGAAGGTGGAAGTGATGGCTGGCTGGTAGTGGCTGATAAAAAAAACTGGATTGAAGTCGGCGGAGATGCTGGCTGGATCAACACCGACGCTAGTGCCGGTTGGGTGTCCATCGCGGCGGTCAAAAATCCCTGGACTGAACCCGCTGCCGGCCTTGCAGCCACCTCAGTGCCAAAAGATCTTTATCGCACGATTATCTGTCGCCAGATCAAGAATGACACCGGGAATCAAGGGCTTAACAACTTCTTTTTCGCCCTCAAAAACAACCGCTTGTATTTTGCCTGGCGAAATAATGCTCAAGCAGACAGGGAATATTTATCCGCCACCGGCAGTTGTATTATTGGAAAATCCAAAAAGAGAACCTGGACCCATGTGGCAGTGGTGAAGCAGCCCAACCGGCTGCTGCTGTATATCGATGGCGAACCGGAAATTATCAACAATGACAGGTTCCGTACCGATACCGGCCTCCCTGGAACAACTGGTTTCAGCATTGGCAGCCAGGATGGTAAACAACATTTTTTCCAGGGCAGGATTGATGAACTGCGCATCTGGGAAAAAGCGTGCTCTGAACCAGAAATCAAAGCACGCATGCAGCAGCGTTTGGGAGGCGACGAACCGGACTTGCTGGCTTATTGGCCTTTTAGTGAAGGTTGTGAAAAAAAGACCCTGGATATGGCAGGTAACCGGCATGGTCTGCTCTATGAGACCCTATGGTGCCATTCATCTCACTTTGAACGGTTGGGTTTGCGTTTTGATGGCCGGGACGATTATGTTGACCTGGGCAAAGATTTGCGTATCGGTAAGTATTTTACGCTTGAGGCCTGGGTAAGAGGTACCGGCGGGACCATTTTTCAACGGGATGGTGACAACACCGCCAGGGGTCACTTAGAACTTGATTTCAACAACTGGTTCCGGTTCGTCGATACCCGGGGTACACTCCAGGCGTTGAAATATCGTGGTCTTCCCCACAGCCAATGGGCGCATATAGCGGCAACCTATGACGGCAAGTTGATGAAAATTTATATCGACGGCGAAGAGGTGGCGTCCCGACCGGCAGAAACCCGTTTGGCTGCTTCAACAGCTCCTGCCGCTGTCGGCAAACGCCTCAATGACGCACAAAAATCCAAATTTAAAGGAGTTATCGATGACGTGCGGGTATGGAACTACGCGCGCAGCCCCCAACAAATTAAATGCAGCAGGTACCAGCGGCTTACCGGTAATGAGCCGGGTTTGGTTAATTACTGGCCCTTTATTGCCGGCAGCGGGTTGACCGTGTTTGACTATGCCGGCCGCAACAACGGTAAACTGGTGGGTGCCGGGTGGGCCAAAGCCCGGCAACTAAAGTTAAGCGGCCATAGATTTGATGGTAAAACCACCTTTTTAGAGGTCCCGGATCCCTTTACCAGGGGTGAGGAATTTACCATCTCGCTCTGGTTGAACCCGGAGCGCATCGATACCGGTTCCTATCATGGTATTATCGGCAAAGAGGGCACGGCCGCGGAACCCCGCAAACCAGGCCTCTGGTTGGGACCTAACAACGGCGCTTTGTTTTATGATTCTTATTCTGCTTCAGGCCGGAAAAGATGCTCCGGCTGCCTGGAAAATTTCTTTTTAGCCGCCGGACAGTGGGTCCATTTAGCCTGGGTGAAAAAGGGCACAACCTATATTTTCTATCGCAATGGCTATCAATTTGCCGAGGCAGAGGCGCCGGAAGCATGTTACAGCAGCGAGAGCAGTTACTTTATCGGCAAAGTAGACAACCATTGGTTGGGATTGATCGATGAAGTGCGCATCTGGGACCACGCGCGCTTAGAAGAAGATATCCAGGCTGATCTGATCTACCGTCTCAGCGAGGATGCCGCAGGGCTGGTGGGCTATTGGCCCCTTGGTGAAGAGGCGCGGCAAATCGCCGGGGACCTCACGGCTAAACAAAAAGTCAGCGGTATTCATGGCTTTGATGCAATTGATTCGCAGCATTTCCAGCTCAATGGACTTGAATTTGACGGGGAACAGGATTACCTGGACCTGGGAACCGGGCTGCCCGTCGAGGAGTTTTTTACCATTGAAGCCTGGGTCAAAGGCAGTGAGGGCACCATTATCCAACGTGATGGCGACCACCATGCCAAAGGCCACTTCCAGTTGGACTTCAACCGTTGGTTCCAGTTTGTAAATCAAACCGGCACCCGGCATGCGTTTACTTACGAAGGACTCCCGGTAAATGAATGGGCGCATGTAGCAGCCACCTATGACGGCCGGGAGATGAAGGTTTTGGTCAATGGTCTGGTAGTTAAAAGCCAGGCTGCCAACCTGGTTGTCGGTCCTGGCAGCGCGCGGGCCCGGACTATCATTGGCAAGCGTCTCAATGACCGCGAAGGCTTCAAATTTAAAGGCTGTATCGATGAGGTGCGCACCTGGAACCGCGCCCGTTCTCCCGGGGAAATCCAGGCTGATATGCGCCGGCGCCTGGCCGGCAGCGAACCCGGATTGATCGGTTATTGGCCTTTCCGGGAAGGCATCGGCCAAACCGCCTTTGACCGGGCCGGCCGGAATAACGGTAAACTCTATGGCCCGCGCTGGAAACAATCAGCGCAGGTGGAGATGGAAGGCCTGGCCTTTGACGGGGATGGTGATTATATTGACTGCAGTAATATTTTGAGCCCTTATGATCAACCCTGGAGTGTTGAACTATGGTTCCAATGGCAGGGACAGGGTGGGACGCAAGTACTTTACAGCAAAGCAAATCTTTTCAAAGCGGCTGTCCGCGGCGGCTGCTTTCAATATGCCTGGCAGCCGCACTTTAGTTGGTCCGGTGAGGAGAGTTTCCCGGTTCAACCCGGTCGGTGGTATCATGCAGCAGTTGTTTATGATGGTGTCCGGCAGGTAGTTTATAAAGATGGTGAGCAGGTTTTTGTCCGTCAACAAAACGGCTCCATGGGTAACAATACCGCACCTTTCTTAATCGGTGCCGAGGCAAACCCTGCGCCCACTTCCTTTTTTAAAGGCCAGGTTCATTCGGTGCGCATCTGGAACCGGGCACGCAGTGAAACAGAGATACTGGCTGAATGTTACACTCATTTAACCGGTCTTGAACCGGGCCTGGTGGGCTGCTGGCAGCTCCAACCAGGCTCCGATACCCCGTTCCTGGACCTGGCCGGCCGGCAACGGGCTTACCGGCACGGAACCGGTGCAGCCCATACCGGCGCCCGGACTGAGCAAGCAATCGAGAGAATTCTTAGCGGTGAAGAGATGCTCGATATCGATGAGGCAGGTAGTACTTTTGTAATTGCCGGCCACAGTCACCTGAAATTACTGGATAAAAATGTTTTCTCCGGTGATGTTCTAATTAAAGATGACCTGTTTGCTTTCAGGGGCGAATTAGATATTTTCCCTGTAGAGTCGCCTTTGCAGGTGAAAGGTGGGCTGCGGGGCGTCATTACCCCAAACAAATTCCTCTTCAAAGGGGATATGGATGTCAAACTCCTGTCCCTGACCCTGGTAGGCGGGCAGGTTCTTTTTTCCCACCGGGGTTTTTGGCTGAAAGGCACTTTGCTGGATCAACGTATCAGCTTAATCCTGGAAAAAGAGCAGGAAAATCGAATCGTATTTACCGGCTCCCTGGATAAACCACTGGTTTTAGGAAATATTTTTAAGCTGGCTGCCGGAAAAACCGGCAAAGCGGCAAAAACCGGTCCCAAACTAAAAATTGCCGGCCCGGACAACCCTGAATTTATGTTCCAGGGGTACATTGAAGTACTGGGCATAAGCCAGGAAACAACTATTTGCATTAAAGCCGATGGATTTCTGGCTATTTTAAAAGGAAGTCTTTGGGGCAAGTTTAATACGAAGTTAACTCTCTATGGACGAGATTTACAAAAATTGAGTGAAATCGGTTTTAGCGCGGAATTTGAAAACGGGTTAGCTGAACTGGTAAAAGCGATAAAAGACTATCTCAATGCTGTATTTGATCGTGCGAACCAGGCTGTCGATTATGCCAATGCCGAAATAGAGCGGGCAAAAAAACGCTTAGAAGATGAATATCAAGCGCAGAAAAAATATTGGGAAAATGAAGCAAAAAAGCGCAAAGCTGCTGTGGAAAAGCAAATTGAGCAAGTTCAAAAGAGGATCGACGGCTGGAAAAAGGAAGGAGATAAATGGCTGGCAGAGGCTAAAAATATTGAAGGACAATTAGGAAATAAATCCAGGGAATTTTCCGGAAAGCTCTCCAGGGCCCGGCGTGACATTAATATTGCTCAACAAAAGGTGAATTCCTTGCTAAGAGAAATACACAATACCCAGAGGTGGTACAATAGTCTTCCTGCCTGGGATTTGAGATTTTGGATAACAACAAGAGCAAACCAGTGGATATGGGTGGGGCCAAAGATTGCCGGACTTTGGGCAGCCCACAAAATTGCCTCCCTGGCTTTGCAAGCAGCCAAAGAATTCCTTAGAGGAATCGATGCATTGCAAAAGAAAGCAGTAGAGGGATTAAAAATAGCCCTACAAGAAGCCGGGAAGATGAAAAAAAGTATCGATGCTTCTATTGATCGGGGTTTTGAAGAAATAAAGAAAATTAACGACAGCCTTCCTGCCTGGGTGCATGCCCCGGAGCTGGCTATTGTTGAAGTAGAGCATTCACTAGGTAAAATAGGCTTAGATCTGGCGCAAGGATTTTTAACCGTTGCCCAGGGTATAGTGAAAGGCATTCAAGACCTTGCCAACGCATGTCTCAATGTTGTGGGAGAATTCCCGGTTCAAATCAAATACGCGAAATTTTCCGGGCAGCTTGGAACCTCAACGGCAAGGAAATTTGCGGTTTTGATGGATGTCTCATTTTACGATTTAACGGCAAAAGGCTTTATTGACAAACAGATGACCTTTGAAGTTGATTTTGATGATTTGCCTGGTACGGCATTTAGACTTGTTAGCCAACTCATGCCAGCTATTGTTATGAACGATGAGAAAATACCGGCTGAAAAGAAAAAGTATGAAGCGGATTGGCAGGCAGCGCAATTGCGTCCTTCGGACAGCGTTTAATGTCTCCGACGGCCAGGGGGACCAATTTAGTTGAGTAAGGTGAGTGAGGTAAGTGAGGTAAGTAAGTTGAAGGTTTCCCAACCTCTCTAAATAGCAGACCACCATGAATGAATATGACTTCAAACATTTGACACACCTTCTGGCGATTGTATTCATTTTAGGAAACCTTCGAGATGGCCCAAAGGGCCTTTTTGGGCTCCCCGCGCTGCGGGGCCTGGACCCCCCAAAAAACTTTTTATAACAAAGGAGTACAACTATGGCAGACGAAAAAAAAATCTATTATGACGGTGACGTTGGTATTGGCACAGCGGAGCCGGAAGGGAAGTTAGATGTACGCGGCGATATATGGTTTGGAAAGGAATCTGATCCAGGCCATAAAATTGGGAAAGCTTATCCTGAAAACCAGCACGTCTCCTGCAACTGGATAGAATTTGGTGGGAATGGGGACAATTATATTAAATTGCATACCCATAAAGCCGGCGTATGTACCCAGGATACCATGATGCTTTCTGCTGATGGCAATGTGGGCATCGGTACCACAAAACCAGGAGATAAGCTCACACTGTGCGAAGGCAATATAAGGTTGCATAAAAAGCATGCCCAGAGTAATGAAAACACCTGGGAACAGGAAATCCTTTTTACTGATGAAGTTGACAGGAAGGGAGCCAAAATCAGCAGTAAGAGAGAAAAATGGGACGGTGCTCCCATGAGCTTATCCTTTTTTACCGGTGGAATGGATAAAATCCGGGAACAATTAACTATTAAATCTGATGGCAATGTGGGCATCGGCAAGACTGATCCGGCTTATAAACTGGATGTAGCCGGCGAAATCCGCGGCAGCAATGTTGCTCCTTCTGACAAACGGTTCAAAAAAGACGTTCGTCCCCTTGAGAATGCGCTGGAGAAAGCAATGGCTTTGCGGGGAGTGAACTTTCAGTGGAAGAAAGAAATGCAGGGCAAGGGACCTCAAATAGGCTTGATTGCCCAAGAAGTAGAAAAAGTGCTGCCAGAAGTTGTTTCTACTGATAATGAAGGCTATAAATCCCTGGCTTACGATAGGTTAGCTGCTGTGCTGGTTGAAGCCATCAAAGAGCAGCAAACAATGATTCAGCAGCTCCAGGCCGAAAGTGAGGCGTTGAAAGAACTCCTGTGGGCTAAGTATCCAGAGGTAAAGTTGGGTCAGGTTAAGTAAATTCAGAACAGTGACAGGCAAATAAAACCCAACAAGGAACGTTGGCAATTGGCAGTTGGCAGTTAGCAAGCAAGAAGAGAAGAAGATAAATTAAAGGCTTCCCCATCCGTTTGGAAACAATCGCAATTGATTTGTCTTGATACAAAAAAACAGGTTTCCTTCATTTATTGACTGTTTTTCTATCTAGGACACTGCGAATAACAAAGGCTATCTCTTTTTTCGAGATCGGCTTCATAAGAAAAGCACTGATCCCTTTTTCTCTATAGTTTTCTTTATTAATACTTTCACTAAATCCGGTACAAAGGAGCACCGGGATATCAGGTCTTATTTTCCTGAGTTTTTTTGTCAATTTAATTCCGGTTAAATCGGGCATGGTTTGATCAGAAATAACCAGGTCAAATTTAGACGGAGCAGTGGAGAATATCTCTAAAGCCTCCAGGCTGCCGGTTGTCGTTTCCACCTGGTATCCAAGACTTTTAAGCATTTGTTTACCTATTTCTACCAGGTTCTGCTCATCATCAACAAAAAGGATGGACTCATTTCCCCCGGGAATCTGGTCTGTTTGAGAAATGGCCTCTCCCGGGACCCGTTCCACCTGGGCAACTTTGAAAAAAACATGAAAGGTAGAGCCCTGTCCGGGTTCAGAATAGAGAATGATTTCTCCTCCATGGCTTTTAACAATGCCATAAACCACGGCCATGCCTAATCCACTGCCCTCTCCGGGTTTCTTTGTGGTAAAATAAGGCTCAAAAATTCGTCGTCTTACCTCAGGAACCATTCCCTGGCCGGTATCGCTGACACTCAACTGCAGATACCTCCCGGGAACCAGGTCTTTATTATTGATGGTGTTGGGATCCAGATCAATTTCTTTTAAAGTAATTTCTAGAACTCCCCCGGTTTCGTTCATGGCAAAAGCGGCATTGGTACAGAGATTCATGATCACCTGGTGAATCTGGGTTTTATTTGCCAGGATGGGATGCAAATGCGATTCAATATGTGAGCGAATTTCAATCGTAGCGGGAAAAGTTGCCCTCAGCAATTTAAGAATCTCCCCGGCAATATTCCCCAGGTGTAACAGTCTTCGATCTTCTTCATCTTTTCTGCTAAAGGCAAGGATTTGTTTTACCAACTCTTTGGCGCGGTTGGCCGCTGTCAAAACTTGCTCCAGGTTCTTTTTAGTGAGGGTATGCTCAGGGACATCATCGCTTACCAATTCCGTAAATCCGATAATGGCACTCAGTATATTATTAAAGTCATGGGCAATTCCACCAGCCAGTGTACCGATGGCTTCCATTTTCTGAGCATGTTGGAGCTGCTTTTCCAATTTTGACTTCTCCTCTTCAGCATATTTCGTTTTTCTTCTGGGATTCCATCCACTTGCAATGAACCGCAGTTCAGTGTGCCAATGCATTCATCTTCAACAATAAGAGGAACCAGAAAATCAGAAATGATTCCTGCTTTGATTAGTTTTTTTTCTATTTTATTTTTGGTTTTTATTTTACGGATATCTGCCCGGTACAGGGGACGCTTATGTTGAACAACTTCAGAAAGATAGGAAATACCGTGGGGTACAAAACTGCCCTTGTGCAATCCTTCTACATACATGGTAGCATCGTAAACCCGGAAACCACTTTGATCCTCCTCCAATAAGGCAATAGAAACCCTGTAGGCATTCATCTCAGCTTGAATAAATTGGATGGCACTGTGAACAACCCCGGGGCTATCCAGGTGGGAGATCTTTTTCTCGAAGAAAAACAGATTTTGATAAATTCGCTTCTGCTCTGCTAAGTCTTTTTCTACGCGCTTCCGTTCCGTGATATCGCGGAAAATAGTAAATGTCCCTTTAAATTGTTTCTGTTCATCAAAATATGGTGTTGCGGTTATAAGAACATGCCGTCTTTCCCTGTCCGGCCGAATGAAATCATATTCATAGACACTTACTTCTCCCTGGCGACGTTTCCCTGTTTGTTTCAACAGAGAGTTAAAATCCTTCGGTTCTACAAACTCTTTTAAACTTCGACCCACCAATTGATCTGGCTCTACACCAAGGATATGTTCAACTGCCGGGTTTGCATAGATAAACTGTTTCCTGGGGTCAACAATGCCAATTCCTTCCCCCTGTTTTTCGATAAGATTTCTATACCGTTTCTCACTTTCTTTAAGTATCTCCAACTTTTGTTTGTATTCTGTTTCGGCTTTTTCATGCTCTGCAAGTTGTCCCCGGATTTTTTCCAGTTGGTTAATCAACTCTTCCGTTGTTTTTGTTTCAAATTCTTCAACCTGTGTTATTGGCATCTTTACCTCCCTGTTACCCATTCAGGAATTATCGGTTATAAATACCCATTTATTAACCATGTTGAACACAATGTCTCGTTTGATAGGTTTGGAAATGTAGTCATTCATACCGGCCTCCAGGCATTTTTCCCTATCCTCTCTCAACGCATGAGCAGTCATGGCAATGATGGGAACTTCGGTGAAGCCTTTCTCTCTTATGATCCGTGTCGCCTCCCTTCCGTCCATCTCCGGCATGTTGATATCCATAAAGATCAGATCAAATTTTCCCGGGTCGGTCGTATAGGTGTCCACCGCTTCCTGTCCGTTGTTCACCACATCCAATTGGTATCCGCCTTTGGTTAACATGAACCGGGCCAGTTTCTGGTTTATAGGGTTATCCTCTACCAACAAAATATGTACCGAATGCTTGGCCTCCTCTACCAGCGAATGCTGAGTAAAAACGACCTTTTGTTTTTCTTTGTCCTCTTCACTGGTGATTCTATCACTCTCTCCTGCCAGTAAACGTTTCATCATGGCCAACAGTTTATGCCTATAGATGGGTTTGGGCAAGAAACCGTCAAATTCCGACATCCGCATCATCGTGGTTCGTTTTCCTGTTGACGACGAAAACGCCAGCAGGGGCAGATTGGCCGCCTGGGGGTCCGGATCATCGCGGATATGTTTTGCCACCTCGCTGCCATTCATATCCGGCATCAGGATGTCCAAAATGCAAAGGTCAAACGGGTCGCCGCTGCAAATAGCCTCTTTTATGGCAGGTAAAACGCGGCTGCCTCGCTGCAATTTTACGGTCCGCATGTTTGCCTGCCTGAGGATATGAAACAAAATATCCAGGTTAACGGGGTTATCGTCTACCAGGAGCACTTTTTTATTGTCAAGACACTGAAGGTAAGGCCTTTTGGCAGGTTTTTTCCGGGACTTCTCCAGCCAGGCGGTGAAATGAAAGGTACTTCCTTTACCCACCTGGCTTTCCACCCAGATATCCCCTCTCATCAACCTGGCAATTTGCTTACTGATTGCTAACCCTAACCCGGTACCGCCATACTTTCGGGTAATGGAACCGTCTCCCTGCTGGAATATTTCAAAAATATGTTTCAATTGTTCATTGGAAATACCAATACCGGTATCCCGGACCCTGGCGTGGAGTTTTAATCCTTCATCGGTTTCCTCTTCTATATCCATGGACAATTCGATCTCACCGGTCTCGGTAAATTTGACCGCATTTCCCATTAAATTAATCAACACCTGGCGAATGCGTCCGGCATCGCTTCTTACATATGCGGGAATACCATCGCCAATGCGACAGAGAATCTCAACCGGCTTGTCGGCCAGACGAGGCTGCATTAACCGGCATACATCAAATGCAGTAATTTCCAGGTCAAAGTCAAGGTGTTGAAAAGAAAGCTCACCTGCTTCGATTTTGGAGAAATCCAGGATTTCATCGATGAGGTCTAACAGGGCTTCACCGCTTTTGGTAATATTTCGTATAAATTCCCGTTGTTCTTCATTCAAGTCAGTATCCCGCAGCATATCGGAAAAGCCGATGACGGAATTCATGGGGGTGCGAATCTCGTGACTCATCCGTGCCAGGAACATACTCTTGGAATAATTGGCCGCCTCTGCCGCTTCCCGCTTCGCCTCAAGCTCCAATAAAAGCTTACTCTTAATAAAAGCTGAGGCAATGTGATCTTTCAATTCTTTCAATAATTGAATATCCGGTTTTTCAAAGGCATTCTCATCTCTCATGTGCTCAAACAACAAATAGCCTGCCGGAGACTCTTCTCCCGCTTCCGCCTGCACCTTTAGTATCAACATACTCTCAGGAATTCCCAAACCTTTGACCTTATCTTCGCCGGGGCGTCCTTTCATGCTTTTAACGATAAAAATGTCTCTATAAATTTCCCTGGCACCCTTAATGTACCTGTCTTCAGTCTCCTGCAGCGAAAACCCAATAGGGTCTGCTTTATCGATATCGTAACCCAACGCGGCCTTAAACGTATAAACATCCCGGGACCTGTCATAAACCAATGCCGCTGCCCGCTCAATTCCTTCCAACACGGCTGTTTCCTCTAAAATGGATAGCAGGATATCTTTATAATCTACCTGGGCATTAATGGATTTCGCAATATTATTGATTTTTTCAAGGGTGGCTCGTTTATTTTCCAGTTCAATGGTTTGTTTTTTTAAATGTCGGGTTCGATCAGCTACCTGGTGTTCCAATTCTTGCTGCCGTCTTTTTATACTTCTCATCTTTAAAAGGAAAAGCAGCCGAACGAGGAAAAGAAAAAAAAGAACAGCCAGGACTCTAAACCACCAGGTTTCCCAGAAATAAGGTGCAATGGTAAATTGCAGCGATGCACCTTCCTCGTTCCAGGTGCCCTCGCGGCTGCAGGCTTTGACTCGAAATACATAAGAACCATAGGGAAGATTGGTATAATAAACAACTCGACGGTTTCCAGGATTAAGCCAATCATCGTCGTACCCCTCAAGCTTATATTTGAACCGCAGCCGTTCCGGTGCTATATAGCTGAGAGCGGTATAGCGAATCTCAATATTCCCTTTACCCGGCGGAGCTGTCACCGGGGACCGCGGGTTATAGGTTTTTTCATCGATGGTCACTTGCTTAATAGCCACCGGCGGTGGGAGGACATTCATGGACGTGTCAGAAGGGGTCACTACTGCCACGCCGGCAGCAGTAATAAACCACAGCCTGCCATCGCTGGTCCGCCAGCCCGAAGGCTGGGTGCCGCCATTGCATTCCCGTACTTTCATCCCGTACGATTCGTCAAAGATTGTGCAGTGCACAAAACGGGAGCTACCATTAAAAAAGGATTCCAATTCCTGGAGATTGACCCGGAAAATTCCCCTTATGGAACTTATCCATAAATGATTGTCATCGTCTTCCAGTATCCAGTATAGTATATTGCTGGGCAGTCCATTGGTTCGCCTGATCGCCTCAAACCGCCCCTCTTCTGCCCGGTAGCGGTTGAGCCCTCCCCCATAAGTGGCCACCCAGATAGTCCCTGATTTATCTTCAAAAATAGCCATGGTATCGTTACTGGAGAGTCCCCGGGTAATATCCAGGACTTAGTTTTCTTTTCCCTTTATCCGTATCACCCCCATTTTATCCGTGCCCACCCACAGGTTTCCCCGGCTGTCCTCCAGGAAAGCTCTTACTTTACCCTTTAATCGTTTGTTCAGAGTAAACCTGCCGCTGCTTCTGGAGAAACGATGCAGCCCGCCCTGGTTTGTCCAGGCCCAGAGGTTGCCTTTGCGGTCCCTGTAGAGGCCGTACACAAAATTATCGATCAATCCGTCGCGGGTAGTATACGTTTTAAAGTTTCTATCTTTCATACACACAGCCCCGCTGCCGTAAGTGCCAAACCACATGTTACCCTCGGCATCCTGGCAAATAGAAAGAAAAAAGTTAATAGGAAGTCCATCCTCGACGGTTAAACGCCGGTAAACCTGCCCATCTTTTATACAATTGATCCCGGATCCAAAGGTCCCGACCCATATAATCTCCTGACTGTCCTGGAAAATCCCGTAAACCTGGTCATAGGATAATCCATTTTTGGTGGAATAAGTAGCGATTTTAGAATCCCTCAGCAGGTTGAGTCCCCCGCCGTTGGTGCCCACCCACAGGTTCCCTTCACTATCTTTAAACACAGAAGAAACATAAGTATGGGAAAGTCCTTCTGTTGTATTAAATACAGATACCCGGTCATTCTTTAGACGGTTAAGTCCTCCACTGCGGGTTCCGATCCAGATGGTACCTTCGCGGTCCGCGTAGAGGGAAGCAACCAGGTTGCTGGAAAGCCCATTTTCCCTGTTAAAGGAGAATTGCCGGTCCCACTGCCATGCTTTTCTCCCCTCCTGGTCCCATTCCAGCCGGAACAGCCCTTCTCCATTGGTGCCCACCCACAAATTGTTTTCCCGGTCTATGTCAAGGGCCGTGATGTTTTGACCTTCAAACCCGGCATGTTCTAATTTAAATCCGTTTCCCCATCCGGCTGCCACAAAAAGTCCCTCAGTGGTCCCTATCCACAAATGTCCACTTGAATCCTCCACCAGCGTTTGTATGTCACTGGCAGCCGCGGTACCGTGAAAACGCACAGCAGAAATTTTTCCGCTTTCCAGACGGTTTACGCCATTGGCGGTCCCAATCCACAAAGAGCCGTCATGGGATTGTGAAATAGCCGGGACATCATTGCTCAGAAGGCCGTCTTTTGTGGTATAACTCTTTTCAAAACCACCATTTTTATAGCATATTATTCCACCTCGCCGTGTAGAAATCCACAGCACTCCACTGCGGTCCACCAATAAACAGCGGATGATATCATCGGACAGGACCGGCGTATTCTCCTGGTTGAACACATCAAAGTCAACACCGTCAAAACGGACAATAGAGGTATCGGTTGCCAGCCAGATGAAACCGTCAGGGGTCTGAGTAATGGAAAATATGCTGTTCTGGGGCAGGCCGTCATCTAAGGTATATACCCTCTGTTTATAAAGCTCCAGCGGCTTCTCAGGAGTGACGATACCTTCATCACCAAAAACATATATATATATATGAAAGAGTATTACCCATAAAAATAATCGTCTCAATCTGGTTTTGTTTTTCATTTGTCATACAGATTATTTTATATGAAAGGAAAAGTTTTATCTACCCATTTAGAAAAAAATAAATGAATTTTGAGTATTATTAAAATTATTTATCTGGCACTTTATTCTGTTAGACAGAAGAGGGCTTTGGGGCCAGGAAAAATTAATCACGAAATTTACAAATTTACAAACACTGAACATGTATCTATAATTTTCATCGACAAAGTATGGCCCAAAAGGAACAATTTTCGAGTGTTTAATTTCGAAATTTCGGTCGTATAGAAAGTTATCATGCGTCTTTTGGCTACCGAAAGTAGGGGCTTGATTTATCAAGCCCTTGCCAATCGACATTTCATTCCAGGGTTTGATGAATCAAACCCCTA
>JABAOF010003964.1_pt1 | contig 25011 bp, 27 predicted proteins | sample 7062171 | NCBI WGS metagenome assembly JABAOF01 (sample SAMN14538628, study PRJNA623070) | marine sediment metagenome | biome: marine biome [ENVO:00000428]; feature: marine pelagic biome [ENVO:01000023]; material: deep marine sediment [ENVO:00002113] | place: India: Gulf of Khambhat ...
CATGGCCTACCCACAGACGCTCACCGGGGAGGGGAAAGACCCCATCGTGGCCTTTGAGTTGAAGCCCCTAGTCGACGGACTCCTCCGAAATGGTCATCGCGGGAACCAAACGGACCTCGGGGGAGGCCTGGTCTCGGCTCCAGGGCGAAAGCGACGGACGGAGTTCGGCGGAGGGGGCTACCGCGACCGATTCGATGCGGGAAAAGAGGTCCAGGCCTCAGCCGCAGACTCCAGCTGCAGCCACCGAAGAATCTTCTGAAAGACAAAGAGGCGCCCCTCGAACTCGTACTCAATCCCCGATGCCTTCATCTCCTGCTCGCGAGCGTGGCGTATGGGCGCCGTGAGACAGACATTGTGGGCTCCATGCTCATCCGTTCGAGTCCGAACGGGCTGAGGGCGGTTCACGTAATCGAATTCGAGAAGCTCGAGAGCCGGATAGGCACATTGGGCGAAGACCCCGGTGGCGCCCCCCAAGACGAGCACACATCCACCCAGTGCCATGGGGATACCTCGTCTGAAACCTGATCTTCTGTGTTGAGTCCTCACTTCCCCTTCTTGCGGACGTGATGCAAGTGCCTTGTGGCCTTTAGGATTATGGCTACGGCTCCTCCATCAGCTTGACCACCTGTCCTGTAATAACAACCGTGCCCTGCTGATTATTCACAAGAATATCGATCGGGACGATCGGAGTCCCTTTCCCCTTCTGAGACCGTCGGATCTGGTCCGGCGGCGGGGCCGTGGCCGACAGTCTCAGGTTCTCTCCGGCCTCAATAGGTCCTCCGAATTGTAGCACCCTTGCCGTGAGCAGCAGGTGGCCGGGTGAGCTCTCCGCCGAGGTCATCGCCATCGCCCCCAGGGCGAGAAGCGGGGTCACCTCGTGCGGATAGAGGGGGCCGAAGAGGGCCTGGGTGGCGCGCACCAGCTCGGGCGTGATCATCTTGGCGAAAGTCTGGTGGCGCGGGGTCGATGGGTCGGTAAAGTCGTACACCACGGCGGGGACCGAGGGGGTCACGTCCTGTGCCCACTGTCGGAGCCAGGCGAGTTCATCGGGCGGAGCCGGGTGCATTTCTCCTGCCTTCTCCGGCTTCACGGTAGCGGCCCCTTCGTAAACGACCTTCCCCTCTTGGTTGACAGCGCTCAGCCACAGCAACGCCTTTCCACCATCCAGGACGTCCTGTACTTCAGCCAGGGGGGTAATGCTGTCCCCGAAGTAGACCGGCGCCCGGAAGTGGGCTTCGAGCGACTCGACGGCATGGGCAGGCAGCCTGCGACCGAGGCTTGCGAGCACGTGGCAGACCGTGAACAATCCGTGGGCCACCATCCCACGAAACCGGGACTTCTCAGCATACGACCGGTCCAGGTGGTACCGGTTCCGATCGCCAGAGGCCTTGGCGAATGCCTGCACCATCCAGGGACTCACAATGATAGCATTCCCTTGTAGCTTTTCCCCCGGGAAGACTGCTTCGCCGACCTGTTCCATTCCCCCCGGCCTGAGCGCCAGCAGGAGTCGTTCCCGGGCCACCATATATCGCTCTGCCTCAGGGTCAGTGAGCTGCGAGGCCTTGAGTGCTCGCTCCAGTTGCCGGTAGTAGATCCGCGCCGTCGCCGCATCCACCAGCTCGGCCTGGCCGGTTATGGGATCGTTGTACGCCACGGCGCCCAGGTTCCGCTCTTGATCGGCGGTCGCATACAGCTCCAGGATTTCAAGGGCTCGCTCCACAGAGTTGATCCATCGCGCGTTGAACGCCTCAGCGGCGGGTCCCTTGGGTTGAGTAGGCCTCTCACCGGCGCGCGGAGGGTTCATCACGGCGTTAACAGGATCTGCCTGATCCGGCGTGACGACCTTACCGTGAAAGCCCAGATTGGCGGCAAAGAGGGACTCCTCATCTAGGTGCGGCGCATCGCTCATCCCATCCACGGCATCGATGTCTGCCGCCGCCGTGGCGGCCACCAGAGCTGACCGGTAGTAATAGAATCCCTTTGTCTTCGGGTCGGACAATTCCTCCTTCGGTTGCACACCCGCGAGTTCAAGGAAAATCCACATCATCCGCCGACTGGCGGTGGCGATGGTATAGGCCTCTCGCTCTGCGGTTTCTGGTTTGGTGATCTGGGCCCCAAGGGCAAGGGAGCCAATGGGAAGGCCGACCTCGCGCTCGACGGCGGTAAGGACACCGGCCGCATGCCGGACAGCGCGAGCATGATCGACGGCAGGCAGGACAAGGGCTTGGACTGTTTCCTTGACGAGAGGGAAAAACTCCTGGAGCTCTTGAGTCGCCTCGGGTCTTCCGAGATCCGTTCGCAACGCCAACACCTGCGAGGGACGGCTTGCCTGTTTCAAAACCTGAGCGAGCGTCCGCTGAGACTCCCGTCCCCCGGGCCCCAATAATCCCTCGGCATCCACGATGACCATATCGGCTGGCGAGGCCAGGGCGGTCCGGAGTCCGTTGAGATCCTGGCCTGCAACCGTAACGACCGATCGGCACAGTGTCACCGGACGCGGAACAAAGACGAGGGGAGGGATGATCGGCTTCTCCTCCCTCGCCAGTTGCTCCAGTTGCGCGAGATCGAAGGGAGATATGTCGGCGAACGGGATGCGTTTGCGGAAAATAGGGGGAAACGCCGCGGCGTGGCGGGCAATCCCCTCAATGTGCGCGGGATGGACGCTCCACTTCCGGTGGATCCCGAGCGCGATGGCGCGGATCGTGTCGACCTCGGTGTCGTCCGCGTTCAGTTTTACGGTGATGCCCGTCCCGGCCGCTTTGCCGGTGGCCCGCGCGGCCTCTACGAGTCTCAGGAGCGGGTATCGCATGTGCGTGTACTGCTCTTGCTGGACTACGCTGCGGCCCCCGGTGGCGGCCGTGTAGTCGACGACCCCCAGGTTGGCCTCCTCGACCTCTGGGGCCACAGCCAAGATCTCTTGCGCCGTGAGGACTGCCCCGGGCAGCTCGGTGAGGACGAAAATCTTGTGTCTCCCTGTCACCCAGCCCTGCTCCTGCTGGATGGCGCGAAGGATCTGCACGGCGGTCTGCACGTCCTCCGGGTCTTCCACCTTTGGCAGGTAGATCCCCGCAATCAGATCCCCGATCTTGCGAATCACCTCAAAGTAGTCCGCGGCCGCCCACTTGGTGCGCAGATTATTCGGCCGAACCAAAACCATCTGCCCTTCGGGAAACCGGCATTCCGACTTGATCTGAAAACGCACCCCGTCTCGGTTGAACTGCTCCTCGAGCTGCTCCGCCTTTCCCGCCGGCAGGGCGTTGGCCTTGAGAAATTCCACCTCTTCACTCGTCAGGATTTGGCCCCGGAGTGCCCGGATCAGAAGGATCAGGACAGTACGGGCGATTTGCTTCCGAGTAGTGGCCACTGCATCTTCGAGATCGAGGAGGAGGATGTCAGCCTGGGACTGGGCTGCCTTGATCATGAAGTACCAGTTATCTCCCGGGAACACGTGTTGGATCGGTCGGGGAGCGTATTCCCAGGCGAGCTGTTCTACCGCCGCCTCGCGGGTCGCATCAGGATCGACCCGCTTCATGGCCTCCCACCGTTCGGCCACGGCCGCCTCGGCCTGCGATGTATCACCGCCAAAGGCTGCCACCACCTCGCTCAGCGCTCGTTCGCCCATCATTAGGCCTCCCAGGATTCAGGATGTATTCAAGGACCTTGTGCCGCATTCGGCGGAAATTGAGGACAACATTAGGTCGTTGAGGGACGGGCACATATGCTAGTGAAGATCAATCCGCGGGTCAAGAAAATTCCCCCCGGAAGAGCGATGACGGCTCGGCTGAGCGGCTCGACTGAGCTCGCCGAAGTCCGATGGCCGTTGATCGCCACAGGTGGGGGCGGCTCGGGAAAGCCCTCCTCGTCGTCGGCGAAACAGCTCAAGCGGGTTGATCTCTCCTAGGCCTGGCGCACCGGGATGGAAGCTAGTTTTGTGATTCAGTAGCTTGGTGACGCCTGTCACCTCTGAGGTTGATCGCCGGTGTCTCGCGGTCCAGGGCTTCTCCACGGAGGCGCGGGTTTCGCCTTCCTCCGAGGTCGGCCTTCCCCTCACCGCGGTGAAGCGGACCATAGCGTTGACTAGCGACCGACGACTAAAAGCTCGAAGGCACCTTCCTGGGCGGCGCCATTATTCTCCACCCAACCCCTCCCCGCGCTTAGCGACTTCGGACTTCGGACCCTAATCTGTGAACAGTGAAGCGTGAACTGCGAGAGCATCAGTTTTGCGCGCCCTGACGCATCTGCAAGTGACGGAGATACTCGATGATGGCCTCCCGGTCATCCCCTTCCTCGCTAGCTTCCAGATAATGTCGGAGGTCGCCAATGGCCTGGGAAATTCTTTTCATCTCCCCATAGATCAGGCCCCGGTCCCGGACTTCGGTCGGGGAATCGGGGTGGATTAACAACAGGCGCTGTACCACTGCAAGCGCGCGGGGAAAATCTTTGCGGCGGAGGTAGATTCCCTTCAGGTTGTTCAGCATCCGGGCAAGGATCAAGATCTTGGAGATAGGAGCAATGAGCTCTCGGGTGAACGCGACCTTTCCTTCGTAAAGCCGGTCGAGGGTGCGCTGGCAGTCCTCTTCGGTGAAGAGAGCTCCACGATGAAAGGGATCGATGAGGATTTCCTGATTCTCGGCCCGGTATTTCACGATAAAGTGGCCGGGGAGACCCACTCCAACGAGAGGAAGATCGAGGTGCCAGGCGATCTCCATGTACAGGATGGACAGGCTGATGGGAATCCCCTTCCGGCGGTCAATCACCTCGTTCAGAAAGCTATTTTTGGGGTCGTAATAGTCTTCGGAATTGCCCCGAAACCCCTCCTCATCGAAGAGAAAGCGGTTGAGCCCCGTAATAAGGTTGACTGGCTCGAGTTCGAGGCTCAGCTGATTTCTGACTCGTTCAGCCATGTACCCGATCCGGTCGAGGTACTCCCCGATGTGCAGGTGGGGGTATTCCTCGGCGGCGATCAGGAGGGCGGCTTCGGCCAGATCGGCCTGGTCTTCCGGGCACGCCACCATTCCGGCGAATCGGCTCCGAATCTGCTGGATCTGCTCTTTGGGCATTTCCATGGTCAGCAAAAGAGAGCCTCGATCTGTGCCACGTCGATTTCCTCCAGGCTCTTCACGACGAGATGGGCGGCGGAAAGCGCTTCTGGCGGGTAAGAGTTGGTCACAGCGAGACACCGCATCCCTGCTCTGACAGCGGCGACCACCCCATGGCGGGAGTCCTCAATCACCAAGCACTCGGAGGGTGTCACGGGCTTTGCAGCGGCCAACCGATTGAGCCGGGCCAGGGCGGTGAGGTAGGCCTCGGGGTCGGGCTTTCCCTTCACCACATCTTCTGCAGCGACCACGATGGGGAAACATTCGCGAAGGCCGACCTTTCCCAGAATGAATTCGATCTCCTCTCGGAGGGCCCCTGAGGCGATCGCGAGCGGATACTTTTCCGCGACCTCGCGGATGAATCCTTTGACTCCGGGGAACGTGGTGACGGTGTCAGGCACGGCGCCGAAAAAATAGCTGGCCTTTCGTGCGGTTAGCTCCTCCACTTTCGCGGACGTGGACGGTCGCCCGTGCTCACTGAGGGCGGTGCGAAAACAATTCTTATCGTCCATCGCGAGATAGGTCTGCGTATACTCCTCCCAAGTGAGGGAGATCCGTTCCTCCTCGAGGACGCGCTGCAGTGCCTGGAAGTGAACTCGCTCGGTATCAACAATAACACCGTCGAAATCGAAGATGATCGCCCGCATCATGGTCACTGGGGTACCTCCATCCGCTGTCGGTGGTCGGTTGGTCTTCCGGGGACGAAGCGGAGCTTACGTCTTCCTATTGCGCACCAATCTGGGGTAGGCGCGACAGATGTCCTTGAAACAGCAAGTGTTGCACCGGGGGTGTTTCGCGGTGCAGACCAGCGCTCCAAAATCCATCAGTGCTTGGTTAAAGGTCCAGGCCTTACCATGTGGGATTAGGCTTGTACTGAGCCGCCAGAGGCGCCGCTCCGTCTGAGGCGGTGAAGGGGAGGAACGTTGGATAAAAATCCGTGAGAGGAGGCGTCTGACATTGGTGTCCAGGATGGGGCTTTCGATATTGAAGGCGAAGCTCAAAAGGGCTCCCGCCGTGGAGCGACCCACCCCGGGGAGCGCTTGCGCCTCCTCGTACGTTCGAGGGAATTGCCCTCCACGGCGCTCGGTTACCTCTCGGGCCGTCCGGTGCAGGTTTTTCGATCGGGCGTAGTAGCCGAGGCCATCCCAGGCTTCGCGTACCTGGCTCGGTCTCGCCGACGCCAGGTTCTCCACCGTCGGATACCGCTCGAGAAATTTGTTGTAAAATCCCAGGACCCGATCCACCTGCGTCTGCTGGAGCATGACCTCGGACACCAGAATGTGATAAGGGTCCCGGGTCCTTCGCCAGGGGAGATCTCGGCCATGGGATCGATACCATCTGAGAAGTCGGCGCTGAAAGGTCCGCTTCAACACTGGATCGATTTCCGATTGCCTCACCCTCTCTCCTGCAACAGCGTGCTTTTAACCAAGGCCTCGACCACGGGCCGGTCCGCGTCCAGAAAGTCAAAGTCGGAAAGTTCCTTCAGACGGACCCACTGGATGCTCTCAAACTGTTTGTTACGGACCTCACCGGTGTAAGTCAAGATCTGAAAGACGTAGAGCTCCACTTCTCGGTCAGGGTAGCGATGCTCCAAGCGGCACAGGAGAGATCCGATCTGGGGCTCGATGGCAAGCTCTTCCCTGAGTTCACGGCGAAGTGACTCGGCAGGGTCCTCTCTGTCTTCCACCTTTCCGCCGGGGAACTCCCACTTGAATTCTCCCCAGCTCCCCTGGCGCCGCTGGCAGATAAGGATGTGACCCTCTCTGGCAATAATACCGGCGGTCACCACCATCGGCATCCCGATCCCCCCGGAACGTGAGGCAGGGGGACAGTATCAAATCACCTGGGGACCGTCAAGGCTTGGCCCCGGTGTTCGCGCTTATGGTTCAGGACTGTGAAAGGCCGAGCCAAGCCGACCGAGCGGTTGTCTTGGTGAGTCGGGCCTGCTACCATGAGGAAAGCCCGGAAGAGAGGTATCGATGACAAGGATGAGTGAACAAAAGTTTCCGGTCGCCAGGCGAGTGGGAAAGATCTGCGGGAAAGTTTTGGCGAGATTCGGGACTGGGACGTTTCGTGGGTACCGATTGCTCTACGCCCCCCTTTATCCCAACGTCGGGGCCGTCCCCATTGGATCTCTAGGTCTTGGGATCGAGTCGTTTCTGCTGTGCAACACTCTCGTGTGGCGGCAGCATCTGAAGGGTCGGCGGTGGGCAACCTCTGTTCTCCTGCACGAGGTCGCGCACATCGAGGACTTCGCAGAACACCCGTGGCAGCTTATTCCCCTTGTCCTCGGCCGGATCGGTGCCCCACACATGCCCGCTGTGCGGGTCGTGCTCTATGTTTACTACCTTTATCTGGAGGGGAAGGCCAATCTCCGGGCCCTGGAGCACGGCGCTTCTCCCGTGGTTCTCGCCGTGAGTTATCTTACCTACCTCCGCGCCTTCCGCAGATCCCTCCGGCTCCTTTAGTAGAACCGCTCACCAACCACCAGCCTCCGACGACCGTTGTCGGATGACCCAAGCCGCCGAGGGCGCGGAGGGACCTGAGTTGTCGGCCGATGGCCAACGTTATGGTCTGTTTCACGGCGGCGAGGGGAAGGCCGACCTCGGAGGAAGGCGTAAACCGCTTTGCGGGCCGTCGAGCAGGACACGCACGCCCCTCGCTCCAGGCCTCCTGTTGTCTCAGCCGAGGGAGGACCGTTCCGCTCGTCNNCACCTGCGCTGCGCTCCGGCGGCGGGACCCGGGCCAGCCGCAAACCAGATTCCGCCTTCCTCGCGCATCCGGCCCCCCTCGGCTTACCAACCTAAATCTTGACGTTTCTGACGCTAGGCCAGCGCGTGCATGCCCCGAGCGACATTGCCGAGAGTCCGAAAGCCTTCGGACCGACTCAGGGTCGCCGCGGGCCCGAAGGGTTCCGGGCTCTTGCGGAGAGGCCTGGAGCGAGGGGCCAAAGGTGCTGGTCCAACAGGTTCAACAAGCCGAGGAATTTTTCCGCCGCCGCCGAGGAGGGCTTTCCCGAGGCGCCCCCACCTGTGGTTGGTCAACGGTCGTCGGCGATGGGGATGGGGAAAAAATCCGGTCCAGACGACGGAAGGCGTGCAATTTCTCGGCGTGACCGATCTTGGCAGCTCTGAGAGCCCTCCGCAGGAAGTGGATGGAGGTATCGTAGGTCTCTCCGCTGACCGGGTATGGATGGCCATCCTTTCCTCCATGGGCGAAGCTATACCGCGCGGGATCCCGAAAGGAGGGAGGCGCCCCATGGATCAGCTCCGCAAGCAGGGCTAACGCCCGCAGCGTCTTCGGCCCGACTCCCGAAAGCCCGAGGAGGGCCTCAAAGCTTTTAGGCGAGGCCTCATACGTCCTTAAGAGAATCGACCGGAGCCTCTGAGGATTCAGGTCGGCCAGCGCCACTCTGTGGCGGGAAGGGAGGCAAAGGGTCGTGAGCTTCTCCACCTCGTGTAGCAAACGATCCGGCGGCTCTTGCGAGAGAGTGGTGGAGGCCAAGCGGGCCCCTTCACTTTCGGCAGCAACGAGGTTCAGAACCTCCGTTTCTCGCCGATCACAGCAGACGGCCGACTCCGGTTCGCAGACAAAATCTCGCACCTGCTCCCCGAGCCAATGATACCGGCGGGCGTACCGGTGCTCCGGGTTCATCCCCTGCTGAATCACCGCCCAACGTCCGTCCTGGGTGAACAGGAAGAGGTGGTGGTAGAGCTGATAGCCGTCCTGTAGTGCCGTGTTATCCACCTTGGCCGACATCTTGCTGGCATAAATCAAGGGGGCGGGGTCCGTCTGGACGAGGGAAGAGGCCACCTCGATCTCCTTGGGAGCCTTCCGGGAGCTCGCCCCTTTTCCTCCGGCGAAAACGAGCCCGGTCTCTTTGGCTACCGGATTGAGACCCTCCTTGAGAGCGCCGCAGACTGTCGTGGTGAGTCCACTCGAATGCCAGTCGAAGCCGAGGACACACCCCAGGGCTTGAAACCAGTAAGGATCAGAGAGGCGCCGCAGGACTTCTGGGACGCCGTAGTCGGCGAGGACAACCAAGATGATCTCCCGACCCAGCTCCTTCATCCGTTGAAAGAGCCAGGCCGGAGCTTTGCCGGTGTGCAAGGGGAGATGGGCGATCCCTGTCTTCATTGACTTCGCCTCGTACGGCTCATCTCGCACGATTGTAGCATGTGACGCCAGCGCCCTTATGCGATTTCGCTATGCGTCCACCCTCTCCAGAAACCAGAGGTCCAACGACCGATCCCGATACAGGACGTAAATTCGTCCGTCGGAGGCGAGGACCCGGAAGTATTCTTTCTGGACCCTCTGAGGCTCCTCCTGGATCCAGCGTTCCAGCAGCTGGACCACCACGAGCCGGCCGGCCGTAGAGGATTGAAAGCTACGGGGGGTCTCCTCCCCCTTCGACCCGGCGTAGCTCGAAACCTGAATCGGCTCAGGGATCCCCATCATCTCCCGTAAGAAGTTTCTTTCCGTCTCTACCACGGTTCTGTCGCGGGTTCAACGGGCAAAACGGTTCTCCTTGACAGGGACGCGGGTGCTATAGTAGGAGAGCAAGCGCCATTTCGAAATTCGGACCTCGAAGTTTGAATGATCTCTGAACCCTGAACTATAAACTCTGAACCCTGAACCGCGGTGTCTGAACTCTGAACTATGAACTATTCTGACGCCCTCGCTTTCCTGAATGGTCTTCAGCGCTTCGGCATTCGGCTGGGGCTCGAGAATATCCTCCGTCTGGTGGATGCCTTTGACCACCCCGAGATGTCCTTCCGGTCTGTCCACGTCGCTGGGACAAACGGAAAGGGTTCCACCGCCGCATTTGTGAACGGGATCCTCCGAGCGGCAGGCTTCACCGTTGGGCTCTACACATCCCCTCATCTTCTGGACTTTCGGGAACGAATTTTGGTGAACGGCCATCCCATTGCTGAAGAGGAATTGGCTGTCCTCACGACCGAGATCAGCGGAGTCATCGACCGCATCTTCAGTCGATCTCCGCTCTCGTCTCCTACCTTCTTTGAGGCGGCCACCGCGTTGGCGTTCCTTTACTTCGCCCGGTCCCGCGTGGACTGGGGGGTCATCGAAGTCGGTCTTGGGGGCCGTTCTGACGCGACCAACGTGCTCCAGGCGGAGGTCTCGGTGATCACCAATATAGGGTTGGAGCACCAGGAACATCTCGGGGACAGCCTGGAGAGCGTCGCGGCAGAGAAGGCGGGAATCGTCCGTGAAGATGGATGGGTTGTCAGCGCCGTGGAGGGCGCGGCCCTGGAGACGATTGGGCGGGTTGTCCAGCAGAAGGGTGCCGGCTTGATCAACGTCCAAGACCAGTATCGGGTGGAGTACTTGGGTCGGTCCGAGCAAGGGGAGACCTTCCGGCTCACGGGGAGACTCCGGGAGTACGATTCGCTACGGGTTCCGTTAGTGGGGAAGCACCAAGTTCTGAACGCCGTCACGGCCGTAGCGGTCGCGGAGTCGCTTGAGGAGAAGGGTTTCTTCGTGGGCGAGGATCGGATACGCGAGGGGCTTGCGGCCACCCGCTGCCCGGGCCGCCTCCAGCAGGTCGCGGTGCGGCCTCGGATTCTAGTGGACGGGGCTCACAACCCCCCAGCCATCGGGGCGCTGCGGGCCTTTCTGGAGGAGGAAAAAATCCCAGGTCGCCTCGTGATCATCTTCGGCGTCCTCAAGGATAAGGCCTGGAAGCGGATGCTCGAGGTCTTGGCCCCGCTGGCCTCGGCCATCATCCTCACCCATCCCGAGAGTGACCGGGGCGCCGCGCCTAAGGAATTGGCGGCTGTCGCCGCTCAGTGGTGTGAAGACATCAAGATCGCTGAGACCATGACGGAGGCCTTGGCGATCGCTCGCGCCCTCGTTGCTTCGGATGATACCATGCTCATCACCGGCTCCCTCTATACCGCTGCCGCCGCTCTGCGCGCCCTCGGTTTTACGTCCCTCTTCTGATCCCCGTTAGTTGTTGGTTCAGACCTCTCCTGAGGGTACATCGACAGGCGATGAATCGCGCAGCGATCCGTCTTATTTTCTGCGTTTTTTTGGTCGGGAAGAGGGGCGAGTCGATCGGACGGCCCGAAGGAGTGCCCGCTGGTTGACGGGCTTTTGCAAGAGGCAGAAAGCCCCTGCCCGGAGAGCCTTCTCACGGTCCTCTCGGGCGGTTTCGTGCATCATGAGGATGACGGGCAGTCGGGGAGAGACTTCCTGGATGATGGGGAGGGCGTCGGTCCCGTTTAGCCCCGGGAGGTGATAGTCCAAGAGCATCAGGTCGAACTCTTCGGCGAGCAGAGTCCGCACCGCATCCGCGATCGTGGTATGGATATGGGTGGAGAACCCTTTCGCACCCAGGAGCCGTGAGAGCGTCTGGCACGTGTAGTAGTCGTCGTCGATAATCATGATTCGCATGGTTTTTCCTTGCCCCGATACTCTCTAGCAAGGAAGGTGCCAAATATGGAAGGGCCGACCGTGGAGGACTTGCGGGGAACACCGCTCGGACGCGAGAAGGCGAGTAGGCGCGGAAGCTAAAGCGTTAGAAGACCAGGCTGGTCAAATGCTTAGGGGCCTGGGTGCTCCTCGCGTTTGAGCATCCCAGCCTGCTTGCATTCAAGCATCCGAGCATCCTGGCTTTCCAGCATGCCAGCCGCTGGGTGCTGGCACCTGATAGCTGAGCAGTGACAGCCTGTCTCAGCGACGGCCGCGAGGTTCTGAAATAGGTATGCGGTAGGCGAGAAGCTTGCGATAAAGGGTCTTGGGATCGATTCCCAGGATCTGGGCTGCCTGGCCGCGGTGGCCTTGTGCCTGTTCCAGGACGCGGAGAATGTGCTGTCGCTCCATCTCCCCGAGGGTGGGAAGAGAGTCGGCTGAAGCGGCTGCCCCTGGGGAGACCCGAGATACTTGAAGGTCGAGAGGGAGATCCTCCGCTTCGATCTGATCTTTGGGTGAGAGAATCAGCGCCCGCCGAAGGACGTGCTGAAGCTCCCGGACATTCCCAGGCCAGGAGTATCGGGTGAGAAATTTCATGGCGTCGTTACTCACGGTCTTCTTACCGAGGGGGGCGAACAGATGCAGAAAGTGCCGGGTCAGGACTGGGATGTCCTCGAGCCGCTCGCGGAGCGGAGGAACGTGGATGGGGATGACATTGACGCGGTAATACAGATCTTCACGGAACTTTCCCGTCTTGACCTGCTCCTGGAGGTCTCTGTTGGTTGCCGACAGGACCCGGACATCGACCTGGCGCTCCCTCGTGCTTCCGACCCGGAAGAACTTCCCGGTTTCGATCACGCGAAGAAGCTTCAGCTGCATGGCCTGCGAGATCTCGCCGATCTCGTCCAAGAGGAGGGTTCCTTTGTCCGCGACCTCGAAGAGCCCGGGCTTTGCCGAGTGGGCCCCGGTAAAAGCTCCCTTCTCGTGCCCGAAAAGCTCGCTTTCCAGGATGCTCTCCTGCAGGGCGCCACAGTTGATGACCAGGAAAGGTTTGTCCTTTCGCTTGGATTTCTGGTGGATGGCCTTCGCTATGAGTTCCTTGCCAGTGCCGCTCTCGCCGGTGATGAGAACGGTGGAATCGGTTGGCGCGATCTTCGTGAGCATCTCTAGGATCCGCCGGATCTTTTGGCTGGCGGTCACAATCTCTGGAAATAGCTCTTCCTTTCCCAGTCGGGTCTTGAGGTAGATATTTTCTCGGAGGATTTGCTGCTTTTCGTACGCCTTCCGGATCAAGAGATTCAGCTCGGCCGTCTTGCAGGGCTTCGTCACGTAGGTGTATGCGCCGAGCTTCATGGCCTCCACGGCAGTCGGGATGGTTCCGTGTCCGGTGAGGATGATTACCTCAGGCGGCAGGGGCCACTTCCTCACCTCCCTGAGGACCTCCATCCCGCCCAGCTTGGGCATCTTGAGATCCAGGACAAGGACATCGAATTCCTCGCCCTTGAGCTTCTCTACAGCCTGCCGCCCGTCCGGGGCCACATCGGTAAGGTGCCCCTCTCTCCCGAGCTCCGTCTTCAACACCCTGGCAAAGTTCTTTTCGTCTTCAGCGATCAGAACACGGATCTTGCCCTGTCCGATGCGCATCATCCCCCCCCTGTAACCTGGGTCTTCGCTGCAGGAAGGTGGATTCGGACGACCGTCCCTTTTCCCTCTTCCGAATGGATCTCCATCCTTCCTCCGTGGGCGCTCATGATCCCTTCGGCGATATAGAGGCCTAACCCTGCACCTTTTCCATGGGGCTTGGTGGTGAAGAAAGGTTCGGAGACCCGCGGCACGAGGTCGGCGGGAATGCCCTTGCCGGTGTCTTCGATCTCTACCAAGAGCCCCCTGACCGAGCGCGAGGACGGAACTCTGACTGGGGAGCCCCCGAAAACCCGCGTGCCGGGCCCGGCCGCCTTGGTCCGAATGGTGAGCATGGCCCCCTTGTCCATGGCCTCGAGGGCGTTGATCAGCAGGGCTAGGAATGCCTGACGGAGCTCTCCTTCGTTGCCGAGAAGGAAAGGCAAACCGTCCTCGAAATCCCGAATGAGCGTGATTCCTCGGCTCCGGAATTGATATCCAAGGACGCCGAGAATCCCCTCCAGAAGCATGCAGAGGTCGATGGGCCGCTGCTCCCCGCTGGTCTCTCGACTGAGGTCTGAGAGGCCGGCCAGAATCCCCTTACATCGGTAGACCTCCTCCTCGATGATTCGAAGATAAAGCTTCAAATCCTCTGTATCCTGGTGGGCCAACGGAGGGCTCTGGCTGTGTTTGAGGAGGGCTTCGGCACAGGAGGCAATGGTGGCCATCGGATTGTTCAATTCGTGAGCGATGCCAGAGGCGAGTTGGCCGACACCGGCTAGCTTCTCGTTGGCCAGAAGTTGCCGCTCGATTCGCCGGCGTTCGGTGATGTCCTCGACGAGGGTAATCACGTGGGTGACAACTCCCGTGCCATTAGTGAGGGGGGCCTTACTGATCCGGAAGGTCCGCCGGTCCCCCTCCAGCACCGAGTGCTCCTCCACTTGGAGCGTGGCCCCGGTCTCAAAGACGTGCCGGAACTCTTCCTCGATCGGGGTGCGCCGCAAGGACGAAAGAACCTGAAAGAGATTCCGGCCGATGACGTCCTCGCGTTTTATCCCCCAGGGGGCGGTCTCTCGGGTTCGGTTCCAGGCGACGATGGTGAAGCTCCGGTCGATGACGTAGAGGCCGAGAGGAAGACTGTCAAGGATCTTTTGCGTTAAGGCCCGCTCTTGCACGAGTGGTTCTTCGGTGAGAAGGAAGAGCGCGCCTCCCCTCCAGGGGATCGCCTGCAAGTGCAGTCCCCCCTCTGCTAAGATGTGTGCCGCCGGACCTCTTCTCTGCCGGAGTTCCCCTATGAGGGATCGTACCTGGGATCGTAGGGGAGCAGGGAAGGCGACGCTGAAGCTCTTGCCGGGAGGGTGGCGACGGGGGAGCCCTAGAAGGATCCACCACGCGGGATTCGTGGTCAAGATCTTCCCGTAAGAGTTTAACGCTAGGACCCCTACGTCGAGGCGCGAAAGCAGCGCGGTCAAGAGACCCTGTGGTCCCTGCCCAGCAGCCTGATCTTTCGCTGGCGACCTGCTTTTCGGCTTACGTCCTGTGCCCTTGGCTACGAGTCTCCCCATGGTGGCGCCTATAATATCCATGTCTCCCGGGTTTTGCAAGGAGGGGAAGCAGCCAACCGCTGGGATGCTGGCAATCTAGCACGCTGGAATGCTCATACACGAGGAGCATCCGGGTCTTTAAACTTGTGACGATCCTTGCGTCCTAGCATTTCAGCTCCCGCGCCTTCTATCATTCTAGCTATGGAGCGAGACATTGACGCCGGACGGACAGTCCGGTATATATAGGGCATATCCCTAGGGGGGACGAATCTCGTTTCTTGGGGAGGATGCAAGATGAGTTTTCCAGTGCGGCGGCCTCGACGTCTTCGGCGGTCGGAAACGATCCGTCGAATGGTCCGCGAAACGGTCTTGCAGGTGGACGATTTCATTGTGCCGCTGTTCGTCGTTCCCGGTCGCGGGATCCGCCAAGAGATCCCGCCTATGCCTGGCACCTACCGGCTCTCCGTGGACCAACTCACCAGGGAGGTCAAGGATATTGCCGCCCTCCGCATTCCCGCGGTCCTCCTCTTCGGCGTTCCGGAGCACAAGGATGCCTCCGGGTCCGGGGCCTACGCCAAGGACGGGATCGTCCAGCAGGCCGTGCGGGCCATTAAAGATTCGGTCTCGGACTTGCTCGTCATCACGGATACCTGCCTTTGCGAGTACACGAGTCACGGCCACTGCGGGGTCGCAGAGGAGGAGATTGTCAGGAACGATCCGACCCTGGAACTCCTGGCCAAGGCTGCCGTCTCCCAGGCGGAGGCGGGGGCAGATATGGTCGCCCCCTCGGACATGATGGACGGTCGCGTGTCCTCGATCCGAGAGGCCCTGGATGCGAACGGTTTCGAAGATGTTGCGATCATGTCGTATGCGGCTAAGTACGCGTCCGGTTTTTACGGGCCCTTCCGAGTAGCGGCGGAGTCAGCCCCTCAATTCGGCGATCGGCGGAGCTATCAGATGGATCCACCTAACGCTGCAGAGGCCTTGCAAGAGGTGGCCATGGACATCGAAGAGGGGGCTGATATCGTCATGGTGAAGCCCGCCCTGGCCTATCTGGATGTCCTGTGGAGGGTCCGGACCGAATTTAACGTGCCGGTGGCCGCGTACAATGTGAGTGGGGAATTCTCCATGGTGAAGGCCGCCGCCCGGCTGGGATGGCTGGACGAGGAACGCGTCATGTGGGAGATCCTCACCGCGATCAAACGGGCCGGGGCCGATCTGATCCTCACGTACTTCGCCAAAGATGCCGCTCGGCTCCTTCAGCGGAGCGAGTAATTCCTTTTCATTCCATTGGGTCCGCTGGCGTCGGGTTGAGATCCTTGACGGGTGATCCTTTCCCGATCGTATACGTGCGGGAACTCGGCATGGGGCCACTCACGGCATTGAGGGCCAATGAGTCTTTTTGTGCGAAACGGCTCGCAGATTAGATTGGTAATAAATTGGTAATAAAATAGAAGAATTGTCGGGTGCGAGGAGAGGCCATGGGTGGGAAGTCGGGACATCTTTTTGAGGAGGCGCAGCGATACTTTCCTGGGGGGGTGAACAGCCCCGTCCGGGCCTTTAAGGCCGTAGGCGGGCGCCCCTTCTTTGTGGAGAAGGGAGAGGGGGCGCGGGTCACCGATGTAGATGGAAAGGTCTACATCGACTACGTGGGATCTTGGGGACCGTTGATCTTGGGACACGCCCACCCCCAGGTGGTACAGGCGCTCAAGAGGGCCGTGGACCGGGGGACGAGCTATGGGGCTCCGACAGAGCTCGAGGTCACGCTAGCCCGGATGGTCACCGAGGCCCTCCCCTCGGTGGAGATGGTCCGCTTCGTGAGCTCCGGGACCGAAGCCGTGATGAGTGCCCTTCGGGTGGCGCGCGCTTACACCGGGCGAGACAAGATTATCAAGTTTGCAGGTTGCTACCATGGTCATGCCGATAGCCTGTTGGTCAAGGCCGGCTCAGGGGCTCTCACTCTGGGCGTCCCTAATTCCGGCGGTGTTCCAGAGGCCGTGGCGAAGGAGACCATCACTCTCGGCTATAACAATCTGGATCAGGTACGTGAGGTCATGGAGGCGGTAGGAAAGGATGTGGCGTGTATTATTGTGGAGCCAGTAGCGGGCAACATGGGGGTGGTTCCACCCAGGCCCGGTTTCCTCGAGGGGCTCAGGGAGCTGACACACAAGCATAGGTCCCTGTTGATCTTTGACGAAGTAATCACCGGCTTTCGCGTGGGCTACGGAGGGGCACAAGGGCTCTATGGCGTTCGCCCGGATCTCACATGTCTGGGAAAGATCATCGGGGGTGGACTGCCGGTCGGGGCTTATGGGGGCAGTCGGGCCATCATGGAGCAGGTTGCTCCACTGGGCCCGGTGTATCAGGCGGGCACGCTTTCCGGCAACCCGCTGGCCACGACGGCAGGCATCGAGACCTTGACTCTCTTGAGGGACGGAGGGATCTACCGCGATCTGGAGGAGGGGGCCAGGGCCCTGGCGGAAGGAATTGAGGAGGCTTGCCAGAACACGAATCTCTCCTGTTGCCTGAACCGGATCGCGTCCATGTGGACGCTGTTCTTTACGCAGGGGCCGGTGGAGGATGACCGGGACATCGAGCGAGTTGATAGCAGACGATATGCCGGTTTCTTCGGCGCCATGTTGAATCGAGGCATCAGTCTTCCTCCTTCCCAATTCGAGGCTGCTTTCCTCTCTGCCGCCCACACCGCCCAGGATGTGGCGGTGACCATTGATGCGGCCCGGGAGGCCCTCCAGGCAATCGTTCAGACTGAATAGTCCAGAGTTCAGAGGGTAAGGAATCGGGGAGAGTCTGTGAAGCGTGAACCGTGAACTATGAACTATGAACCCCTCAGCGGTCGTTGGACATCGGTCATCGGCGATCGGTAAAGGAAGATGGAGCCTCTCGATCATCTGGAACGCCTCCTTCATCGGGTAGGGGGGGCGCAGGCCACAGTCGAAACCGCCCGGTGCCTCCGGGAGCATTCCGGACTTTCGGACTGTCACCTGTGCGTAAAGAGTTGTCCGGTCCAGAGCATCGATCTCGGCGGCGGTGTCCATGTATTGAATCACTGTACCGGCTGCGGGGTCTGCCTCACCGTCTGTCCTGTGTCTGCCTTTGATCTCAATGGGGCGGCGACAGGGCAGCTCCTCTCCCAGGTGGCCTCACGCGTACGAGAGAGTTCGTCCCTGCTTATGACCTGCGAACAGAGTGCCGATGCTCCATCGGCGGACCTCATCCTGCCTTGTCTGGCGCGTCTCGACGAGACCCTTCTGCTGGGTGCCCTAGCGCTTGGGGCCCGTCAGGTCCACCTCACCCGAGGATTATGCGAGAATTGCCCGTACCTAGAGGCGATGCCTCGGTACCGGCGGATGCTCGGCCGGGTTCGCACGTGGAGCAGAGCCCTCCCTGGTTCGTCGGAGAGGATCATGGAGGTGGAAGAGGGGAGTCGGGGTCAGCAGGAGAGATCCACGGCTATGGGCCCTGACCGGCGGGCCTTTTTCACCTGGGTGAGGAGCGAAGGAATGCAGCTCGTAACTTCTTTCTTCGATGACTTTTCCCAGGGCTTTCAGGGCAGAAGGGTTGCGCAGGGCATTTCTCTTCCCCTCAAAAACCGAATCCTTCCACAGTTTCTCAAGAAGTTAGGGGCCGAGCAGAGGGGGGTCCCTTACGATCCTGAAGGCCCCTTTGCAGAACTCCTCCTCGACGAAGTCAAGTGTAACGCCTGTGAGGCCTGCGTTCAGGTCTGTCCCACAGGGGCGATCGAGAGAGCAGGAGGCGAAGACGCCTTCTGCCTTACCCTCGATGCGAGTCGCTGCGTCAATTGCGCTCTCTGCCTGGATACGTGTATCCCCAATGCTTTGACCTATCGGCAAGGGATTTCACTCAAGAGGATTGCCCTGCGGGATCAGGAGATCCTTGTGAATAAACCATTCCACCGGTGTGGCCGCTGCGAGGCGCGTTTCCTTACCGACGGAGAGGCACAGTCCGAAGATTTGTGCTCAACGTGCTACTTTCTGGTGAATGTGGAGGGATCTGTGGGGATGTCGGAAGAGGAACGTGCGAGTTAACCTCGGAGGAGGACGGCCATGAAGGTGGGGAGGCACATGACGCGACAAGTCGTGACCATTGAGCGGGAGGCCTCGCTGCGTCGAGCCCGCCGCATCATGGAGAACAGGCAGATTCGGCACCTGCCCGTCGTGGACAAGGACCGACTGATCGGTCTCGTCACCGACCGGGATATCCGGGCTGCTGCCCCTTCTTCAGCCGCCAATATCGCCCCGGAAGTTCGAGAAGAATTTCTGGACCATCTCAAGATAGGTCACGTGATGACCAAAAAGGTCCTCAGCACGACTCCGGAAATGAGCATTGAGGAGGCGGCCCTCCTGATGCGGCGGCATAAGATCAGCTGTCTCCCGGTGCTTGAGGGGGAACGCCTGGTCGGGATCATCACAGAAACCGACATCTTTAAGGTGTTCTTGGAAGTCCTGGGGGTGGAGGAATCGAGCGCACGCCTTGAGATGCCCTTCGATCGCCGGCCCGGATTTGTTGCTGAATTGTGCCGGATCATCGATGAGCAAGGAGGCCATCTGATGAGTCTCCTGACCGTTTCTGGAGAAGAAGGGAGAGAGGTCCTGATCCTTCGAGTGGACACCGCTAACCCCACTTCCCTATGCCAGGCATTCCAGCAGGCGGGGTTTACAGTCGTCTCGGTTCAGCATCCCGGCGCCGCGATACGGGGGGGAAGGGAGCCGGGCGGCCGCGCACCGGGAGAGGGATAAAGACGCTCGGTGCAAGGAGAAATCGGGCGACATTTCCCTTGACATCCAAAGAAAATGTATGTTAGTTAGTAACGTAATTCACAAGCAAACAGATTTCGGGACGCGATGCCCTGAAACAGGGCTTTTTTATTGTTGAGGGCGTATGGCAGCGGATTACGCATATGTTGCGTTCTTCCTCATCGTCGGCGCCCTCTTCGTGGTGGTCAACATTGATGTCGTTTCTCGCCTTATCCGGCCGTCGAAGCCGACCCCGGTAAAACTCACCACCTACGAGTGCGGCGAGGACCCCATTGGCAGTCCGTGGCTGCGGATCCACGTCCGCTACTATCTGTTTGCCCTCGTCTATATCGTCTTCGCGGTGGAGGCGGTCTTTCTGTTCCCCTGGGCCATTGTCTACCGCTCCTTGGGGCTCTTCGCTTTCGTCGAGATGATGATCTTCATCGTGATCCTTCTCGTCGGCCTTGCTTATGCCTGGGCGAAAGGGGCACTCGAGTGGGTCTAATCGAAAGTCCGGCGTCCGACGTCCAAGGTCCGACGTCGGAAAACCAGGGTTGAGACCGGTTTCGTTGTCCGTGACATCGGACATCGGACATCGGACGCTAATGCGATGACAGCGGAAGAGATCCTGAAGCAGATCCAGACCCGGTTCCGTGAGGAGATCCGAACGGCGGAGGTCCGGCAGGGAGAGGCCTGCGTGACCATCAAGGCGGACCGGAACTTCGAGATCTGCCGCTTTATCAAAGAGGACCTCGGCTACGACTACCTGAATTGCCTGAGTGGCGTTGACTGGAGTGCCGAAAACGAGATGGAGGTGGTGTATAACCTCTCCTCGGTGAAACAGCCGGGAAAAATCACCCTGCGGGCACGGGTCCCCCGGAACGAGCCAGTCCTCCGCTCGGTAGTCCCCCTCTGGGGGACGGCGAACTGGCACGAGCGGGAAGCCTTTGACCTCTTCGGAATCCACTTTGAGAACCATCCGGACCTTCGGCGGATCCTCCTCCCTGAGGACTGGGTCGGCCATCCCCTCAGGAAAGATTACCAGGATGAGCGGTTCGTCTCTTATCCCTGGGACGATCGGAAGCCCGGAGGGGTAGCCCGGCCGACGTCCGCGTAGGAAGCACACGGCATGACGACGGTTAACCTGCAGCTTCAACAACTGAAAGAACGGACCACCGAGTCCATGGAGGAGATGTGGGTCAACATGGGGCCGCAGCATCCCTCGACCCACGGCGTCCTGCGGCTGCTCTTGAAGCTGGACGGCGAGATAATCCGCGAGTGCATCCCCTACATGGGCTACATGCACCGCTGCCACGAAAAGATCGGGGAGAACCGGGCATACGTCCAGATCATTCCCTACACCGACCGGCTCGATTACCTGGCCTCCATGTATATGAACTGGGGGTACTGCCTCGCGGGCGAGCGGCTGATGGGGATCCAGGTACCGGAGCGGGCGGAGTACCTGCGGGTGATCCTGGGGGAGCTACAGCGGATTGCCTCGCATCTGATCTGGCTGGGGACGTTTGGGCTCGATCTGGGCAACTTCACCATCTTCATGTATTGCTTCCGGGAACGGGAGATGATCCTCGACCTGTTTGAGGCGATCTGTGGACAGCGGCTCAATTACAGTTTCATGCGGATAGGGGGGCTGGCGTTAGATGCGCCGGAGGGGTGGCTGGCGGATGTGAAGGCGTTTTTGGAGTGGTTCAAGCCGCGCCTGCCGGAATACGACCGCCTGACGACGGACAATGTGATCTGGCAGAAGCGGATCCAAGGGGTGGGGATTCTCAAACCTGAGGATGCTGTCAGCTATGCCTCCTCGGGGCCGGTGCTTCGGGGGTCGGGTTTCCGGTGGGATCTTCGCAGAGATGACCCGTACAGCATCTACGACCGCTTTGAGTTCGACGTTCCGGTCGGACCGAATGGGGATTCATGGGACCGGTTCTGGGTGCGGCGGCGGGAGATGGATGAATCGGTGAAGATTGTGGAGCAGGCGCTCAAGGCGATTCCGCCGGGCCCGGTGCTGGCACCGGTGGCGAAAAAACTGCGGGCGCCGGAGGGAGACCTCTATTCGCGGGTCGAGGCACCGCGCGGGGAGTTCGGAATTTACCTGGTTGCGGATGGTTCCGAGAGGCCATACCGGTACAAGGTCCGCGCTTCGACCTTCGTGAACTTGTCTGCCCTGCCGGTGATGCTTCCGGGCTGTTTCATCGCGGATTGCGTAGCGGTGCTGGGCTCCATCGATATCGTTTTGGGAGAGGTGGACCGCTAGCTAGAGCAGCGGTCGGCGGTCAGCTCACTCCTGATTTCGGATTGCGAATTTCGAATTGCGGATTCAAAGGCAGCTTCATCTTGGTACAATCCGAAATCCGCAATTCCAAATTCGAAATGTTTGCAAGTTGATTGCTGACTGCTAGAGGGGTAAAGGTGGTGAGTGCTGGAGCCCTGGAGAGATTCTATGGGCTGTTCGAGGCGTGGGGCATCCCGTGGATTGTGCCACGTTTGACCATCATGACCGTGGTGGTGAGCATCATCCTCGCCTTCGTCTCGGTGTCCGCCATGTTTCTCATCTGGTGGGAGCGAAAGATCAGCGCCCACATCCAGGCTCGGTTCGGGCCGATGCGGGTCGGAGGCTGGCACGGATNNGGTTCGGGCCGATGCGGGTCGGAGGCTGGCACGGATGGGCCCAGAGTATCGCCGACGGGATCAAGCTCCTGCTCAAGGAGGACATCATTCCGACCCGGGCCGATCGGCCGATCTTTATGCTGGCCCCCATTGTGGTCTTTGCCGCTTCATTGGCCACCTATGTGGTGATTCCATTCGGTCCCGGCCTCATCGTAGAGGATCTCAACATTGGGGTCCTCTACATCATTGCAATTTCGTCGCTCGCGGTCGTGGGAATCATCATGGCCGGTTGGAGCTCCAACAACAAGTACGCGGCATTAGGGGCGCTCCGGTCCGCGGCCCAGGCAGTGAGCTACGAAGTGCCCCTGGTGATTTCCCTCCTGGGTCCTCTGCTCCTGGTGGGCTCCCTGAGCATGGTCAAGATTGTGGAGGCCCAACAGAATATCTGGTTCATCCTGGTGCAGCCACTCGCCTTTGTTTTGTATTTTACCTGCGCGGTGGCCGAGACCAATCGACTCCCCTTCGATATTCCCGAGGCGGAATCGGAGCTCGTGGCGGGGTTTCATGTTGAGTATAGCGGGATGCGCTTTGCCATCTTTTTCCTCGCCGAGTATGCGAATATGTTTGTGGTCTGCGCCATTGCCACCACCGTCTTTCTCGGCGGATGGCGGGGACCCCTGTTGCATCCCGTGGTCTGGTTTCTCCTGAAGACCTATTTCCTACTCTTCGTGATGATGTGGCTTCGATGGACGCTGGCCAGGGTGCGGGTCGACCAGCTCATGAACGTGGCCTGGAAGGTTCTCCTGCCCCTCGCCTTTCTGAATCTAGGGGTTACCGGGCTCGCCGCACTATTTCTTTAACGAGTGGGGTGAAACATGCGGCAGTATGTCCGAGAGGTTGTTCTAGGTTTCTGGAGCGTCATCCTCTCGATGACGATTACGTTGCGGTATCTTTTTACCCGGGCGGTCACCGTCCAGTATCCCGAGGAGAAGCGAGAGCTTCCTACCCGCGCGTTGACCCGACACGTGCTCACCATCAATCTGGACTCGAAGGAGCTGAAGTGCACGGCCTGCGACATGTGCGCCCGGATCTGTCCCACCAACTGCATCCATATTGATGGAGAAGGGAAGGGGAAGGCACGCCGACCCAAGTTGTTTGTCATCGACCACAATCTCTGCATGTACTGCAACCTGTGTGTCGAGGTTTGCCCCTTTGATGCCATCTCCATGTATACCGGGAAGTTCGAACTGGGCGGGTTTACTCGGGCCAGTCTGTTATATGACATGAAGACGTTACACGCCGAATCGTTCTATCCCACCATTATGAGTCCTCGTCCCCCTGCGGGAGCGACAGTGGCGGCGCCTGCGGCCGCTGGCGCTGGAAAGCAGGGGCGCAAGGGCTAACGCCCATCGAGAGGGAACCGAGTGACGGAACTTATCTTCTTCTTCGGGCTGGCGGCCTTTACCGTAATTGCGGGGCTGTTCGTGGTCTTGGATCGAAACATCGTCCACTCCGCCGTCGCGTTGATCTTTTCTTTCTGCGGTGTGGCCGGGATCTATGTGCTTTTGGATGCCGAATTCCTGGCCGCCGTCCAGGTTCTCATCTATGTCGGCGGGATCACCATCCTGCTCCTTTTCGCCATCATGCTGACCACCCGGATCGCTGCCCGGGTGGACATCTTCAACGAACAGAAGTGGCCGAGTCTTGTAATTGCCGTGTTGATCACGGGCGTCCTCGTGTATGCGTCGGTCACCGGAATCCAGATCTCGGCCCAGGCGCCCAGACTCCCGGAGACCGCGCCCACCCTCGGACGGCTCCTCCTGACCACACACGTCCTTCCCTTTGAGGTTGCCTCGGTTCTCCTCCTCGCCGCGCTGGTGGGCGCGATTATCCTGGCCCGCCGAGAAGGGGAGTAGCACAATGATTCCTCTCTCGTACTATCTTATCCTGGGGGCTGTGCTGTTCGGGATCGGCATGTTTGGCGTCCTCACCCGGAGAAATGCCATTGCCATTCTGATGGCTGTTGAGCTGATGCTGAACGCAGTGAACGTGAACTTTATTGCCCTGTCCCGGTATCTGCCCAACGCAACCCTGGATGGGCAAGTGTTTGCCATCTTCGTCATTACCGTGGCTGCGGCTGAGGCGGCGGTGGGACTTGCCATCGTGCTTGGGCTCTACCGCAATTTCCGCACCGTCAACGTCGATGAGATCAACCTGATGAAATGGTAGGAATAGTTCACGGTTGACGGTTCACAGTTCACAAATATCGGTCCTCATGGTTTTACCGTAAACCGTGAACAGTGAATTTTGAACGAGGTGTTCATGGCGCAATACATCTGGTTAGTGCCGGCCTTTCCCCTGATCGGGGTCATTATCAACGGCCTCTTCGGGCGGAGCCATCTTCGGGAAAGAGCCCATCTCGTGGCGGTGCCGGCCGCTGGACTTTCATGCCTCGTTGCCATCATCATCTCTGTGCAGGCCTTTGGTGGCCTCAGCCTCGACCTGAATCTCTATCCGTGGGTCGTTGCGGGGGATTTTCAAGTTCCGCTCGGTTTCCTGGTGGACCCCCTCTCCACGGTCATGATGCTCACTGTGACCTTTGTCGGCTTCCTCATCCATATCTATTCCATCGGGTACATGCACGGCGATCCCGGTTACCCCCGGTTCTTTGTGTACATGAACCTCTTTATGTTCTCCATGCTCATGCTGGTCCTGGCCAACAACTATCTCCTCATGTTCCTGGGCTGGGAGGGGGTGGGCCTCTGTTCGTATCTCTTGATCGGGTTCTGGTATGAGAAGAAGACAGCAACCGATGCGGGGAATAAAGCCTTCATCGTCAACCGCGTCGGGGACGCCGGTTTCCTGCTCGGGCTGTTCTTAATCTGGACCACCTTCGGCACGTTGGGGTACGCGGAG
>JABAOF010000477.1_pt8 | contig 24998 bp, 25 predicted proteins | sample 7062171 | NCBI WGS metagenome assembly JABAOF01 (sample SAMN14538628, study PRJNA623070) | marine sediment metagenome | biome: marine biome [ENVO:00000428]; feature: marine pelagic biome [ENVO:01000023]; material: deep marine sediment [ENVO:00002113] | place: India: Gulf of Khambhat ...
CCGATCTCCTCGATGCTCTCCTTGACGATCTCCCTTCGTTTACCGAAATTGCGAATCCCGGCCACAATGATATTGGCCATTGAGGAGTTGTCCTTTCGACACCGGGTAATGGCTTCCGGAATCTTCTCCCGACGGATGAGGTCCTCGATTTCGATCAAGAAATCCCGAGGGATAACCCTTGATCTCCTTAAGCTCCAAAGCCTCTCCAAGAAAATGGCCAGCGCTATGATGGAGCATAAGGCAATGGGAATCATTAAAACTCCGCCCTTCACGACAAAATCGTACATGATCACTCCTCTCCTATCTCTTGGACATCTCTTTTTCCACCCGTTTCAGCATCTTGCGCCCAATCTCCTTTGTCTTCCGCGATCGGGCGGTATGAAGTAGTTTCCGGTATATTTGTCGAGCTTCGGACCACCTCTTCTGATCCATATAGACCCGGCCCACCTTCAAAAGAGCCTCCTCCACATATTCCCCTTGATCAGAATAGAGATAAAGTACCTTCATGAGCTCCAGCGCAGCCGACTCCTTATCCCCCAACACCAGATACGAATCACCAATTTTCAGTTGGGCAAGGGCAGCCGCACCCTTATCCGGAGAACCGCTGGCCTTTTTAAAGGAAGTAATGGCTTCTCGGTAGTTCTGACCATGAAGATAGAGCATTCCCAAATTGAGGGATGCCTCGTAAACGATGGGATCATTCGAATATAACGCGATGAGCCTTTTGAGGGTTTTCTCAGCCCAATCGGGCCTCTTCAATATTTGATAGCACTCACTTGCCTTGAGGTAAGATCGCTTATCCCATCCCGACTTGGGAAATCGATAAATGACCCTTTCGTAACTCCTGAGAGCCCTTCTGAAATTCTCCAGGGCGTAATAACCTTGGCCTATCTTATACCAAGCCTTCGCCACATGGTTACTATCTGGATAATGCCTGGTGACCTTTTCATATTCCGCGACGGCCTCCGAGAACCGCCTCATATCCATGTATATCTCGCCGATTCTGAACTGAGCATCATCGGCCAGGTCGCTTTTCGGATAGTCTCGGAGCATTTCCCTATACGCGGAGATTGCCCTATCCCACTGCCCATTTTTCTCATAAAACTCGGCCAATTGGAGTTCTAAATGAGCACCTAAGGCATGGTTTGGATACTTCCGGAAAAAATCCCCTGTCTTTTCGATGAAGCGGTCATACTTCCCTTCTTGGTAAAAGGAGAGAATAATCCCATAATCGGCTTCGGGCGCCTCCTTTGAATCGGGATAACCCTTGATTACCTTCAAGTAACCGAGTACAGCCCTGAGGTACTCCTTGAGGTTGTAATAACTATCCCCGATCCTGAGAAGGGTTTGAGGGATCAATGGGCTCGATGGGGCGAAATGTACCAGCCGGGTAAATGCGTCTATGGCCTTCTCGAAAGCTCTACTCCTGAAATGGGACATTCCCAACCAAAAATACGCATCATCTGCATAAGGACTCTTTGGGAGCTCCTTGAGCATTTCCTCGAATCGTTCCGCAGCTTCCGTGAACTCTCCCAGCTTGTAGTGAATCCAACCAGTCAAAAAATAGGCCTTGTCCAGCTTGTCTCCCCCGTAATCCCCATAAGTTAATCGGGCTAAGTAATCCAGTGCCCGCTTGTACTGTTTCAAGTTAAAGTAGGCTTCTGCCAAGAGGACGGTAGCTTCAGGAGCAAAGTCATGTTCTGGGTAGGTTTCAACTAGTTGATTAAAGTATGAAGCCGCCTTCCTCCACTTTCCCAGCTGGAAATAAAACCACCCCAAGCTATTGAGGGCCTTCCCATAGTAAAAACCGTTATTCACCAGCTCCCTGAAATAGCTTGTTGCCTCGGCGTAATTCTTCAATAATAGGTTTGCCTCCCCGATCCAATAGATGACCTCATCCCTCCGGGAGAAATCGGGATGTCCCGAAAGGATAGACTTCCAATAATGAATAGCCTCCGTATACGACTTTTCCTGGAAGAGCGAAAGACCAATTTTGAACAGGGCTTGATCGGCTAAAGGACTATCGGGATGTCCATCTATGAGGACCTGATAGGAGTTGATGGCATTTCGGTAGTCCTTCAGGTTATAAAAAGACTCCCCGATATTGAAATATACTTTGTCCTTCAACTCAGTCATCGGATATAACTTGACGAGGTCCCGATAAGATCCGATAGCCTTTTGAAATTTCCCCTCTTGGAAATAATAGTAAGCGATTTCGTTAAGCGCAGTACTCCCCCAAGTCGATTGGACGTAGCGCTCCGCAAGTTCCCGGTGATATTGGATCGCCTTATCCATCTCCCCTTGGCCCAAAGAGGATGTAATCAAACCGTAATAAATGATTTCGGTCAATTTGGTATCGGGGAATCTCAACAGTAACTCCTCGAATACCGAGGCCGAATCTCCATATCTGCTCAAGGAGACTAAGCTCCAACCCAACCCATAGAGTGAATTCTCCAATAAGGGGTGCAACGCAAAGTCCGCGTTAAAGGCCCTAAAAGCCCGCTCCGCCTCCTCGAATCTCTTGAGATGAAAGAGGTTGGCACCTATGAGGTATTGAGTTTCAATCCTCAGCTTGCCTTGGGGAAATCTCTCCACGAGATGATGGAACTTCTCCAATCCTCCATCGTAATTATTCATGTGAATTAATGACTCCCCGGCCCAGAAGAGTGCTGATTCCGCAATGGATCCCCCAGGACGCAGTCTATACGCTTTGTCCAGGAATTGATATGCGCTCTCATACTGACCTTGTCTAAAATAGACCCATCCGGCTGAATAATAGGAGTAATCGATGAGCTTTTCCTTGGGATATCGATTGATCACCTCGAGGAAATACTTCAGTGCTTCCTCCACTTGATTGAGGTGAAGCTTGGACTCCCCCAACCAATAGTATGCCGATCCTACGAGGGAGCTCTCTGGGTAGTTGATAATGAACCTTTCAAATGACCCAATGGCATCCCCATATTGCTCCTTCAGATAGCGATACTTCCCCTGCTTATAGAGGGCAAGTTCTCCCTCAAAGACTCTTGCCACGGAGGTACTGAGAGAGCTGGAATAGGCGCAACCCGGGGATTTGGTCGCCGGCCTCACCTTCCGCAACTGAGCCGTCATCTCCTCGTCTGCGGCCCTGTATTCAATCCTCGGTTCAGCCTTAACCCCTTGGGCCGCGACAACAGGAAGGGGAATCTTCCGGTAATCGGTAAGCTTCGATTCATCGGGGCTTGTAATGACGACCTCTGGGAGACTGATCCGAAGCTGCTCTTCCGTGCCCTTCAGCTTTGGAACAAGGGAGATGCAAAGGATGGCAAAAAATGAGAAGGCCGTTGCAAATTTTATCGCTTTCTTGAACATGGACAATCCCTCAAAGGGAAATGTTCCATCGGCCTCTATGATAAATCAAACAAAACGTATCAGAATCAAACCCCCTTGTCAAGGAAGTAGCGTTTGCCCGCACGGGTTAGAACGACTTGCTGGGCTCAACGGAGTTATGGAGTTTATACGCTCCTTATGGAGTGACCCTTTCGTGGGTTCCAGGCAGGCAATACTAACCCCTTACTGCTCACCCTCCATGGGTTCACCATCTCTTCGGTACATTCCGCTCAGGGGAAAGGATTTCTTCCAGAAGATCATGAAACTTCAGCCGAAGTTCTGTTGACAACCGCCGTAAGAAGTGATAGCCGATAGAAGGTTGGTATGTTGAGAAATTGGTTTTTCGTCACGTTGACTTTTCTGGGGATTTTTCTCTCTCCTCATAGGACCAAATCCGATAACCTAAGAAATTGCATCCAAGTGGATTTTCATTCCATGAAAGAGGAAATGGTAGAAACCCAGATCNNAGTTTGTTCCCGAAGAGATACGTCACCAGGCCTATTCAGATCGACCATTGCCTATTGGTGAAGGGCAGACCATTTCCCAGCCTTACATCGTCGCTTTAATGACGGAATTGCTTGAATTAAAAAGGGGGGATAGTGTGTTGGAAGTAGGCACAGGATCGGGTTACCAGGCTGCAATCTTGGCGGAACTGGCGGACTACGTCTACACCATTGAAATCATCGAGTCTCTAGCCCTGTCCGCAGAGAGGCTTTTAAGGGAATTGGGTTACAGGAATACCGATGTCAAAATTGGGGATGGCTACATCGGCAGGGAGGAATGTGCGCCCTTCGATGCCATCATCGTAACAGCGGCTCCTCCCCATACCCCTCAGCCCCTCCTCGATCAGCTCAAGGAAGGGGGAAGACTCGTTATCCCCGTTGGGGATTATTATCAGGAGCTCAAAAAGATCACCAAGGTAAAGGGGAAGATCAAAAGCCAGAATGTCACCCCGGTGGTATTCGTCCCCATGACTGGTGAGCATGTCAAGAGGGGAAGAAAGAGGTGAAGGATCTAATCATCCCTTCCCCTTCCGCCATTTATCAAGCCTCTTCCTAACTTCTCCCTCATAACCCTGATTCGAGGGTCGATAGTAAATCCTTCCCTTAAGGTCCTCAGGAAGATAATGCTCCTCTACGTAATGGTCTGGAAAGTCATGGGGATATTTATATCCCTTTCCGTAACCCAGTTCCTTCATCAGTTTTGTGGGAGCATTCCGCAAATGAAGGGGAACCGAAAGCGAAAGGGTCCGTTGTATGTCCTTCTGAACATCGCGATATGCCATATAGAGAGCGTTGCTCTTGGGGGCCGTAGCCAGATAAACGGCAGCCTGAGCGAGAGCCAGATTTCCCTCCGGCAAGCCTACAAAATTGAATGCTTGCATCGCCGCCACGGCCACTTGAAGGGCCTGAGGGTCTGCATTTCCAATATCCTCAGAGGCAAATCGAACCATTCGCCGAGCGATATAAAGGGGATCTTCACCCGCCTCCAGCATCCTAGCGAGCCAGTAGAGGGCAGCATCGGGATCGCTTCCCCTGAGGCTCTTATGGAGGGCGGAAATGAGATTATAGTGTTCCTCCCCATTCTTATCGTAGAGCAAAGTCTTTCGCTGCATCACCGCTTCCAGGGTTTTCAGGGTAATCCTTCTCACGTGTTTCCTCCCTGGGGGTGTGGTCATTACTGCCATTTCCAGGACATTGAGGGCAATCCTGGCATCCCCATCTGCCATGGCAGAAATGTGATCGAGGAGGTGGGGTGGCAGTTCGACGGTAAATTTTCCCAATCCCTTCTCCTCATCTTTCAAGGCACGGTTGAGGATTAGGATCAGCTGATCCTTCGTCAAGGGGTTCAGCGTGAAAACCCGTGTTCGCGATAAAAGGGGCGGGATTACCTCGAAGGACGGATTTTCCGTTGTCGCCCCGATGAGGACAAACAGGCCGCTTTCCACATGGGGCAGGAATGCATCCTGCTGGGCTTTGTTAAACCGATGGATCTCATCCACAAACAAGATGGTTCTTCGACGATGGAAACGGCGCTGGCCCTCTGCCTCCTTGATCACCTCCCTTATCTCCTTCACTCCTGACAAAACGGCGCTGAAGGAAATGAAATGANNGGAGGCAATAATCCTGGCGAGGGTTGTCTTGCCGGAACCGGGAGGTCCCCAAAAGATCATCGATTGAAGCTCATCACTTTCGATGGCATTCCGGAGGGGCTCCCCCCTGCCCAAGAGATGCTCCTGGCCGAGGAACTCCAAAAGAGAGCTAGGCCGCATCCGATCAGCCAGGGGAGCAAAGCCCTTCCCCATTTCCTCTCCCTGAGGATCGAATAAACCCCTGTTCGATCTTAGGCTCGGATCCTTCATGAACTCCCCCTGAAGTCGATTACCAGTCAGTTAGTTCAAGGACATCGGACTCCTTCATAGAGTCACAAAACCCATAAGATTTCTGAAAACCGAGAAAAAGGAGCTCTGAGTGCGAATTAAGATTTTTTCGGTAACCATTCTTAGTGAAGCGAACTTTAGAATGGTCGAAAAAATATCTTGAGCAGCGAAGAGCGACTTTTTCGGAGATCTCCACCGCCCCGCATTTGACACCTCCCCAAAACCATACTATTATAGGCCTCGATCCAAGTCAAGCTTCATCCAATGAGATGAGGAGTCAAAGCTATGAAGGTAGAGTATTACGGCTATTGCTGGATCTGTGGTGAGAAAAACCCGGGAGGGCTTCAGCTAAGATTCGACCTCAACAAGAACGAAAGGACCATGCAGACAAGCTTTATCCCCACGGAAACTTACCAAGGCTATGACGGGATCGTCCATGGGGGAATCCTTTCCGCCTTATTGGATGAAGCTATGGCTAAACTCGCCTTTGAATTGGGCTATAATGCCATCACGGCGATGCTCACCGTCCGGTATAAGAGCCCGGCCAAGGTGAAGGAAAAACTTATGGTCAGGGGTGAAATCATCGAGGTTAATCGGAGGCTTGTCCTTGCCAAAGCCACAATTCATAGAGAAGACGGGACCCTCATAGCTGAAGGAGACTCCAAATTGGTGCGCAAATAGAAAGTCACAGCTTGATGGTCTCGTAAAAAGTCATAAATCAGACGGCACAGTAAAAAGCTCCAGATGCAAGGCGCGCGAATCTTTAGGAATGAGGCGTACTTACCAGTACGCCGCAATGACTGAAGATGAAGCGCAACGTCGTCCTTCGGCTTTGCTCAGGGCTGTGAGCATGTCGAACAGCAGATGGACTTTCTACGAAGCCGTCAAAGCTTCAAAAGGTTCTTTATGTTTTCTCCCAATATTTTGCGCCTCTCTTCTTCCCCGAGCCCCGAATCTTCCATCTCTTCGATGTAACGCCCGGGGGGCATGAGGGGATAATCGCTTCCAAAGAGGATTTTGTCAGCTCCCACGATAGTTACCGCCACGGAGTAGATCCTCTTCCCATAGAGAAAGGGGGAAGCAGCTGTATCGTACCAGGTCTTCTCGGCGGCCTTGGCCACCTCAGGCATCAGCTCGTAGAAAAAGAATCCGCCTCCCCAATGGGCCAGGAGGATCCGAACCCGGGGAAATGCGCGGATGAAATCATATATGGATTTCAACGGGGTATTGCACTTACCCGGATATGAATGTCCCACCATTTCGTTGCTGTGGAGCATCAACGGGAGGTCGGCTTCTTCCAAGATTTCACAGATGGGTCTCAGCGAGTCGATATCGCAGAAAGAGGTTGCAGGGGAGTAGGACGCCAATTCCCCGATGCCCTTCATTCCAAGGCTGATACATCGCTTGGCCTCCTTAATGGCCTTATCACCATGATTCGGCTGGATACAGCCAAATCCGACAATTCGCTCGGGATATCGACGCATACCCTCCAAAATGTAGTCGTTTCCCGCGGAACACAATACGCTATCGGACCAGGGAAATCCACACACCACCGCCTTATCGATGCCCCCCTCATCCATTGAGCGAATCAAATCCTCCACCCCAACCATTTTCGCCCTCTCATCCTTGTAGATCTCCCCGAACGCTCCGTCCTTTTGGGAATACTTTCCCCGATTCCTCCTCACTTCGTCAGGAAAGATATGGGTGTGGCAGTCGATGATCATCGCCCTCGCCCCTCAGCTTTTCAAAGCTTTCCCTTACTGAAACCATGCCGTCCCAACATCTTCCCCATGCTCCAATACTCACGGGACCCCGCACAATATGCGATGGGAAGTGCCTTTGCGATATCGATCCGTCCCTTCTCTTTTAAGACCGTATCATCGATGTGAATGGCCACGATCTCCCCGAGGAAGAGGTCGTGACTCCCCAAGGGGATGATCCTCTTAACCTCACATTCCAAATTAACGGGACACTCCTTGATGAGCGGAGGGTCAACCTCCTGAGCCTGGATGGCGGTGAGGCCGGTTTCCGAAAACTTATCCACATCCCTTCCCGAGACAACTCCACAGAGGTCGACTTTCCTGATCATTTCCTCCGAGGGGATATTTACAACGAACTCCTGAGAAGCCTTAACCAATCCATGGGAATGCCGACCGGGCCTGATCGAAATGGAGACCATGGGGGGATCCGAGTTGACAACCCCCACCCAGGCGAGGGTAATGATGTTCGGTTGCCCGGATTCATCCACACAGGTGATTAACATGACGGGGAGCGGAAACATCGCCGTCGTCGGCTTGAGGTTCACCTTGCTCATATCCATCTCCATCAAAGAAAAGGGCTAACATCCCCTTTTCCCCTTCGGATTACCCTGGGGGTTTCATCGGTTAGATCAATAACGCTCGAATGCTCTGCCACGATAATCCCCCCATCGATAACCAAATCGAGGTTTTTGCCAAAACGCTCGTCGATTTCCCGGGGATCACTGTACAGCTCTTCGTCCGGTCGGTAAACACTTGTGCTAATGATGGGATGGCCCAATTCCTTTACAAGGGCGAGACAAATGGGATTGTCAGGAACCCGAATCCCAACGGTCTTCTGCTTAGTCATCACCATCTTGGGAACCAATTTCGTGGCCTCTAGGATGAAGGTATATGCTCCGGGCAGAAGTCGCCTCATCGTTTTATAGGCATAATTTGAAACGTAGGCATATCGACTGATATCCTTCAAATTCGAACAGATAAAGCTCAGGGGTTTGTTCCGATTATGCTTCTTGAGCCTGTAGATCTTCGCGATGGCTTCCTTATTGAATAGGTCACATCCTATCCCGTAAATTGTATCGGTGGGATAACCGATCACTCCTCCCTTTTCCAGTACCTCGATGACCCTTTTGATCAACCTGAGCTGAGGGTTTTGGGAATTGATACTGATAATCATGAGTCATTCCTCCTTCCCAGTCCGTATCATCTTCCTCATGATGAGAACATTATCAAAAAATTTCCCCCTTAAATCAAGGCATTCTCGTGCGGTTTGCTGGGTTCTGACAGACTCCTCTCCCCGCGAGCGAACACCTTCCACCGCAGCGAACTGACGTGCCGGGATACGAGAAGAAGGCGAAAGGGATTTGGAAACTTGCACCCCTCTCGCACTGCCCAAGGGGTATAGGGCTTCACGGGAAGCAGTTCTCTCGAAGGAGAGGCACCCCATGGAAATTGCGTCAACGGGTGGAATCGGTGAATCAACGCGAGAAGCGCATCAAATGCCTTTCCAAGGAGTTCGGGAAATGAGGATAGTGATTTTTCGAAAACGCCATGGCCATCCCGTACTCATCGACGATATCATACCTGGGCTTGACCCGGTCCTCGCCGAACGAGCTCCATAGCCTCGGCCTGACCGGTGGGAGGTATATATAGAGGGTCCCGATGTAGATCGTTTTCCTCGGCAAGACATTGAAATAGACACCAAAAGGCTCAATCGTATTTGCCCTCCCCCCGGGAAAACCATAGACCCATTTCCATAGGGTATACTCGTCAGGAGGTAACTTCAACCAAAAATACCCATCTCCCCTGAGATAGTGCGAAACGTTCAATGGGGACCGCCTTCCCCTGATAAATATTCGAAATGAAGTGTTGGTTGAGGGTTCTATTCGGGGACTCTCCCAGAATTTTTCGACCCCGTCCTCCACTACCCCAATCCTGCCAAGAACCACGGAATCACCACTATGATTCCCATAAAAATATTCTGTCTCCACGTTCCCAATTTCCCTCACGCAGGACGTGACAAAGGGAATCCAGAGGACAAGACTAATCTCTATGAACCGCCAACTCCTTACCTTGGAATGAATCCAGGAGAATACCATCACTGCCCTCCCTCCACTTATTAGCACATTCCGCCTCAAAGTCAAGTTGCCCTTATCGATTTGACATGCCCGAATTCCCAGCTATAAATAATATAAAAAGGGTATCGATGAAAGGGGGACCCGAAATGATGGGGACGAAGGTAATGACATTGGCACTGTTTGCAATTCTTACCCTGGCATTTCTCCAACCCTCTCTTGGCCATGGCGAAAAGCCGGCTACCCAGGTAAAATCCAACTTGCCCACGATTCAAAGAGCGGTGATCTGTGAAAAAGTTGAACATCGGACCCCTTGGGGGATCAGAGAAGCCTATCCTTCCACCATTGGCAACCTTTTCTGTTTTACTCACCTGAAGGAGGTCCCCTCGGAGGGGACGATCTACCACGTCTGGTACTATGGAAAGACGGAAATAGCAAAGGTGGGGCTCTCCATCTCCCCACCCCGATGGAGGACCTGGAGCTCAAAAATTATCGTGCCGGATTGGAAGGGCGATTGGAAGGTAGAGATCGTCTTGGGGGATCACATCTTGAAGACACTCACCTTCATCACCGAATGAGCACCATACGGCGATGGCCACACGCTATCCCTCTAGATGGAGTTCTCAGAGGTCATCCGAATAAATCCTTCCCTTCCATTCTCCTTCCTCAAGCAGTGATGGTCTATCAACGTGTCGACTCGACATAATACCGCAGTATATCGGTCTCCGTGATGAGGCCAATCAAATCACCCTCTGCAACCACTGGGAGGCAAAGGGGAGATGAATCACTCCTCCCCTCAACTCAAAAAGCGTCACACTAACAAACTGGGTTTCGAATCCTCTCCGATGAATGATTAAAAGCCTCGTTTCAGACATCATCCGGCCCTGGTCCATCTTCAGCGAGGCCTATCCCGCCGGATGATTTTTCAACCCATTCGGGATAAGCCTCCAGCTTTTCCAAGAGTAACAGGGCCATCTCGATCACCAGATTCTTTCCAACCCTTGCAAACTGTACCTTGGGGAGATAGCGGCCCCGATGCTCTTGAAGGTGATCCCCGGAAGATAACGGTAAATACTTGGAGGGTGATCGGGAAGAATGATGTGGGTTTTCAACCGATGGAAAGGCTCGGTACCTTCAACGTCATAAAGAAAAGGGCGATGATGGTTTTGGCATCTCGAATCTCGCCCCTTTTGATCATCCCCAGTGTCTCTTCCACCGGAATGGGTTTTACATCCAGTACTTCATCAGCATCGAGATCTTGGCGGCCTGGGATGAGACCCGTGGCCAGGAAGATGTAAATATGCTCGTCTGAATAGCCCGGAACTGGAAAGATCTCCCCTAATTCTTGAAATGCACGGGCGCGATACCCCACCTCTTCAGGAAGCTCCCTTTTGGCACATTCAATGGGGCTCTCTCCCGGATTTATCGTGCCCGCGGGAACCTCCCAGAGAAATTGGCCCACGGCATGCCGATATTGCTTGATCATTACCACCCTCTTGTCGGCAAGGAGAGGAACAATGGCAGCTGCCCCGGGGTGACGAATGACTTCTAATTCGGTCGTTTCTCCATTGGGCAACGTTAGCCTCTCCTTAGAGAGATGAATCACTTTACCCTTATAGAGATCCCATACCTCATGCGGAATGATACCCATCACATCCTCCTGGGTTTTGCAATACGTTCCCTGTCGGCCGATTTTCCCATTGAGCGAAATCACCACAGTTGTTAACGCACCTGAGAAAAAGGGAAACTAAAAAATCATTTTATTTCGGAGATCTACACAAAAAAAAGGGAAATAATGTAGCTTTATTATTTTAACTTCTTCAAATTTAACAATTTTCACGCAAAAAAAAGCCATTTCCCCCTTGACAATTGTCATATTTAGTGATAAGTAAGAAACAACATACCAGATATTGGGGGAAGTTACGCTATGAGCTATATCATTTGCGAAAAGCGCAAGGGAAATCCCAAGGTCAACGTCGAAGTATGCAGGAGAAAATGCAAGCATGCCAACCAATGCAAACCCTACAATGAATACCTGGGCATTGCTCAAACCCCTCAGGGGGAAAAGGGCAACCTACGAAATCATTCCATGTCACCTTGATCTCGAGCCGCCGGTTTATATCGGCCCCCCCCTTTGACCCCCTCAAAACCTCTGGCGAATTCCCCCCTTAAGGACGCTGTTGAGGAAGCCCCCAATCGCCAAATTCATATTGCAGGATGCTGAGCATAGCCACTCCTGCCGTCTCTGATCTCAGGATTCGGGGTCCCAGTCCTACGGGGATGAATCCATTCCCTTTTGCTGCAGAGATCTCGCTTTCGCAAAAACCTCCCTCCGGTCCAACCAGAAAGAGGAATGTTCTCGATTTCTTATCGATTTCTCCAATCCTCTCTTTCAATGACATCTCCTCTTTTTCCCAAAGGATCAACTTTACAAGATCACGAACGGGCCATTCCAGAATTGAGTCAAGATCACGGATGGCTTCAACCTTGGGAGGCACTGTCCGCCCGCACTGTTTAGCCGATTCAAGGACGATCTTCTTCCAACGATTCCATCTCCTTACGGACTTTTCCCCGCCCAAATTCGGAACCGTCCTCGATGAAATGAATGGAAGAACTGCGGAGACACCCATTTCAGTAGTTTTTTGCAAAACATAATCCATCTTATCTCCCTTCAAAAGGCCTTGGCCCAAGATGACCTCGATGGGAGATTCCCTCCGGGGAGTGCTCGTTTTCCCAATGTTCACCGTTATCCGATTGAGGCTTTGGCTCTCAATGGTCCCCCAATACTCCATTCCCTTCCCATCGAAGAGGACAATTTCATCCCCCTTCTTTAACCTGAGGACCTTTTGGATATGCCTCGCCTCGCCTCCGAAAATCTCTATTTCATCGCCCACCCAATCGGGGTCTTCCACATAAAAACGCGACACTAATCACCCTCATGCTCTTGTGAACGTAAGACAGGCCCACCCATTTTCCTGGGTAACCTCCATCAAGGCGAAGGAGGCATCGGGAAACAGTTTTCTCAAAGGGCCCACCTCTTCACCTAAGACTCCGGAGAGGATGAGCGCACCTCCAGCCCCAACGCGGTCCATCAGGGAAAACCTCATCTCCTCGATGGTCTTCGCATCGATATTTGCGACAACCACGTCAAAATGCTTCCCTATCTGAGAGATGGGGGCCCTTCTTATTCGAACCCTCCCACTCACGTTATTAATACGAATATTATTCCTCGCATTATCAATTGCCCTCTGGTCAACGTCTATACCCAGCACACTCCGGGCACCCAATTTGGCCGCCGCAATACTGAGAATACCCGATCCCATCCCTACATCTAAAACCGAATGGGGGGCTTTCCACCCTCTGCGGGGGAAGTCATATCTGCCGGTGAAGGCTTTCTCCAGGGCCCGAAGGCAAAGTCGCGTGGTCGAATGAGTCCCCGTCCCAAAGGCCATCCCCGGCTCAATATCGATGACGATCATCCCCCGTGACCTTAGTCTGATCCAAGGGGGTTTGACGACGATCCGCCTTCCTGGTTGGGAAGCCTTGAAGAACGCCCTCCAACCCATCATCCAATCTCTATCGGCGACAAAACGAATCTCAACGCCAGATGGGCCAATCTCCGGGAAGAATTCCCTTATAGACTCCAAATAGCGGGAAATGGATTGAGCCTCAATCATGAGAGGAGAGGGGAAATAGGCCTTAATAATTTCGAACCCCTCCTTCCCCTGCGGCTCTTCAATAACAACCCCGCTTGAACCCCTTTCCATAAGGAAATTGGCCAGGGCCTCCTGGGCCTCCTTCGGAATTAAAACCCTGACCTCCCCCCACTGAGTAGTTGTCATCTCCCCCTTCTTTCGATATTCCGCGTTCCTAACCCCCAATACGCTTTGGGACTTCATCTTATCACAGAAATGGATTTCCTCAAGGAAAAATCCCCCTGCATCGCGAAGGGGGCTCATCTCCTTGACAATGAAGAAGGGTATATCCTATAATTTCACTTAAAAATTTAAGTAGTTATGTTTTCTTTACGTCAAATTGAGCCCTCTGCGTTAAGAGTTGGAGGGTCAACGTGAGATTCTTCGTTACCTTTGAGGGCATAGAGGGAAGCGGCAAAACGACGCAAATTCAACTGCTGAGGGGTTATTTGAAGCGGAGGGGATATCGATGCCGCATCACCCGGGAGCCCGGCGGGTGTAGAATTGGGGATAAGATCAGGGATATTCTTATGGATACGAACAACGAAAATCTGACTCCCCTCAGCGAACTCTACCTCATCATGGCCAACCGGGCACAGCATGTTATGGAGGTGATCGAACCTGCTCTGAAGAATCAGAGTATTCTCATCTGTGATCGGTTTCACGATGCGACGGTTGCCTATCAAGGGTTTGCACGAGGGATGGCCCTTGATTTGATCGAAAGGCTCAATCAAACGGTTACTAAGGGGCTAAAACCCGATCTGACGATCTTACTGGATTGCCCTGTTGAACTGGGGTTAGAGAGGGCGAGGGGAAGAATGGGAGCCCGGGACTTATTATTGAAAGAGGGCAGGTTCGAAGGGGAACAAGGGGATTTCCATCAGAAGGTGAGGGATGCCTATCTCACAATCGCCAAAGCTGAACCCCACCGGATTAAGGTTGTGGATGGATCGAGGGATGAGCATATCGTTGAGCGGGAAATCCGGCGACTCGTTAACCCCTTTCTGAGATAACTTACAGGTGGGCAAGATGTCTTTCAAGGAGATTATCGGACATGATAGGCAGATAGAACATCTCCGAAATGCCATGAGGAATCGGCGGCTCGCCCACGCTTACCTTTTTCTGGGAAAGGAGGGGATTGGGAAAAAAATGGTCGCCCTAAACCTGGCCAAAGCCCTCAACTGCCTCCGTGGTGACGAAGAGCCCTGTGATGAATGCCCGTCCTGTCTGAAGGCAAATCGCCTTCATCATCCCGACGTCCTTCTGGTAGAGCCTCACGGCCAATGGATTCGAATCGACCAGATCAGGGACTTGCAGAGGGAATTGAGTCACAGACCGTATGAGGGAAAGAGGAGGGTCTGTATTCTCACGGGCGCGGATCGAATGAGACAGGAGGCGGCTAATGCTCTGCTAAGAATTTTGGAGGAACCTCCCCTTCACACCGTGCTGATCCTCCTTGCCGCCAATGGAGATTTCATTCTTCCCACCATTACCTCCCGTTGCCAAAGGATTACCTTCAACCCGTTACCCACTGAGCGAATAGCGGAGGTTCTCCAATCAAGATTAGGGCTGAAAAGAGAGGAGGCTCACATTCTAGCCTCCCTTGCCGATGGGAGTTTGGGGAAGGCCTTGCAGACGGATCTGGATTTTGTCCATCGGGCCAGAAGGGAAATCATCGAAAAGATCATCGATCTTCCCTCTTATGGGGCTGAACAAATATTGGGGTTGGCCGAGGAAATGACCAAGGGCAATGATGATCTACCCATGCTTCTCACCATGATCCATACGTGGTATAGAGACCTCTTATCCTATAAGGGGAGGGGAAAGAGCGCGCAGTTGATTAACATCGACCTTTCGCACGAGATCCATGAAGCGGCGCTGGGAACGGATATTCCATCCCTGATTCGTCGCATGGAGGTCATTCAGGGGGCCTTATGGAACCTGGATCGAAATGCCAATCGACAAATAACCCTGGAGGCCATGCTCCTGGATTTGGCAAGAACGAGAGGCCTCCATGGCGATACATGGAGTTGAGAGATGGTCAGAGTTGTCGGCGTCAAGCTCTATGACGCCAAGATTTATGAGTTTGACGCCTTAGATAACGAATTCAAATTGGGCGATAGGGTTTTGGTGGAGACGGAGAAGGGTCGATTTCTGGGAAAGGTGGCCGTTGAGCCTCGGGAAAGGGAGAGGCGGTTTCTCCTGAAGATCCTCCAACCGGTCCTGCGGAAGGCGACCAACGAGGACTTGGAACAGGAGGAAAAGAACGCTGAGATGCAGAGGGAGGCCTTCGAATTCTGCCTACAAAGGGTAAGGGCGAGGGGACTACGCATGAAACTGGTCCGCGTCGAATTTCTCTTCGATCGGAGCAAGGCAATCTTCTATTTTACCTCGGAAAAGAGGGTTGATTTCAGGGAACTGGTAAAGGATTTAGCCTCCAAATACCACACCAGAATTGAGATGAGACAGGTCGGCGTCAGAGATGAAGCCAAAATGGTCGGAGGGACGGGGAGCTGTGGGCGTGAGCTCTGTTGTTGCCGTTTTCTCAACAGCTTTGACCTGGTATCCGTTCGCATGGCCAAGGAACAGAACCTCGCACTCAATCCGGAAAAAATTTCAGGCGTATGCGGTCGGCTTATGTGTTGCCTGGCCTTTGAGCATGAAATCTATTCCCAACTCGGCAAGAACCTTCCCAAGCTCGGAAAGCGGATCAAGACAAAATTCGGACAGGGAAAGGTCATTCGGCAGAACATCCTCGCTCAGACGGTGACCCTCCAATTGGACGATGGAGCCGAAATGACCCTCGATGTATCCGACCTTTAAGGGAAACGGTACGGGAGATGGAAAAGAGGTTTTACATAACCACGCCAATCTACTATGTGAATGATGTGCCCCACATCGGGCATGCATACACGACCATCGTGGCCGATGTCTTGAGCCGATTCAATCGACAATCGGGTTTTGAGACTTTTTTCCTGACGGGAACGGATGAGCACGGCAACAAAGTTTTCCAGGCGGCAGAAGCAGCGGGCAAAACCCCTAAGGCGTATGCGGACGAAATCAGCGCCTTGTTCAAAAATCTCTGGCCCCAGTTGGACATCTCCAACGACTCCTTCATTCGCACCACCGCTGAAAAACACAAGAAAGTAGTTCAACTGATCCTGAGGAAAGTTTATGATAAAGGGGACATCTATTTCGGGGAATACGGTGGATATTACTGCTTCGGTTGCGAACGCTTCTATACCCAGGGAGAACTGGTGGATGGGAAATGCCCGGATCACCAGAAAGAGCCACAATTCATTAAGGAGAAAAATTATTTCTTTAAGATGAGCAAATATCAAGATTGGCTGATCCAGCACATTGAGGAACATGAGGATTTCATTCAGCCTGAGATCTATCGAAATAAGGTCCTTTCTTTCCTCCGGGACCCGTTGGAAGATCTCTGTATCTCCCGTCCTAAGAACAGGCTTTCCTGGGGAATAACCCTTCCCTTCGATTCCAACTACGTGACCTATGTCTGGTTCGATGCCCTTATCAACTATATTTCGGCCTTGGGTTACCCATCGGGGAGTGCCTTCCAAAAATTCTGGCCAGTGGCCGAACATCTCATAGCAAAGGACATTCTCATCCCTCATGGGATTTATTGGCCAACCATGCTCCGGGCCGCGGGCATTCCCCCCTACAAAAGGCTCAACGTCCATGGATACTGGAATATCAAGGAAAGCAAGATGTCGAAAAGCCTGGGAAACATCATCAGGCCCTTGGAGGTTAAGGAGAAATACGGTTTGGACTCCTTTCGCTATTTCCTCTTGAGGGAGATGACCTTCGGCCTCGATTCGAACTTCAGCGAAGATGCACTCGTTCAGAGAATCAACTCAGACCTTGCTAATGACTTGGGAAACCTCCTTAACCGAACCGTGGCTATGGTAATCAAATACTTCGATGGCAAGGTCCAATCGCCAGGTCCTGTAGAACCTATCGATGAAACCCTCAGGGAAGGTATCTCGTCCGTTGTTCAGGATGTGGAGGTTTCTATGGGGGAGATGGCTTTCAACAAGGCCCTCATCTCGACCTGGAAATTGATCGCCAAGGTCAATCAATATTTGGACCAGACGGCACCTTGGTCCCTGGCCAAGAAGAAGAACAAACGAACGAGACTGGCTACGGTACTATACAACGCCCTGGAATCCTTGAGGGTTCTTGCGATCCTGATTTACCCGGTCATGCCCGGAACAGGCGTTGAGATATGGCGTCAGATCGACCTCGGGGCTGAGCTTCCAGAACAAGAATTTAGCCAGGCCAAACTCTGGGGCCACTATAGTGTTGGCTCCATCGTAAAAGAGGCAAGGGCTCTCTTTCCCAGGGTCGACACCGCCAAAGCTCAAGGATGTGAGGGATGAAAGCTAAGGTCAGGAGAAATCCACAGAGGGTCGGGGGGATACTGGAGAAGACCCTAAAGAAGATGTCGTTGGATGGGAAATTGAAGGAGCAAGAGATTTGGAATATTTGGAGCAGTGTGGTGGGAGAACCCGTGTCCCGGCACGCTCAACCCGACTTCATGAATAATAAGATCCTCTTCGTAAGGGTTTCCAGTTCTCCTTGGATGCAACAACTTCATTATTTGGGCAGGGGAATCTGTGAGGCACTCAATAAGAGATTGGGCACCCATGTCGTCGAGGAGATGCGTTTCAAGTTAGGAGAGGTCGATCCTCCCTGCAAGGAAACCCAAAACTCTTCCCGGTCTTCCGATACCACTCCAACCCGGAAGAAGGATATCCCGAAGGAGATTCGGCAAACTCTCTCCTCCATTAAAGATGTGGAGGTGAGGAAGATTCTTGGAAGGGTGATTCTCATGGACCAGGGGAAGCGGAAGGGGAAGGCTCGCTGACTATCATCTGCCCTGTGTAACCCTCACCACTGACGGGATTTCTCGATAGACCTCCTTGAGTGGAACCCCCTTGCTTTTGGCGATTCTCTTGCAATCCTCATACTCCGGCATTATGTTGATTATCCGCCCCTTATGATCTGTTGAAACCTTGACCCTCACCGGGCCATACTTGGTCTCCACCTCTTCTATTCTTCGACTCAGTTTTGCCCTATGGACGGGATAGAGACGCGCCCCGATGGAGGTCGATTCCCTGAAGAGGGTATCGACGATCATATCAACCTCCGCTTCGTGGCAGAGGATCTTGATGGTGATGCCAGGGCGGTTCTTCTTCATCTGGATGGGAGTGAATGTCATGTCCAGAGCTCCCGCTTCGGGAAGCTTCTCCATGAGATATCCATAAATTTCGGAAGACATATCGTCAATATCGGTCTCCACTACCCAAACCCGATCTCCACCCCACGGTCCTTCAACCTCCCCCAGGATAATCCTCAATACGTTCGGGATTTTTTCGAATACCTTATCGCCCACCCCATACCCCAGATTCTCGATCTTCATCTCGGGAATGTCACCGAAGCCGGTGGCCAAGGAGGTAAGAATGGCTGCGCCTGTGGGTGTAACCAGCTCTTCATTCTGGGAGGAAGAGTAAATAGGAATTCCCCTTAATATCTCAAGGGTGGCCGGCGCTGGAACGGGTAATCGCCCATGTTGTCCCTGAACGAACCCAGACCCCACCGGAATTCTGGAGGAAAACACCTGCTCGATCGCCAGATAATTTACCCCCACAGCAGCTCCCACCACATCTACGATGGAGTCAAGGGCACCGATTTCGTGGAAGTGAACCTCATCGATTTGTTCGCCGTGAATTTTTGCCTCGGCCGAGGCCAGTCGATGGAATATATCAAGGCTCCTTTCCTTCACCGCCTGATCCAATGAACTCTCTTCGATCATCCGTTTAATTTCTCTGTAGGAACGCTGGGGGCAGTCGCCCTCCCTGACCCTCACCTTCACATGGGTTCCATGAATCCGCATCCGCTCATTCCGTTTCACCTCTATGTCGATTGGCTCAACCCTCAACTTCGCCAACTCCTCGAGGATGATGGATTTCGGCAAACCGATATCGATTAAGGCCCCGAGGAACATGTTCCCGCTGATACCCGAAAAACAATCGAGATAGCATACCCTCATGCCGAATCGCCTCTCCCTTGAGTGACAAACGTACTCGTGGACATTAGTCTCCTTCCTCCACGCGGACGGGTGTCCCTGTTCTTACCGTCTTCAACACTTTTGGATCTCCCATCACCTTTCCGAAGACGTTCACCGGGGAGGCTGGTCTGATTTCATCCCCTCGACTGTTTGGCGTTGGGCCAAAGAAGATGCAGAACGCGCTACCAGGAGGCCAATACCCCAGATCTCCCATCTCCACAACCTCCCGGGCCGAATCTTCTAAAGGCGCCTGGATTGTAATGGAGAAATAAATCTCGTCCCCCCACGTGTTGACGTGGGATTCAAGGGGAAGACCCTTCCAGATGCGATCGGCCGTCTCCGTCTCATTCAGTTCACCATATATCTCCAATTCCCCCGCCGTAACCTTAATCCTCCTACCCATCCTGTCTCCTCCTCACTGAGCTTTTGCCCTCGGGCGTGTCTGTCTCTTCGGAATCAATGCTCTCCGCCCCTTCCCCTTCGTCGATAGGCTCGAATTCATCGTAAAGCCTGCGATTCTGAACCCCGATATCGGGAAAGATTGTTTCCAGCTCGATTTCGAAAGGTTTCCCCATGCCTCCCCTTTTTCGCCCGATCTGGATCCAAATGAGGATAAAGCCCAAGGCAAGCAGAAGGTAACCTGGAGCCTCCTTGATGGCTACCCCAAGGGGGGCCGGAACTGTCCCCGTCTTGAACCAATCCGTGAGGAATATCCTGAGGGTATTGACACATAAAATCACGAGAAAAACATAATAGGCCAAGAGCGTTTTCCGAATATTCCCGAGCAATGTGTCTGCCAGTTCCCCGTGAATCCCCCTGAAATGTTTCCAACTAGTGGAAATAGATTTTAGGATTTCATTGCGGACCTTCTCATCCTGCTCATGCATTTTGAGCGTTATCTGTTTATCGTTTCGAAAGAGGAGATACCTCCGAAAGAGCGTATCCATTTCCTGTGTTATCGAGTCGTATTTCCTCACATTCCTGTAAATAAAAAAGGCCATGAGACCAACCAGCACAAGGGTAATCCATTCATCGAGTCCTAAGACGGCGAACAGCAACGGCTTGATGGGCTGGAGGTATGAGATGAGCCAGTGTCCAGAAGTGGATTCGATCATTTTACCTGTAGAGGGATAGACTTGAAAAGATGATTCGCCCTATCACTTCCAATTCCTAAACCATCCCTTCCCGATCCCTGTTGATGAGGCTGGCCACGTATCCAGCCCCGAAACCGTTATCGATGTTGACCACGGAAACCCCTGAAGCACAGGAGTTGAGCATAGCAAGTAAGGCGGTAACCCCTCCGAAACTGGTGCCATAGCCCACGCTGGTGGGAACGGCGATGACGGGTCTGTCCACTAATCCCCCAACAACGCTTGGCAGGGCCCCTTCCATTCCCGCGACGACGATGATCACGTAGGCCGATTGGATCAACTCAGCCTTGCTTAACAACCGATGAATCCCGGAAACGCCCACATCGTAGAGACGTTCGACTCGATTGCCCATCATCTCCACGGTAAGAGCTGCCTCTTCCGCCACAGGAGCGTCGGAGGTTCCAGCACTGATCACCAGGATGAGCCCTCTCCCCACCAGCTCGACCTCATGATTCATCAGGGTAATCATCCCTGGGATAGGGTAATATTCTGCCTCCGGAATGGCCTTTTTAATCGCCATTCCCTTTCTCTTACGGACCCTCGTTACGAGGACATTATCCCCCTGTTTACTCATGTGCCGAATGATGGATATGATTTGTTGGCTCGATTTGCCCTCGCCGAAGATGACCTCCGGAAAGCCCTTCCGAAGAGCACGGTGATGATCGATGGTGGCATGACCGATATCCTCGAAGGGAAGGTCTCTCAGGGCGACCAAGGCGTCACGGATTTCAATCCTCCCCCTCTTGAAGTCCTTCAGCAATTTCTCCAATCGCCTTACGTTCATCTTTAGTGCATTCTAAGCAATCTGTTCCGCAAAAGTCAAGCGGTATCAACAGAGCTAAACCTCTCCTATCGCCCTTTTCCTTGACAAAGCGATCTAAAGGGGGTAGTCTTGCGGTGAGCCGGGACCTTCTGTAGAGGAGGGGATTCAATGAACAGGACGGGAATCGTCAAGGATGAGAGATATATCGAACATATTACCGATGATTACCACCCGGAAAACCCCAATAGGCTCAGGTCAATCTATGGCATGCTCCAGAAGGAAGATATGGAGGGTTTATTTACGCAAATCACGCCGCGGTTTGCCACGAGGGAAGAACTGGAGATGGTCCATCTTCCCTCCTATATTGATATGATCGCCTCCACCGCGGGGCAACCCGCTCGAAGGTTGGACCCGGATACGGTGACCTCTCCCAAATCATATGAAGCCGCTTGTTTAGCCGTGGGAGGGGTATTGGAGGCTTTCGAGGCAGTCGCGCAGGGAAAGGTAAATAATGCTTTCGCCCTCGTCAGACCCCCGGGGCATCACGCCGAAAGAAACCGCGCCATGGGGTTCTGTATATTTAACAATATCGCTGTAGGGGCAAAATATGCCATTCAGACCCACGGACTCGAAAAGATCCTCATCATCGATTGGGATGTCCACCACGGAAACGGAACACAAAACACATTTTATGAGGACCCTACGGTGTTATATTTCTCAACCCATCGTTATGGCTTCTTTTACCCAGGTACTGGGGCTCCTGGGGAAGTGGGAACGGGAAAGGGAGAGGGATTCACCGTGAACGTCCCGATGTCCCCTGGATGCGGTGATGCTGAATATGGAAATATCTTCCTCCACGTTTTGAAGCCCATTGCGTTATCATATAAGCCCCAGCTCATTCTGGTTTCCGCGGGGTTTGATACTTACTCTCGTGATCCCCTGGGAGGGATGAGAATGACGGAGAAAGGATATGCCCGTCTGACCAATATCGCCATGGACATCGCTCAAAGGACATGCGGTGGTAAGATCATCATCGCTTTAGAAGGGGGGTACGATTTGGATGGCCTGGCAACTTCCGTAAAGGCTGTGTTGCGGGAACTCAGAGGGGACTCGATAATTGACAGCGCCGAATGCCAAAAGAATGAGAGGAATGAATACGGAAAGATAGATGGCGAATTAGAGAAATGTAAGGCTCTTTACAAGCGATATTGGGAAGATCTGTGATCTTCTCATGTGGCCATCCGCAGGGGAGATGGAGGGGATCAGGAATTCACCTTTTCCCTAAGCTCCTTCCCCACCTTAAAAAAGGGAAGCCTCTTTCCGCTTACATCCACGAGTGCCCCTGTTTTAGGATTTCTCCCTTTGTACGCCCCATAATTCTTCACCACGAAGCTGCCGAACCCCCGTATCTCGATCCTTTCTCCTTTGGCGAGGGAATCCTTCATTCCCCCGAAGATTGTATCCACGATGACCTTCGCCACCTTCTGGGTCAGATTCGCCCTCGCGGCGACTTTTAATACGAGCTCAGCCTTGTTCATCTCCCTTCCTCCCGTATGAGATCAAAGGTTCCTTATGGCCCTCAGAGTAACTCCTCCCGAATATACTTCACGGCATTTCCAAAGAAGGCCAACCCCATCCCCTCCTCAGGCAGATCCTCCCTGGTCCATCTAGGATGGTTGGTATAATGGAGGTAGGCTTCCGGATGAGGCATCATGCCAAAAAGCCTGCCACTCTCATCACAGATGCCCGCGACGGCATCTATCGACCCGTTTGGGTTCAATGGGTAATCCATCACCTCTTTGGTAAAAGACGAATCACTATATTGGGCCACAATGAGATTCCGCTGCTTCAATTTTTTTCTTACCCCTTCCCCGCCGGGGATGAACTTTCCCTCCCCGTGTCTTACCGGGAGGTAAACCCCCTCGATCCCCCTCGTGAATATGCAGGGTGATTTCTCATTGATCTTCAGGTATACCCATCTATCCTCGAACCTACCGGAATCGTTGAAGGTTAACGTAACGTGCTGGGTCTCATAACCACCGTCAAACCCCGGTATCAACCCAAGCTTGACCATCAACTGAAACCCGTTACAACCGCCGAAGATGAGCTTCCCCTCCCTTATGAACCGAAGAAGTTGATCCTGGAATCTTTCCCCCCCTGTCCCTACCCTCGCGTATCTGAGCCGGTTCGCCGCCGCTTTTGCAGCGCCCAGATCATCACCATCCAAAAAACCCCCGGGTAAGTTAAGAAGGTGATACTGGTCCAGCGCAACCTCTCCTCCCAGAATCTCATTCACATGGACTATATCCACTACGTCGGCCCCCGCCAACCTGCAACCATGAGCCATTTCAGTTTCGCAATTGATGCCGTACCCATAGAGAACAATGGCCGTTACCTTTTTTCTCGATCCCATATCACCCTCGAGGGGATTTACTCCTCTATAACTCACGCTCTAATGCAGCTATTGTCCTGTGGAATCTCCTTTCGAAGGCCACTCGGTTCTTGTTGGTCGTTCCCGAGACCAAAATGGTGCCTTTTCCCCTTGGGATAAGAACCCACATCCTCTGATGAGAGAAGAAAAAGGCCACTATCAAACCCCAAACGAGGAGAATGCACCCCAACCAGACGATCCATACACCGGGGTCCTTCGTTACCTGTAACCCCGTATATTCCCTTTGAGTCACATCTTTTAAGGTAAATTGATAACCACCGACGAGCTTTGGCCTCGCCTTCAACAGCCAGAACCTTTGGGGCATGGCCATGGGCTGAAAGAAGGCCATGGCTATGCCCTGCCCCAAATTATGGATCTGCGGATGAAACTTTAAAATTTGGAAAAATGCCTTTGACTCCGGGATCCCCACCCTTTCCCCTTCATGGGCAACGAGGGAGAAATTTTCCCCCTGATTCTTCCTCTCAACAGTCAGGGTGATTTCGGGAATATCCCCATAGCTGGATTGGTAAAACCTCAACCCGTTGAAGGTGAGGGGATGGTTTACCCGAATCTCTTTTTTCATGACCTCACTCCCATCCTCCAAAAAGGCCAAAGTGCTGATGTATTCCTTGACAAGCCTTTCTCGGGCGTTCGTATCGTAATAGGTAATCCTGAAGTCATCGCATCTAACCTTAAATCCCAAGGGCTTAGGCGTCGCGCCGTGGCGTTGTCCCGTGAAGATCCGATCAACGGTCTCCCCTTCCAGGATGTTTACGAAGCCTTTGAACCCAAACAGCGACCCGATGAGGGAGCCCAAGAGAATGATGAGGATGCTGAGGTGGGTCATGGAAACCCCTAACCTCGACATCCTCCCCCGTTCGGCGAAGATGGTAATGGCTTCGGGCGTTTCGGAGACGAGGGATTTCCCGAAAATCCCTCTCGTAATAGAGGATGTCTTTTCCGCCGTCTCATCGGGTGATAAGGACCGTTCCAACTGCTTGGAATAGGGGAGACCGGTACTCTGGATCTTGCCGATTTCATTTTGGGGACGGGTGATCTTGCTCCAAATACGGGGGAATCGACTCGAAGAACACGAGAAGATGTTTATGGCCAGAATGACCAGGATTCCCCTGAACCACCACGAGTGGTACATATCGAAGAAGCCCAGGAAATTGAGAAATCGATAAAGCCCGGCCCCGAACTGTTGTACGTACTCCAAAGGGGGGGCGTTCTGTTTGATGAGGGTTCCCACAATGGAGGTCAACGCCAAGAGGATAAGGAGGAATATG
>JABAOF010000427.1_pt3 | contig 24996 bp, 20 predicted proteins | sample 7062171 | NCBI WGS metagenome assembly JABAOF01 (sample SAMN14538628, study PRJNA623070) | marine sediment metagenome | biome: marine biome [ENVO:00000428]; feature: marine pelagic biome [ENVO:01000023]; material: deep marine sediment [ENVO:00002113] | place: India: Gulf of Khambhat ...
GGAATTGGTTGGGGAATCAGTATTTTTTCCATCTCATTTCATCATAGGTCATGTCGCGATGAATTTCGCCCCCTAAAGAATCTAGGGGAAAGCGCTGGGTTTTTCAAGGCAAGAAGGATTCTCAGTTTTCCTGTTTGATTTTCTACCCCATTTTGATATATTGACGAGAGAATATGCAGGGTTCCGCCTTGTCAAAAGAACAGGGAGGTGTGCTATGGGTAAAGGCACCGTGGTTATCCTGGTCATCCTTGTTGTCGCTTTGGGGGGTGGATTCTTCTATAGCAATCACAAATTGGAAAAAGAGAGTGGAGAAAAGGAAGGCCTCAAGACTGGGTATTTTATTGGATTTACGGATGCTAAGGATGGGAATTCTCCAAATACCGACAATCTCAAGGATAGACTCGTTGTCATGGGTGACTCGACATGGGATAAGGCGTTTCTTGCTGGAGCCACTGAAGGATATCGCAAGGGATATGAGGAAGGTAAGAAGGCAGAGTAACCCTGTTACGAAAGTGTTAGTCCCGACCACAATTTCACATTCTCCGAAACACCGGCCACACCGTCTTGAGAACCACCGTTTGGTCCATAAATCTGGATCTGCCTCTCGAACAACCTGAGACGAGAATCGACAATCGGGCCAGGGGTCTTCTTAGTGTAAGAGGGCTCCGACGGCTGCCCCTAGGGTGTCGACTTTCCTGTTATAGCTTGCCAATTTGCGAAGATTTTGCCTCTGATGTCTAACGCCACCTCCGGTCGGTCTGTTATGATTGCCTCTATCCTGTGATCATTGATAAATTTCGATATCATCTTTTCATTATTGACAGTCCAGACGAAGATCGGTTTACAATTCCTTTCAGCCCTGCCAAGAAACCCAAACCTCAACAATCTAAAGTGGGGTGCGAGGAAGTCTGCATTCACTCTCCTGGATCTTTTCATTGGAAATAGCTCAGAGAGCCTTGTCCTGAAGGGATTGTCAGGCCTCGGTTTCCCTAATAATAGGCCGGCTTTCACTTCGGGGAAATGATCCTTGACCGTTTTCAATGAAAGATCACTGAAAGAGGTAATGACAAACTCGTCTTCATTGAGATAGCGCGTTAAGAATTCAATTGCGCTGTTTTCGTAACCTTCTTCTTTTAGTTCCACATCGACTTTGACCCTGGATCTTGCCAGTTCCAAAATCTCATCTCCAGTCGGTACACGCGTTCCTTTCGACTCCGTAAGGGTTTTCAATTCCCGGTGTGTGAGCTGACTGATGGGTTGGTGATCGATGGTTCTATCATGACACGCAACGAAGACCCCATCTTTCGTCCTTCTTAAATCGAATTCGAGCATATCAACACCGATCCTGATCGCCGTGCTGAAGGATTCAATAACATCACCTTGGAGATAGGCAGCTGCCCCGTGATGAGCAATTATCATCGGTTTATGCATTGTTCTTCTATAATGGCATCATCCGTCGTGATCCAGGACTGGCGGGTTCTTTTTGGCATTGTAGCAGCTTGGATCCAAAAATCAAACGAAACGCCAAGAAAGCCTCCTGAGAGGGGACTTTAAAAGCCATACTAAAAGGTGTATGAGATAGGAAAATCCCGTGACCGATCGAAAAGGAGTGCCTCATGGTAATCGAGATGTCTTTAACAGGTTGTCTCCCTCCTATCCCGACGCCGTTTGACAAAGGGGGAAGAGTTGATCACGAACGGCTTGCCTCTAACCTGGAAAAATGGCAGACAACCGGTCTGACTGGGTTCGTGGTGCTGGGTTCTAATGGCGAAGCCGTTCTCCTCAAAGAGGAGGAAAAACTGGCGATCTGGAAGACTTCACGGTCTGTCATCAAGGAGGATCGGCTCTTTATTGCCGGCACGGGGTATGAATCGACCTCAGAGACGATCGAGCTCACTGAAAAGGCCGCCCGGTCCGGAGCCAACGCTGCGATGGTGGTAACGCCTCATTACTATAAATCCCAAATGAGCCACCGTGCCCTGGTGGCCCACTACACGACGGTCGCGAACCATTCCCCGCTCCCCATTATCCTGTATAACGTTCCCGCTTTTACGGGAATCGATATGACAGCAGAGACGGTTATTGAGCTAGGCCGACATCCAAACATTATCGGTATCAAGGAAAGCTCCGGAAACGTTGTCAAGATTGGACAGATAGTTGGTGCGTCGAGTAATAACTTCCAGGTACTTGCCGGTTCGGGAGGATTCTTTTTGCCTGCGCTGGTCATGGGCGCCACGGGTGGCGTCATGGCCCTGGCCGCTGTGGCACCTGAGATGCTAATCGACATGGTAAGTGCCTATGAGAAAGGTAATCTGAATAAGGCACGGGAGATTCAGAGCCGTCTTTTGCCGGTCAATGGGGCTGTCACGACTCGATTCGGAATCCCAGGGCTGAAGGCTGCATTGGACCTCATTGGCATGTATGGGGGACCTGTGCGCGCCCCATTGCCCCCCCTAGACGATGGACAGAAACAGGAACTCGTAAAGGTTCTCAGAGAAGCGGGGCTGCTGGAAGGTTAGATGTGGGCTAAATCGACTTCGACCAAGTTTCCATGAAAACCTGGGCCCCCTCCCATGTCGTTCTCCTCGTCTGAGACCAGCTGGTTTATCCCCGACCCCAAAGGACTGTGCTTATTCCACCATATTGATTCGGCGACGACGACACCTGGCACGACCCGTTTAGTGAGCTGAGCAAAACAGTGATAGGCCCCCCGGTCATTGTAAACCCTTACCAGGTCTTGCGAGCGGATTTTCCGAGGTTTGGCGTCGGTCGGGTGTATTCTAAGAGTCGGACGCTTTTCGATCCTCCTCAACCGGTCTGAAACGCCAAAAGTGGTGTTGAGAAAACTATGGGCAGGCGGGGTGATACAGTGGAGAGTGAACTTGTCGCCGGTCTGGACCGATTCACACCCCTCACGAGTGGGTACGTGAGTTGCCACCGGGGGAAAGCCCTTCCGCGCGAGAGTCTCGGAGTAGAACTCCACCTTTCCGGAAGGGGTGGGGAACCCATTTTCGAAGGGTAAGAAAGGCTTTGGTATGTTGAGTCGTCGTGGGTGACCGGAGGAGAGACCTTCAAAGGTGATTCCGGCCATATAAGGATCATCTTTTTGCAGGGCCTGGTGGATGATATCTTCTTCGGAATCGGAAAAGCAGGTCTCTTCAAACCCCATCGTCTCCGCCAAAAGCCTGAAAACTTCTAGATTGGATTTGGACTCCCCGACTGGTTTGATGACCGGCCTGGCCATCTGAATGTAGAAGTGACCGTAACTGGTGTACAGATCTGTGTGTTCGAGAAATGTTGTGGCAGGGAGAACGAGATCAGCGTAATCCGTGGTGTCGGTCAGGACCTGTTCGTGGACGACCGTAAAGAGATCTTTTCGTTCTAGCCCAGTTAAGACCTTTGCCTGGTAGGGGGCTACAGCAGCTGGGTTACAGTGGTAGACAAAAAGGGCTTTAACGGGTGGTTGACCGAGATTCAGTAAAGCTTCTCCCAAATGAATCATGTTAACGGTTCGAGGCTTCCGGGGTAAGAGATCCTCTCGTGTCAAATCTTTCCAATTCAAAGCGAATGCAGAGCCACTGCTGGCGAAGGCTCCTCCACCGGGAATATCCCACCCCCCGGTCAAGGCGGGAAGACAGGAGATGGTCCGGAAGGTCATGCCGCCGCTACTATGGCGTTGCATTCCAAATCCGATCCGGATCGAAGAAGGTTTGAGCGTGGCATATGCGACGGCAAGACGCCGGATCTCTGCCTCAGGGACTCCCGTTATCTGCGAGACCCTTTCCAAAGAGAATCGGGTGGACTCTTTTTCTAGAGCCTCAAATCCAACGGTTCTCTGTTCGACGTAGTCCTTATCATACAGGTTCTCTTCGATGATGACCCTTATCATGGCCATAGCCAGAGCCGAATCGGTGCCAGGCCTAATGGGAACATACCAATCGGCCATCCTACCTGTACGGTTCCGGTAGGGGTCAATTACCACCAGTTTGGCCCCTTTTTTTTGAGCCTCCTGGACAAAGGGCATGAGGTGAATGTTGGTCGTGAGCGAATTAATCCCCCAGAGGATAATCATCTTCGACAACGCAAAATCTTCCGAGTCCATCCCCAGGGACGTTCCATTGGAATAGGTCATCCCTTCGAGACCTGTTGTGCAGCAAATCGTTCGATCAAGCCTTGAGGCACCGAGGCGGTGGAAAAACCGATGACCCACGGTATTCCGATGGACTACCCCCATGGTTCCGCCGTAGGAGTAAGGTAGAATCGCTTCAGGTCCAAATTCATCAATGATTTTCTTGAACTGATGCCCAATCTCTCCGATAGCCTCTTCCCAGGATATGGCCTTGAATTTTCCCTCTCCCTTTCCCCCAATCCGCTTCAGGGGGGTCTTGATCCGAATGGGAGAGTAAACTCTTTCATCGTAATGCCGAACCTTATGGCAAACGATTCCGCGCGTAAAAGGGTGATCAGGATCCCCGGATATTCGCTTTATTCGCCCGTCTTCCACCTCTACCAAGAGGCTGCAAGTATCTGGGCAGTCATGAGGACAAGCAGACCGTTTCACTTCTCTCATGTGTTATCCTTTCTTGCCCTCTAGGCCCCGAATTTCTTTACCCGTTGCATATATCCCATCAAGAGGGGGATGACATCTTTTCCTTCTGTTTTTTCCAACGAGCCCCTCGGAAACTCACTCTCTAAGAATTTGCCAACGTGGTCCCTTCGAAAGCCAGGACCTTTTGACCAAATCACAATACCTGCAGGATCAGTCGTGTGGTCTCCAAGAAAAGAGGAACTCGTGTGGTCAGAAAGAACACAAAGCAGGGTGTCATCCGGGACATTTTCCATAAGATGGCGTATCAAAATCTCAGAGGAATCCTCGATAGCCTTGGTTTTTGCTTCTATGTCTTTGTCATGGCTGACTTCGTCGATTCCTTCAATATGAATCACCACAAAATCATGATCTTTGCGCAGCAGGTCAATGGCTGTCTTAGCCTTAGCCAAATAATCCGTATCTACATAGCCTGTAGCCCCAGGCACGTCCGGAACTGTCATGCCCGTAAGTCTACCAATTCCCTTTATGAGTCCGGTTCCAGCCACACATCCGGCGTTCATCCCCCATCTTGATCGGAAGCTCACCAGGGAAGGTGTTTCTCCTGCGCCCCTCGGCATTATCCCATTTGCAGGAGGCAATCCGCTCGCCACCCGGTCCTGATTAAAGGGCAAATCTTTGAGAACTTGATGGCTCTTCGTTACAAATTCATTCAAAATGTTCGCCATGTTCTCAGCCTCTGGAGTCGGTTTCAAAGGTTTTGCCGTAATGATTTTGGACTCCCCCTCCTCCAGCAGGTCTAGGTTGTCCAGCGCATCGGCCACCGCATTGTAGTTTGGATCCATATCTGAGATATCCGCTGAAATGTTGTAACCGCGGAACCGAACAACACATCGGTAATCCTGGGAATTGCGAAACTGGAATTCGACCTTTGGGTCAGACAGTTTGACCTGGTTTAGAGCCGATTCCAGTGCCTCGATCCCTTCACGGGGGTAGCCAGCCGTCCGATTTAGGAGCTTGAATTCGTCAGTGATGGTCACATAGTTACACCGAAGACAGACATCCCCAGGTTGGAGACCCAGATTAACACCTGCCACCTCGAGAGGGCCCCTTCCCGTATAGATCTCGTGGGGATCATAACCCAAGATCGCTAGCATGGCGGTATCTGAACCGACCAGAGCACCTCGTTCGAGAGCGGTAAATGAGCCACAGATTCCCTCTTTGGCAAGCCTGTGAAGCGTTGGAATCTTGGCTACTTCTAAGGGAGTCTTGTTCCCGAGTTCAGGCAACGAAACATCAGTGACTCCATCGAGGACGATTAGGACCGCCCTTTTTTTCTGTTTGGTCTCCTTCCCAATCAGGCCAAGAGGCGCGAACTTGAGGATTTGGATGTTCAGTTCAGCATACCTCTCTCGGATGATTTGCATAATTTCCCGGAATCGGTTATCGGCCACCTCAAACTTCGCGAACACGGGGATGAGGTTGTCTTCTTCCCGTTTCTGTCCATGAAAGATTCCCTGAATGTTGCAATCATTCTCGGAGATCGGCAACAACATCTTGATGAGTGTGCCAGGCTTGTCCTGAATCAGAGTTTCAAGTTCGATTATCATTTCTTGCCCCTTCTTCAGCCCGTCTAAATCTCTCAAATATTCCCGACCTAGGATCTCTCAGGCCTAATGAATCTTATGTTTTCGGTTCCACCAATACTTCGAAAGAAAACTGCCATCGGGTTGGTGAGGTGAATAGCAGGCGAAAGTTTATCAAAAAGGGTTTTAGAATTCTAGTACATCGATCGGTGTGAGCTAGAAGCCGAGTAGATGAGGAGTTTCCTCAATTTTCTGAGTCGGTCCTCTGGGCCCTCTCAGTTAGATGCTCTTGTTTTGACACTTTCGGGGCTCGCCGGTGGGGAAAGCCTACCACTTCCCGGTTCTAAGGGCCGGGCCTTCCCTTTCTCCTCCCCTCGGCGGGTGGCCCACCGCTTCCGTTGATGTCGCTCAGGGTCGCAGGGGAGCTACTTCCAACGATATCAAATCATAAAGGCAAATCGATGAGTTAGAGCAAGCTGTCTTGTGAAGACGGGGAGAGCCCTCGAATAGATGACTTGACAAAAGAAAAAAGACCTCGTATTTTTTATTTTAGAACGATGTTCCACAATGAGGAACAATAATGAAATCCGCTCCTAAACTCTTTTCCGTCCTCGAAAGCCTTTGTATTGAAGGAGATGGTGGTATCACTGAGCTCAGTAAAAAGCTGAGGCTGGGCAAGAGTTCAATTCATCGTTTCCTTTCTGTCTTAACCGAACTCGGTTACGTTCACAAAAACAGCGCTAATGGAAAATACGCTGCCACGCTAAAGCTCTTTGAGATAGGCGCTATGGTTAGGGGGAGAATCAGGTTAGTTCAGCTTGCCCGGCCCTACATGGAAAAACTCGGTAGGCAATTTCATGAAACGATCAATCTTGCTTTCCCCGAGCGAGGCGACGTCGTCTATATCGACAAGGTGGAAAGCGTGGAAACTCTGAGGATGGACCTGGCGATAGGAAGAAGAGCCCCAGGACACTGCACTGCCCTGGGTAAAGTGTTTCTGTCTAGCCTTTCAGAAGAAGATCTTCACAGATATTTTCGAAGCCAAAAGCTGATAGCCTGCACAGAAAGAACGATCACCTCTCCAAAAGAACTGAAAAAGCAGTTGGATCGTGTAAGAACGAATGGATTTGCGGTAGACGACAGAGAACTCGATGAAGGAATTCGCTGCATTGCAGCTCCAGTAAAAGATGAATCCGGCAAAACAATCGCAGCGATAAGCATCGCGGGGCCGAGCGTGCGTTTGACAATGAATCGGCTGAAATCCCTATCAGAACCCCTCAGGATGGTAACAGGCGATATCTCTCAAAAGCTGGGTTATGAGGGGTGACGTTCCTCGATCCACCCAATGCGCCGCTCGGCCGTCTGGGTTTTCTGGTTTCTTTGACAGGGATCAATCGATGGGGTTTTCGACGGCAACGAACCCTCCGAGGGCAGACGGCCGTTCTAAATCGAGGGATGAGGGACGGGGGAGTCTCGCGAGGGAGCAGATGACAGCCCCGGAGTTTTGGGTTTTTCTGATACATCTGACTTCGGATCGGAGCGTTCTTGTGGATGGGAGGCCTCGGCATTCATGAGGGTGAGAACCGAGAACCCCGAGGGGAGGTATGCCAATGGTTCAGAAATCTTTTCAGCCCGCTGGGATCAATCCGGCCTTAGTCACGCCTTTTACCAAAAATGGTTTCATCGATGAAGAGGCCTTTCGCCGGGTCATCCGGTATTGCCTTCCCGATGTGGACGGCCTGGTACCGTGCGGAACGACAGGAGAGTTCCCCTATTTGAGGCCGGATGAAAACAGAAGACTCGTTGAAATCGCCGTAGAGGAGGCCGGGAAGAAGCCTGTCATCGCTGGTACGGGAGCCGAAAGTACCAAGAAGGCCATTGATCTGACACGCGGTGCCAAGCAGGCAGGGGCAACGGCCTGTCTCATTGTGACCCCTTACTTCCTTCATCCTTCGGATAAGGGAGTCTACCAGCACTACAACGAGATTGCCAAGGCCGTAGACATCCCAATCATTCTCTACAACATCCCTCAGGTTGTCGACGCCTATTTGCCTCGGCGAGTCATAGAAGACCTCGCCGATATCCCCAATATTGTAGGCCTAAAGGATTCTTCCGGTAATCTCGCCTACACCATGGAGGTCCTAGAATACGCAGGAGACCGAATCAACGTTTTGGTTGGTCATGACGAGGTGGTTCTTAACGCGCTGGCAGGAGGGGTGCACGGGATGATCCTCGCCAGTGCCCAGGTCTATCCAGAAATCTGGCAGAGTGTCTGGGCTGCCCTGAGAAAAGGCGACCTGGAGCAAGCGCGACGCCTCCAGCGAAGGGTCCAAAAACTCTCGCGCATCTTCTGCCGGATGGGTGGAGGTGTGGCTGTCAAGCAGGCCCTCAGGATGCTGGGAATCGATGCCGGATTCCCACGTGCACCACTCAAGGCCGTGGGGGGTGCTCTGATTCATGAAGACCGGGCAGAAATCGAACTAGAATTGGAAAAACTGGGAAAGGTCACCCCGAGAGAAGTCGTTCACCAAATTCCCTCCGGTTCAATCGTTGATCGTTTCGAGAATGTTGGCCTGACGAGAGAGATCATCGAAAATTCTGCTATGAGATGCGCGAGTGGCGAAGCAGGTGAGGGGCTGGAAGCCGTTCAAATCGACCTTGTCTGTGGAACAAAGGAAGGTCCTATGGGGGAGACGTGGGCCTATCAACTGACCTATCCACGCCATGGCTATGAGGCGCTTACAACCATCTTGGAACCCAATCTAACTGTTCGGCCGAGTACCCTAATCATTCCGACCACTGAACTCAAGAACCTCCGCCAGGCCAATATGATCTATGGCCCTACCCAAAGCGGCGTCGCCAAGGCCATCGTTGATGGACTCATCCAGAGGGTAATTCCTGAGACGATTATGCACAGCCACTTGATGATTGTCCAAGCCGGGGTTGACCCCCTGGCTCTGGATCGGCAGATTTTGCACAAGAACGCCTATGCGGCAACAGATTTCGCTATTCGAAGTGCTTTCAGCGGGGTGAGATGATGAAAAGCAAGAAGACAGAGTGGTTCAAAGGGATCTTTCCGGCCCTCGTGACCCCCTTCAACGATGACGACCAGATCGACGACAAGGCCTTTCGCGAGTTGATCTCCTTTGTCCTTCCCCATGTCAATGGTGTGGTTCCGAATGGGACAACCGGGGAGTTCAGTTCGCTGAGCTTTGAGGAGAGGCAGCAGATCATAGGGATTTGCATAGATGAGGTGAGTGGCCGGGTGCCGGTTTTGGCTGGAACAAGCTGTCCAAGCACCATGGAGACTATGGAGCTTACCTGGTGGGCAAAGGAGGCAGGTGCCTCTGGAGCTCTGGTCTGTGCACCTTACTTTCAAAAACCCACCTTCAATGAGGTCTATGACCACTATCGGATTATCGACGAAGTCGGTCTTCCCCTGGTGCTCTATAATATTCCGCAAACCGCAGGCACTCACTTTCGATGGTGGACGGCCGAGGGTATGGGGCTTGCCTTTGACAACGTTATTGGAATCAAGGACTCAAGCGGCGACATGCCTTTCTTCATGGCCGTCCTGGAGAAGCTTGGGGGAAGGATTGGCATTTTTTGCGGTCACGATGAAATTGCGGGAGCCGCGATGCTTGCAGGTGGGGATGGGGCGATTCTAGCTAGTGCCAACCTTATTCCGGATATATGGCAGAAGATCTATCGGGCAGCCCAGAGAGGAGATGCGAAATTCGTCCAGAATCGTCACCGAGAGATTCAGATCCTCACGAGGCTTGTCGTCCGAAAGGGGGGGCCCCAGGCTGTCAAAGAGGGCCTCATGATGAGAGGGCTCAGGATGAGCAACGCCCGGCTTCCTATGATCCAGGGTGGTGAATTTGAGAGAGAGGATCACGAGGACATGCGGACACAGCTCTGCAACCTAGGGAAGATTCCCAGAGTCAAGAAATCCGTGGTCGGTACCAGCGTAGACGTCATGGCTACCGCCGAGACCCCGAAAAAAATAGAAGACCTTACCCTCTGCGTGGGCGAGGGGTTTGCTGGTCCGCCTCTTAGTGAAATCGCCCACATTGACCTTTTGCTGGGACGTCGGGACGGCCCCGTTGGGAAGGCGATTGAGAGGGCTTTGGGGGAGCCGCGGCCTGGCCATGAGCTCGTGATTATCAATGAAAGGCCTCAAACCATGCTGGTTCCCACTGTTACAATTCGTGGTGAGAAAGCCCGGCAGCTCGTTTACGAAGAGGCGGCGGAGGGCATCAACATGGCCATCGGGCATACCATCAACGAGGGGATTCTTCCGGAGATGCTCTGCGACGAGATCTGCATGATCGCCAACGTATTTGTCCATCCGGCAGCGAGCATCCGACAACGAGTCAAAATCAACAACTATAAGGCCATGCGAGGAGCTATCCGAAAAGCGATTGAAGGTCGACCCAGTTTGGAAGAACTGATTCGTGAAAGGGAGGCAGCTCGACATCCTTTTCGCTATGCGCCTTAGAAGCAGGTCAGGGATAAAAAGGGAAGAACATGTCTGAGTGGGATTTCCCAGTTTGAGGAGGACGTTGTTTGGCGAGGAGGATTGCCCATGAAAATTACGGATCTAAAAAGTACGATTCTTTCCGTTCCCTTTAAGAAAATGACCTTTTGGCCTTATGGCCGGTGGGAGGGAATGACCGTCGTCGTTATCGAGATTGAGACAGACGAGGGAATTGTTGGTTTTGGAGAGAGCGTTTGCCAACAAAACCCGGCCGAGGCGTTTAAGAGCTTCATTGACGGCTCGAGGCCTCTTCTTGTTGGCGAGGATCCATTCAATACGGAGCGAATCGCAAAGAAAATAGAGGGATTGGGAGGATGGGTCTTTGGTCGACACTTCGCGGGCTACGCCCTCGGTGGCATCGATATGGCCCTGTGGGACATCATTGGAAAAGCGTGTGGTCAGCCAGTGTATCGGTTACTGGGCGGCAAGATTCGCGACAAATCTGAGTGTTTCAAGTTCATTCCCCATGATAAACCAGAGATAATGGCCGCCGATGCGGCGAAAGCCGTTCGCGAGGGCTACCGGACCATCTACTGCAAATATACCAACATCGAACATTTGAGAGAGGCCATCGAGGCGATTCGCGGGTCAATTGGGAATGATCCGAAGCTCTGGGTGGATTTCAATGGGACCCTTTCACCTGGGTTTGCCGTGCAATTCCTACGGGAGATGGACAGATACCGCATCGATATTGCCGAGCAACCCGTGCTCGCAGCAAATCTGGAGGGGATGGCTTATGTGAAAAACTCCGTATCCGCACGGATTCTCGCCCATGAGAGCTCCCGGACCCTTTATGAGGTCATGAACGTGATAAAGAGGGATGCTGCGGACATCATTAGCGTTGAACCGCGAATGACCTGGGGGGTGATGGCAACCAAAAAAGCGGCGGCTGTCGTCGAGGCGGCTGGAATGCCTGTGATCATGCATTCTTGTGGAGAATTGGGGGTCGCAACGGCCGCCTTTCTTCATCTCATTGCATCGACGCCCAACTTCGTTTTGGCCAATCAGTGCATGTATGACTGGTTCGACGATGACTACATAAAGGGAGGGAAGTTCCCCTTCGAAAAGGGATGTTTGCGTGTTTCGGAAGCACCCGGTCTCGGGGTCGAGTTAGATCGCGACAAGATACAGGAGTACCACGAAAAGTACCAGGAGGTGGGAACCTTTCCTGTTTGTGGAGCCTCTCCTGATGAGTTGGCAACTGTTCCCGTTCCTCTGTGGCCATCGTACTGACGAGAATGATGTCAGGGTGGGGCTGTTCCGACTCCTTTCCCAAAGCGTCCCTAGAAGGTTCGTACTTTCTGCTAGAAGCATTCCGTCAGGCTTTCGGTCGTCAGTGGCCGGCACCATGGTGGGTGACTACAATGGGATTGAGAGGGAGGCGTCGATTGTCTCGTGAAAGGTATCGATCTGCGCGGGAAGATTCCTATTTGTGGCCGAGGAAACAGGGACAGCCAGAGAGGGATCGGGCCCAAGGGACGACAGGTTTCGCGGATAACCTGTGAGATACCTTGTGGAATTGAATAGTTAAAATGGCCCCGCCTGGAGACAGATAGAGGAGTTTGCCGATGAAATCCGCAGTGCACCGCCCGGTTTTTAGGATCTTATCTGACGATCAGATAGGGCTCATTCACGAGAAGACCCTGGCCATTCTTGAGGAAATCGGCGTTCGGGTGAGGCACAGAGAGGCGGTCGGGATTCTTAAAAAGGCTAGCGCCAAAGAAGAGGGAGATTCAGTTGTCCGGATTCCCTCGACCCTGGTTGAGAGAGTCTTACAGACGTCTCCCAAATCCATCGAGGTTTATGACCGGTCGGGAAATCTTTCGATGGTCCTGGATGGAGGACAGACCTACTATGGGGCGCCATCGGACAGCTTTTACATTCTAGATCATGAGATCGGAAGGAGACGCCAGTTCCTTCTTACTGATATCGAAAAAATTGCAAAGGTCGTCGATTTTCTGCCAAATCTAGATTTCATTCACAGCGCAGGCCTTCTTCCAAAGGAAAAACCCGAAATGGCCACTCGACTTGCTTTTAGCGAGTGCTTCAAGAATACGAAAAAGCCAATCTGTTTTCTCGCTAACGAGGCAGATTCATGCCGCGCTATTATCAATCTCTCCGTGCGGGTTTCTGGAGGAGAGGGGAACTTCCGAGCGAGGCCCTTTATCCTACATTACTCGGAACCTATCTCTCCTCTGCTCCATTCCGAAGAGGGAATCGAAAAGGTCCTCCTCTGTGCTGATTCTCATGTCCCTTTGGTTTATATGCCCTATTGTCTCATGGGAGGGACCGCTCCAGTGACCGTGGCAGGCGCGTTGGTGCAGTGCAATGCAGAGGTCTTGAGTGGTCTCGTCATTCAACAGCTTCGCAGTCCGGGAGCCCCTTTCATATACGGAACCATGCCTGCTCCAATAGACATGAGAACAACAACGGGTCTGTACGGCGCACCAGAACTTCACCTGGCTATAGCGGCCTCCCGAGAGATTGCACGACACTACGGCCTACCTTTCTTTGGGACGGCCGCAACAAGTGATTCAAAGCACCTCGATTATCAGAGTGTCATGGAGGGCGTTATGTCGTGTATGCTAACAGGTTTCAATGGTCCGGATCTGGCTCATGACGTCGGGTTCATCGATCACAGCAACATAATCTCTCCGGAGTTGATTGTGCTCACAAATGAAGTTATTGACATGGTTCGCCCACTAACCCAAGGTATAGCCGTCACAGAGGAGACCTTGGCCATCGAGGTTATTCGAAAGGTAGCGGTCAGAAAGAAAAGTTTTATCGAAGAAGAACATACGTACGAGCACTTCAGAGAGTTCTGGTATCCTGAGCTGCTTGATCGATCGATGGAAGGAGAAACTCCTGAACTAGGGTCAAAAGTGAAGGAAAAGCTAAAGACGATTCTCAGGGATCATCAGGTTGACCCCCTAGGCAAAGAGACTCTCAAGGAGTTGAAGAATCTGACGTCGTAGGAATTGCTAGAATTCGATCTTCATTCCTAGCTGAAAGATTCGAACGGTTAGTCGCAATTGACATCCGGCAAACGGCACCCTCAACGGAGCGGGGACTGGGTGAAATGCTAGCGTCGAGGTGCTTGGCGGTTTACCCCAATGGATAGCGGTGCAACCGATTAGGCCAACCCCATCTCTTTTTTGATAGCAGAAACGATCTCTTCACTGCTGGTTGAGGGGATGGTTGTGAGGAGGCCCTCTTTTTCATAGAAATCGATGAGTGGAGCGGTTTTCTGAGTATATGTGTCGAGCCGCTTAATAATGGCTTCTTCGGTCTCATCGTCCCGTTGGACCACCGGCCAGCCGCACTTCTTACATTTGCCATCTTCTGTGGGAGGTTTACTTTTGATGTTGTAGATCTCCTGGCAGCGTGGATTTGAACAGGTTCTTCTTGTCGTGAGTCGGTCCAGGATGACCGCCTCTGGAACATCGAGGTTCACCACAAGATCCAATTCCAGGTCAAGTCGCTTGAGGAGCTTTTTTAATGCCTCAGCCTGGGGAAAGGTTCGTGGAAACCCATCGAGAATAAAGCCTTTTTCACAATCAGGCTCCTTGAATCTCGATTCCATAATCCCCATGATGAGCGTGTCTGGTACAAGTTCGCCTCGCTCCATATAGCCGTGGGCCTTCTTACCCAGTTCTGTCCCGGCCGTGACAGCGTTTCTTAAAATGTCGCCGGTCGAAATCTGAACAGACCCGTCAAACTCCATTAGTGCCTTTGCGATCGTTCCCTTCCCAGCTCCCGGAGCTCCCAACAGGATGATTCGCATTGGGTTTCCCCCTTCTCATCACTCGTTTTGTTCTCTAACCCGACGCATTATACACTGTTTTCAAGCGAATTGGGATCGACTGGTTTGGGGATCGAGTTTTTTACGCCTCCATCAGGTTGCGGAGTCTCGGCCTCGCCCCTAAACAGAGTCCTGGCGAATTGACATCGGTGCCACCTTATGATTTTAGGTATTGGGTCTGTCCGATTGCCCCGTCAGACGGTGGCAAAGCCCGTGTTCTGGGAGATCCTACGAAGGGTGCGGTTAGGAGGTTTTGTCGATTCTGTAATCACGACCATCGGTTTTTTTTGATTCGCCCTTGTCTGTGTTTGATTCCGCCGATCTGAGAGGGTATCCTCGATAGGGGGATGCCCCTTCTCTTTGCCTGTTCACCCTAGCTTCCAGAGTCGGGGGATAATGGTGATCGAACTCGACGCAGGGTGATTTGCCGCCGCAGAAAGAACGAGGAGATCTGCCATGAGTAACTTGGATCGACTGAGGGTACCTGTTTTCAAGGCGGGTGGGATGCCCGACCTTGACACCCAGAAGTACCGTCTCCATGTCGCAGGATTTGTGAAAAAACAACGGATATTCACGTGGACGGAGATCAAGGAATTTCCCAGGTCAGCAGTCAATGCGCGGTTGACCTCAGTGTCGGGCTGGTCTGTGCGGGCCACGTGGGAGGGGATTCTTTGGCGAGACTTTGTCGGGGTTGTCAGGCCGACTAAGAGAGCCACCCATGCCACCTTTTCGAGCGTGGGCGGGACCTATGAGACTACCGTTGCCCTCGTTGATCTCGATCATCCGCGGGTCCTTCTTGTTTACGCCGTCGATGGGGAACCACTCGAAGGGGAGTATGGCGGGCCGCTTCGCATGGTCATCCCCAACCTATATGGATACAAGAGCTGCAAATGGCTCGAAACCATTACTCTGAGCGATTCAATGAAAGGTGGGTATTGGGAAGACCGCGGCTACACGCGCTCAGGGATTATCGAACAGGGGACGACCCTCGACCTGAACACGGGAAGGCGACGACCTATTCCAGGGGGAGAGGTGACGGAGTTTTAGTCGCCCTTCGCGCAGGCGAGAAATGGGAGCTCAGTGTGAGTCAAGATCCTTTCTCCGAGAAACCCGTCGCTTTGGTTCGCGATGTGCCAAACCGAGATCTCACAATTGTAAAGATGTGGGAAGGAAGGGAATGATGTGGTACGTCCGGCGGTGTGATGTGAGGGTTCGATTGCGGCTCCCCCTCGGCGAGTTTACCTCCAGTATTGATCATTAGCGATTCGGCCGGCAACGCTCACTTTGTAGTGTACTTCGAGAGGTGCAAGAAATTCCGGGTTTTTTTCGTGGACAGTAGCGATAGCCTGCCGGACGACGGCTGTTCCCTTCGGCGTCATCCTGCCCAAGGGCTGACGACATGGACCCGAGGGCAGCCCCAACCCATTCATGAGAGTCTTAATGGGTAGAGGGTTTCTAAATTTGCAAGGGACCGTGAACCCCTCGTAATCCTCCGTCGTTTTGACAGTAACAATCTTAAAGAGAGGATCCAAACCCTCTCTAAGCCTTTCGGCTTTTTCCATATCTCCCTCGTGAATGGCCCTCGTCATATCAGCCACAGCACCTGGAACCACATTCGATATGACAGAGACCACACCTGTGGCCATGATTTCCTGGCTCGTCATCATCTCATAGGTCTTATCGTCGTCCCCTGATAGAATGTCAAAATCACTACCGATTAGCCTTCTGGTCTTAACCATTCGTTGAAGGTCTCCAGTTGCCTCCTTGACCGCTCTCACGTTTTTGTATTGCCGGCTCAGAACGACGAGGTCTTCGACTTCCAGCTGTGTTCCGGTTCGACCGGGAATGACATAAGGGGTGACAAAGGTCTCAGGGAAGTTCTTGGCGACAACGCCATAGTATTCGTTTCGGAGTTCCAAAGAGCTGGGACCATTATAGTAGCAGTCCACCAACAGGACAGCATCGACCCCCGTTTTCACCGCGTGCTCCGTCCCCCGGAGAGCCTCCTTTGTTGAGTTACTGCCGGTTCCAGCCATGGTGAAGGTCCTGCCCGCGGAAAATCGGATGGTCTCTTCAATGACCTTGTCGTGTTCATTCCATTCCAGGGTGGGGGACTCCCCCGTGGTCCCTGTGGCAACAAGATTTACCCCTTGGTCCACCTGAAAACTGATATTTTTTTCAAGGCCCTGATAGTCTATCTCACCATTTGGAATCATAGGCGTGACCAGGGCCGTCCAGCACCCTCCGAACTGCTCCAATTTCATGACATCTCACCTCAACAGCTACCATGAGAGGTTGAATCCAAAATAACTAAATCAGTGTTTGAATGTCAATGAATTATTCTCGATCAGCGGGTGTCGAGTTATAACCAATATCTCGTGAGAAAGAAGACAAAATTTGGCATATCAATTGCAACAAGGTTAAAACATGTGGCACGTTGGCATCGATTTTTGACAGTATTTTGGCATCTCTTGACACGTAGAGGACACTTCCCATGGACCTTGCCGTTGATCTTGAAAAAAAATCAGCACCAGACCTCGATGAGGGCATCGAAAAGATTCACAAGCTCGTCGCCGAGGTAGAGAAGGTCATTGTCGGGCAAACTTCATCTATCTGCCGAATAGTGGTGGCCCTTCTTGCCGATGGCCATGTCTTGCTTGAAGGTGTACCGGGACTGGCTAAAACACTTCTGGTTTCAGCACTGGGATCGGCCATGGGCGCTGTGTTTCAAAGGATCCAAATGGTGCCCGATATGCTCCCAAGCGACCTCATCGGGACGTATCTTCTCGTTGGAAATCGGTTCAAACTTCAGAAAGGGCCTCTGGTCGACTGTCACGTCGCTCTGGTCGATGAAATCAACAGGGCCCCCGCAAAAACCCAGGCCGCTCTGCTCCAGGCCATGCAAGAGCGTCAGGTTACTGTCATGGGGAAGGACACACTTGAGCTGCCCGATCCTTTTATAGTCCTTGCCACGCAGAACCCAGTAGAACAGGACGGTACCTATCCGCTTCCTGAGGCCCAACTGGATCGGTTTATCTTCAAGGTCTTGGTAGGCTATCCTAGCCCAGAGCACGAAATGGATATTCTCACGAATGTCAATCTCGATCAGAGAGATAAAATCAAGGCTGTCAACCATGTCCTCGAACCCAGTGAAATCTGTCAACTCAGGGAAACGATCAAAAAGGAAGTATCCGTGGAACACTATGCCCATAAATACATTGTCGACCTGGTTCGAGCGACCCGTTTCCCAGGAGAGTTTGGCCTGAAATCACTTGAGGGATGTTTGAAACTTGGTGCGTCGCCTCGGGCAACCATGGCCTTGAGAGATGCAGCACGGGTTGAGGCCTTTCTGCACAACCGCCGGCATGTCTATCCTGAAGACATCCAGGCAGTCGCAAGAGATGTTTTCAGACATCGAATCTGTTTAGAATTTTCCGCCGAAGCCGAAGGACTGACTGTCGAGACGGTGATGCAGGAAATACTATGCGGAGTTCATATCCCGTGAAGGAGATTCTCTCGAAGATTGCGGAGGTTGATTACTACATACGATGGTATTCGAGTCGCCATGACCTTGGAATGTGGCCTAGCCGCCACGTTGGGGGGTCTGCAGAATTTGAGAGAATATCGGAATACGAGCTAGGGGACAACCCCCGGTCCATAAACTGGTCGGCCACCGCACGGACTGGGGGGCACCGAATCCTAAAGAACACCCGCCTGGCAGAAGCCAATGTCGCTGTTTTTCTAATTGCAGATCTAAGCCGATCTATGGATTTTGGAACGGTTCGGGTAACGAAAAGGCGATTGGCAGCAGAAATCTCGGCCGTTCTTGCACATGCAGCCTGGCGATGCGGCGACCGCGTCGGTTTTGTCGCTTATGGATCCGGAGTTGAAATTCAGTGGCCCCTTCGCAATCCTAAGGAGTATCGGCTTCTGATCCCTCAGAAGATCCTTGAGACCAAACCCGATGGGAATACGGGGGCGGGATTGCACCAGGCCCTTTCTCTGCTGCCAACTAAGAGATCGCTTGTATTCGTAATCTCTGATTTCCAGGAGTATTTTGACCTACTGGAAAAGGCTCTCAAATCAATTGCAGTCCTCCACGATGTCGTTCCCATTGTCCTTTGGGATCCGAGAGAAAAGACGCTTCCCGAAAGATGGTGTATTACGCCGATGAGAGACCTCGAGACTGGCAGGAATAGGACCATCTGGTTGGGGGGAACGAGAAAGAGGGCAGATTTTCAAAAGCGAGTGGAAGCCAGAGAGCAACGTTTGAAGGCATTGTTTCGCAGCCTATGTATGGATGGTCTCTGGATTCATCAAGAGACCGATTATGTTAGGGAAATAAGCAGGTTTTTCCTAGCTCGAAGGAGGGCCAATTAATTGAAGAAGTTGGTCCTGGCTACATCTCTTCTTGCTTTTCTCACTCTGGGAAATATCGTCCCGCCTGGAGGTGGTATACCGCCACCCGATGGGCCAAGCGATGATGAAAAGACGTTCCCCATCACCATCGACTTCGAGTGTCCGAGAAATTTCGGGTTTCATATCGGTGACGAAATCCCCCTGATAATCACCCTAGAAGCGAAGGAAGGGACGGTCCTCGATCTTGTCAACCTTCCTCAAGAGAAAGAAACCCACGGATCCTTTGAAGTGCGTGACCTAAAGGTCCGTAAGCGCCGAAAAGGAGGCCGAACTTTCTACGAGGTTCTCTATCGGCTCCAGTCTTTCCAACCTGCCATCGCTGTCGATAGGCTGAATTTCCCACCGCTCCGTGTCTCTTATGCAACCAAGGACAATTGGAATCGAAAAGAATCCAAGTATCAATATCAGAACCTCTTTGCACAGATCTTTGAGATTTTTGTTTCACGGACAGCCACCTATTTTGGTCCAATGAAGGACATAAAGGGCCCGGCTAAGGACAACAAACTTGCACTCTTGTGGAAGGCAACCATAGGAGTCGGTGGACTTTTGGTCATACTGGCTCTCTTTACGTGGCCTTGGGAGCTGATTAGAAACAGACGGAGGATTATTCTGGCGAGACCGGTAGAGACGCCGACGGATCGCGCCTTGAAAGCCCTTCAGCAAGCCAGGGACAATTGCTTCAATTACGACGATCATCGGAAGCGACTGTTTTTTGAGATGAACAGAATCTTGAGGGACTTTCTGGGAGAGGTTTGTGGCTTGAAAGCGGCAAACCGGCCTTCGATGGAGGTTGTTAAAGAACTGAAGGACTGTCCATTCTATGAGGAGCTCACAGACTTGGTCGCCAGGATTAACCAGGTCATCTATGAGGGAGATGCCCCCGTGGATGTGGAGTCCATTGTGCGGCAATTCAGTGGCCTCTTGGAGAAGGCGGACACGTCGACACCGTCGAGGGTGAGCGATGATCAGGCTGGCTAACCCGTCCTTTTTGTTGATAGCACTTATTTTCTTACCTCTCATCTTTTGGAGGAAAGTCGCTTATCTCGGATACTCCCATCTTTCTCTGCTGGAAGCGGACAGGGGATCGAGGCTCTGGCAACGTCTGCCGCAGTTTCTTGTTGCTGTGACCCTGAGTTTGCTGATACTCGGACTTGCCCGGCCCCAATGGCAGAGTGCTATCAAGCACGAAAGGTTTCTCGCCCGCGACATCATTCTCGTTATGGATCTTTCCTATAGCATGGAAAATACTTTCAGTTGGACAGGTGGACCGAGGAAGATAGAAGTCGCAAAAAAGGCAGCGCTCCAATTCATTGAAAAGCGAGAAAACGATAGGATTGGCCTCTTGGTATTTGGAGACGAAACTTTCGGAAGTTGGCCTCTGACAAAGGATCTGGATCTGATTTCGAAAAAGATCGACCGCCTTGGAATGACATTTTACGGTGGAACCAATCTCGCGCAACCTTTTATGAGAGCCACAGAGCATTTCAGAGAAATGGGCCAGTCGACGAACCGGGTCCTGGTTTTCCTGTCCGACGGTGAGGCCGGAATTGGAGAAACGAACAAAAGTATGATCGTTGCAGAGTTGAGGAAAATGGGCGTCCATCTGTATGTCGTAGGAATCGGCTTAAGGAAAGAGGGTAGTGACCTTCTGGAAATCGTGAATCTGGCGCAAGGGACGTTCCTTGAGACTGGATCGGCACAGGAACTAACGACTGCATTTGAAGCCATAGACCGCCTTGAGCCCAGCATAATCGAAGTTGAGGTCCAAGGAGAGAGGCAGGAACTCTATCCCATACCCGTGCTTGCGGCGTTGTGCCTCATGCTCATTTTGACATTCCTGCGCAATACCCTCTTTGTCGAACTCTGTTAGGAGGTCTGCCATGAGGGCCATAGCGTTTATCCGTTCGATCCGAATATATATTCTCATCATCGGCGGTCTGTGCCTTGTATACGGTATATATCAGAAGTTCTGGTATTCGGACTTGATAGAGGAAGCGGTGAAGGCGATAGAGACGAATCGGTTGGACCAACGGTACTTGGAAGAGGCCGGTGAAAGCCTGTTCGGATCAGAGGACTTGATCGCGTACAACATGGGGGTGAGGGCCTACCGGGCAAACAACCTGAAAAAGGCGAGTGAGTATTTCTTCGCCGTCATTCGCGAGAGCAAGAATCCCCAACGGAAGCAATGGGCTTACTACAATCTCGGCAACATACTCGTCCAGTTAGAGTTGCCAAAAAAGGCGGCCGAAATGTACCGTGAATCACTTCGACTCGACCCCACCGATTGGGAGAGCAAATACAATCTCGAGCGACTCTACGTTTTCTATCCGATGGCATTTCCTGATGAGCAGGGAAACGCCTCTCTGAACCAGGAACCAGGAGAGGACAAGAAAGACAAAAACCAGATGGGACGGTACGGCAAAGAGCAACCAGACATCTAGGTAAATATATGACTATTGAGTTTTTGAACCCTGACGCATTCTGGGGCATTCTTGCGCTCCCATTTATTGTGGGAGTTCTCCTTTGGGGGTTTCGCCGGAGGAAAACCATCCTGAAGGAATTCGGCAAAGTGGATCTCCTTGCACAGTTTTCCCGGCTCTCCTTTAACCGGAAAATCCTCTATCTCAGCCTCCCAACGGTGCTTTGCGTCACCCTTTTGGTCGTCACTATTGCACGGCCCAGCATAACCGGGAATTTCAAGAAAATCAAAGAAGGGGCTCTCGATGTGATCGCCATTCTCGATGTATCAAAGAGTATGGCAGCCGAGGATTCTGGTCCAGAGATCTCCCGACTTGATCTAGCCAAAGATGCTCTACTCAGGTGCCTGCCAGAGTTTGCTGGAAACAGGCTCGGCATAATCACATTTGCTGGGAAAAGCTTTCCCCAAGCGGAACTCACGGATGATTTTCAAGCGCTACGGTTTGTGCTGAACAATTGGGTCACAGTGGATTCGGCTCCTTCGCAAGGCTCCAATATCGGGGAGGCTTTGTCAGAAGCGGTGGGGCTGTTTGATGATGAGGATAAGAAGAAGTTGATCCTCCTGTTCTCTGATGGCGGTCATGTTCGTCCGGAGAATCTGGAGGGAATCCTTACGGACGTGAACGGACAGGATATTACCGTTGTATCGGTGGGTGTCGGAACGGTGGAAGGGGCCAAAGTTCCTGTATACGAAAAGGGCGAGTTTAGGGAATGGTTCAAGCTCCAGGGAAAAGAGGTTGTAACAAGATTGAATGAAGAGACGTTGAAAGAGATCTCTGATGCTACCGGTGGTAAATATATACCTCTAATCTCGGGAAGAGAGGTTCAGGAGGTTTTCGAAGACCCGGAGGTGATGGGTAAGGCCGTCCTTTCGGGGGGAAAAGAGATATTTCAAATCCCACTCGCCCTCTCTGTTGTCCTCCTTGGCCTCGGGATGTATCTCGAACGGCGGAGCGTGTAGTCGAGGTCATGTTGTTCGAGTTTCCTCTACGGAATCGAATTGTATTGAAAGCTATCCCCCAGGAGTTACTTGAATCAGGGATGTAAACCTCTGTAGTTTCAGCTCCACCTCAGCCTTTCCCTTAGAACGGATTACCCCACAAGGGTATCCCCCCCGGCGTAATCTCACTTGCCTGACAGAGGTTTGAATTCTATTTCACCTATCTACTCTGCGTAAACCGAAAAATAATTCTTGGGGAAACTCTAGATGCCAATTTCTTGACAGCTTTGGGGAATTAGGATAGATATAGACAGGAACATTCGCTGGGGGAGCTGAAAGGCTGAGAGATTCCCAAATTGCAGAGAGCAGAAGTTCTCGAACGAGGGAATGACCCCTTGAACCTGTTCGGGTAATTCCGACGAAGGGAAGGCAACCATAAAATGGATAAGAAGCCGTAATTCTGAGGTCGGGAATTACGGTTTTTTTGTTGTCGAAAGATTCACCACAGAGGCACAGAATGCGCAGAGAGAGTATCTTTTTTTTTCGATCCCAGAAAAGGCAGGATCGAAGAAAAAAGCTCAGCCTTCAGAAGGCTAGTCGCGGAAACCAATTCAAGAAGCTAGCTGTTAAAGTCCCTTTTTACGAGAATCCTTGATTCTCCCGAAGGCAGAGAGATGTTTTCATTGGGCGGTATCTCCCGCCCAATGAAAGATATCTTTTCCTCGGTGTTCTCTGTGTCTCTGTGGTTATCTAACGTCGACTTTGCCGCGTCGGAACAACGCCATCAGGAGGTCTACGATGAAAAGGATTCTGACCATAGCCGGTTCGGATTCAGGTGGAGGTGCCGGCATTCAGGCAGATTTGAAAGCGATTACCGTCTTGGGTGGATATGGAATGAGTGTGATTACCGCCCTCACAGCCCAGAACACAGTCGGGGTTCAAGCTATCCTCGATCTGCCTCTCGACTTCATCGAGAAACAGATAGATTCCGTGGTCTCTGACATCGGGGTGGATGCGGTTAAGACCGGTATGCTCTCCAGTTCTGAGGTTGTGACTCTGGTGGCCAGAAAAATCAGAGAACATGGCTTGAAGCGGGTGGTCATCGATCCCGTGATGGTTACCAAGAGCGGCGCCCCCTTGCTAAAGGAAGAGGGACAGAGGACTCTCCGTGAGGAGTTGATCCCTCTTGCCTCAGTTGTGACCCCGAACCTTCCTGAAGCGACTGTGTTGTCTGGGTTTAACGTGGACAATCGAGAGACAATGAGGCGGGCTGCCATGAAAATCCATGACATGGGTGCCCGAAACGTCGTGATCAAAGGGGGGCACCTGACAGGAGAGGTTGTCGATATTCTCTTTGACGGAAGGGATTTTCATGAATTTCCTAGCCTCAGAATCCCGACAAAGAACACCCATGGGACTGGCTGCACCTTTGCATCTGCTATTGCCACGGAGCTTGCCAAAGGGACCTCTGTTCGAGAATCTGTGCGTCACGCAAAAGCCCTCATCATATCAGCTATCCGTTTCTCTTTGTCCCTAGGGAAAGGCCATGGCCCCACGAACCCTTACGCGCACATTGCCAGAGAGGCGGACCGGTTTCGAGTCGTGGAAAGGCTGAAGGGAGCCCTCGAGAAGCTCAGAAGCAAGCACATAGGCCGACTCATTCCAGAGGTTCAGTCCAATTTAGGCTTCGCGCTGCCGTATGCGGAGAGCAGTGAGGATGTGGCCGCCTTTCCGGGAAGGATCGCCAGATTGGGAGATTCAATCGCCACCGTTTCAGGACCCGAGTTTGGGGCGTCCACCCATGTGGGGAGAATCATCTTAACGCTCATGAGACGCAATCCTGAATTCCGTTCAGTGATGAACATTCGGTTCTCAGAAGAGATCGTTTCAGCGTGCGACGCCGTTGGCCTCCAGGTGAGGAGTTTCGACCGGGCCGATGAGCCCAAACATATCAAGGAGAGAGAGGGGTCTTCGCTGGAGTGGGGAACGGAATTGGTTCTGAAGGACGGGATCGTTCCTGACGTTATCTTTGACAGGGGTGATGTTGGTAAGGAGCCTATGGTGAGGGTCATTGGCAAAAATCCAGAAGAGGTGGTGAGAAAGATCCTGAAAATCCAGAAGTATTTGAGGGAATAGGCTGTGCGAAAGAGCAACCGTGTTTTCATTTTCCCAGACCTTCATCTTTCGCTCACGTCGCTCAGGGAGAAGAGGATCCCCCCCACTGACTAGGAAAATCTTCACATACAAGCTGGTTGGTTTCTGAATTCTTGAGAGGGCTTGATCGAAGAAAAATGTGTTGACAAACAGTCGGGGAAATTATTTAATTGCACTGCCTTACGGACATAAAAGGTGGTGCCATTGGAGCTAATGAGATGTTGGAAGTAAGATCCTTGGATAAGAGTTTTGGGGGTCTTAAGGCCATAGATAACTGCAGCCTTGAAGTCAGAAAGGGCGCAATCACCGGGCTGATTGGACCGAATGGGGCGGGAAAAACGACAATGTTCAACGTTTTGACAGGGTTCTATAAACCCGAGAGAGGAGAGATTCTTTTCAAGGGCGACCCCATCGGTGGACTTCCGCCTCATGAGATCTTTCGAAAGAAGATCTGCCGGACCTTTCAGATTACCCGTGAGTTTGGGCAGATGACGGTTTTGGAAAACTTGATGATGGTCCCAGGGAATCAGC
>JABAOF010000274.1_pt2 | contig 24937 bp, 22 predicted proteins | sample 7062171 | NCBI WGS metagenome assembly JABAOF01 (sample SAMN14538628, study PRJNA623070) | marine sediment metagenome | biome: marine biome [ENVO:00000428]; feature: marine pelagic biome [ENVO:01000023]; material: deep marine sediment [ENVO:00002113] | place: India: Gulf of Khambhat ...
AATCGATGGGGTTGGTCATTATAATCCCATCATCCAGGTGACAATGGATGATAATCATACAGTTACAGCGGAATATCGACCACCTGCGGTTATATCATTAAGCCGAACCCCGCTGTATTTTGGGGCTAACACCTCCGGGACAACAACCGGAGAACAAACGTTTTTCATCGGCAATAAAGGTGGCAGCACTCTCAATTGGACCCTCACCGCTGGTGCCTCCTGGCTCAACTGCAGTTCCACCAGCGGAACCAACAACAGTAAGGTAACCGTATCCGTGGATGCATCCGGACTTTCAAAGGGGACCTACAATGGGACCATCACGGTGAGTGCTCCCCATGCCTCCAATTCTCCCCAAATCGTAAACATCACCCTTGTGGTTTACGATGGCACCACCACTGGCGTGCCTTTCGGTTATTTTGATACCCCCAGGGTCGGAACCACCGTGTACGGCAGCATCCCGGTCACCGGCTGGGCCCTGGATGATATCGAAGTGGAACGTGTTAAAATATACCGAGAGGAAGGAAAAGGCCTCGTTTATATCGGCGATGCCGTCTTTGTAGAAGGTGCACGCCCGGACGTGGAACTGGCATACCCCACCTATCCCAAATCCTACCAGGCCGGATGGGGATACATGATGCTTACCAATTTCCTGCCCAACGGCGGAAACGGCACATTTGTTATTCATGCCATTGCCGAAGATAAAGAGGGAAATAAGGTGACGTTAGGGAAAAAGACCATTATTTGCGATAATGCTCATGCTGTAAAGCCTTTCGGTGCCATCGACACCCCTGCCCAGGGCGGGACCGCCTCCGGTGCCTCGTATGTAAACTTCGGTTGGGTATTGACACCCCAGCCCAATACCATCCCCACCGATGGTTCCACTATTAACGTATGGATTGACGGTGTCAATATAGGGAACCCGGTTTATAATAACTATCGAGCAGATATTGCCGTGCTATTTCCCGGATATGCCAACAGCAATGGAGCCGTTGGTTATTTTTATATCGACACCACCCAATATGAAAATGGGGTGCACACCATTCAGTGGACGGCACTGGACAGCGCCGGAAATGTGGATGGCATCGGCAGCCGGTATTTTATGATTCAAAATACAGGTAAAAGCAGGTCGCAGGAGAAGTTCAATGTTCAACGTTCAATGTTCAACGTTGACATTGCTCAAATCCCTGCGGATCATTCTCAACCGGTTCGCATCAAAAAAGGATATAAAAATATAGAATCACAAACGATTTCTCCTGATAATAAAAGTACGATATCCGTTCAAATCAAAGAATTGGAACGGGTACAAATTCATGTGGCTGGCCCGGGAAGGAGAGATGGGAAGGGGTTTCAATTGGTTGGAGAGCGATTGCGGCCCCTTCCCGTCGGTTCCACTTTCGACGCGGAACGAGGCATTTTTTACTGGCTTCCGGGACCGGGATTTATCGGAATGTATCGATTGGTCTTCATTGAAGAAAGACCAGACGGACAGATGACGAAAAAATTCGTAAATATAGAAATCATTCCAAAATTCATGAGGAAAAAAAAAGTATAAACTCTTATAAAGTTTAACAAAAAGTCCGGGAAATTATGCTATATAATTTAAGGTCTAATAAAAAAAGTGGAGATACGATAAAATGGAGGGATAAATAAGATGAGAAAGTTTTTTATTTTGTGTTTGGTTGTTTTGGTGGGGATATTGTTAATTTCCGCATCCGTATCCATACCTGGCAAAAAGGTACAGGATATCCGATATCTCCAAAAGATCGAGAAAACCGGGGTAAAAACATCAGCGAATATCAAGATGTCTCCTGACTTTGGGAAGATACCCCTGTATTTTATTCCCAACAAAGGCCAGGTAAATGAAAAGGCAAAATTTTATGCCAAAACCTCGCGCTACACGTTGTGGATGACAAAAAAAGGATTGGTATTTGACAGCGTACACACCCCGCCCTTCGGGCACCCCTCTCGAGAGGGGATTAATAAAACTCCCCACTCACCTCACTCAACTAACTCTCCTGGCTCCCTGCAGCGGGATGTGTCGCGGGTCATTTTCTTGAATGCAAACCCAAAGCCTGAAATGATGCCGGTGGAAATGACACAGCATAAAGTCAACTATTTCATCGGAACGGACCCGTCCAAATGGCAAAAAGGTATTTCAACATCAAAAGCGGTATTATATAAAAATATTTATAAAAATATTGATTTAACGGTTTATGGAAATGAAAGGCAGATCGAATATGATTGGATTGTCAGACCCGGTGGAATTCCCGAAGATATTCGATTTGAGTATAAGAATGTGAAGTCTGCCCAAATCGATCGTGACGGGAACCTGGTGATTGAAACAAAATTCGGCCGGCTTATCCATAAAAAACCGGTAAGTTACCAGGTGATAAACAAAGAAAAGATTAAGGTGGAATCCGGGTTTAGACGAATTAATAAGCTCACCTATGGTTTCAGGATTCATGAGTATAATAAGGATTATGAATTAATCATTGATCCGGTAGTTTCATTGGTTTATTCCACCTACCTGGGGGGAAGTAATGATGAACTTTATACCCGGATGACTATTGATGATTTGGGGCAGGTTCATTTGACCGGTTACACGTACAGTTACGACTTTCCTGTCCGGAATGCTTACCAGGATACTAAGGCCAGTTCATTATTGGATGCCATTTTAACCAAATTCAATTCCACCGGTTCAGAGCTCATTTTTTCGACATATTTTGGAGGGAGCAGCAGTGAATACTTTTTTGCTATTACGGTTTCCGGCAATGGTGATGTTTATATTGCCGGTGATACGTTTAGTTCGGATTTACCTGCCATCAACAGCCGCATAGGAGGTAAAGACGTTTTTATTGCGAGATTCGCTTCCGATGGAAACTTCCTGGGAGGTCGTTACCTGGGAGGCTCAAGTGAGGATCGCAATTTGGACATAGTTTTGGATGATGGTTCGAATTATCTTTTTGTAACCGGTTTTACCAGGAGCTCGGATTTCCCCACCATCAATGCGTACCAGGATACGTTGTCCGGGAGTTCTTGCGTATATGTCACCAAACTAACGTATGATCTTTCAAATATTGTATATTCTACCTATCTGGGTGGGATGGCAGAAGATGTGGGAAATTGCATCGCCGTTGATAATTCGGGGTATTTTTATGTATATGGGCGTACCGGCAGCACCGACCTTCCCTTAAAAAATCCCTGGCAAAGTCATTATGGCGGCGGAGCCTATGATGTATTTGTTACCAAGTTTGAACCCGATGGGTCTGACCTGGTTTTTTCCACTTTTCTGGGTGGGAGCGGTGCTGAGTACAGCCACAGTCTGGCTGTAGACAGTTCCCATTCTGTTTTTATGGGAGGCTTTACCGAAAGTACTGATTTTCCTACAAAAAATCCATACCAGGAAACCAATGGCGGTTATAGGGATATTTTTATCACCCAGTTGAGCTCCGATGGTTCCGAATTACTTTATTCCACTTACCTGGGAGGTACGGGAGAAGAAGGTGGAGGAGATTTGACACCGGACAGTTTCGGGGATATCTATGTCAGCGGTTGCACCACCAGTTCCAATTTTCCCACAAAAAATCCTTACCAGTCGACACACCAGGGTAATTTCGATGCCTTTTTAAGTATTTTGTCACCAGGAGGTGAAGGGCTTGTCTACTCGACGTTTTTTGGAGGCTCTAACTGGGATTATTGCCTGAATATTGCCAGGGATGGCTCCGGGAATATTTATATTGCAGGTAATACCGCCAGTTCTGACTTCCCTGTATTGGATGCATATCAGCTATATAAAGGAGGTGCTGAGGATGCATTTGTTGCCAGGTTCTCTCCTGCTACCTGCACGTTAACCGTTCAATCCACACCGGATACCGGTGTGCCCATAACCGTAACACCTAATGATATAAATGGTAATGGGGATGGAAATACCGACTTCACAAGAACGTATAATCCCGGGGAAGTGGTAACCCTAACCGCACCGGAAACGTTTAACAATAAGGTTTTCTACAAATGGACTATCGATGGGGTGGACAACCTTAATCTTTGCATCCAGGTGACAATGGACAGCAACNNTGGGGATGGAAATACCGACTTCACAAGAACTTACCATCCCGGAGAAGTGGTTACCTTAACCGCACCGCAAACCTTTAACGATAAGATTTTTTATAAGTGGACCAGTGATGGGCAGGACAACTTTAACCCCGGCATCCAGGTGACAATGGACAGCAACTGTACGGTTACAGCGGTTTATCAAACTCCGGCGGAAATTGTTATAAGTCGAACTCATCTATATTTTGGGGCAAATACCTCTGGAACCACAACCGGAGATCAAACATTTATCATTAGCAAAAGTGGTGAGAGTATTCTCGATTGGGACATCATCGGTAATGCCTCCTGGCTGAACTGCAGCCCCACCAGCGGCACCGATGCCGGGGAGGTGACCGTATCGGTGGAGGTCTCCGGCCTTCTACCCGGTACTTTTACCCGAACGTTAATGGTAAGTGACCCCGACGCTTCCAATTCTCCCCAAACCATCGATGTTACCCTGACGGTTTATAATACAAACGAATGCAGCGCGCCTTTTGGTTTTTTTGAAACTCCACGCGACGGCGCGTATGTATACGGCAGTATCCCGGTCACCGGCTGGGCGTTGGATGATATCGAAGTGGAACGTGTTAAGATATACCGCGAAGATGGAAAAGACCTCGTTTATATCGGCGATGCTGTATTTGTAGAGGGTGCACGGCCGGATGTGGAACTGGCATACCCCACCTATCCCAAATCCTATCGGGCCGGATGGGGTTACATGATGCTCACCAACTTCCTGCCCGACGGAGGAAACGGAACATTCGTCATTTATGCCATTGCCGAAGATAAAGAGGGGAATAAAGTTACGCTGGGGAAAAAGACCATTATTTGCGATAATGCTCATGCCGTCAGACCCTTTGGTGCCATCGACACCCCTATCCAGGGAGGGACCGCCTCTGGTTCCTCGTATGTAAACTTCGGCTGGGTATTGACACCTCAGCCCAATTATATTCCCACCGATGGCTCCACTATTAACGTATGGATTGACGGTGTCAACATAGGGAACCCGGTTTATAATAACTATCGGGCAGACATTGCCGCCCTGTTTCCCGGTTATGCCAACAGCAATGGGGCGGTGGGATATTTTAATATCGATACCACCCAATATGAAAATGGGGTGCATACCATCCAGTGGACGGCTTTGGACAGTGCCGGAAATGTGGATGGCATCGGCAGCCGGTATTTTGCGATTCAAAATACAGGTGAAAGCAGGTCGCAGGAGAAGTTCAATGTTCAACGTTCAACGTTTAATGTTGACATTGCTCAAATCCCTGCGGATCATTATCAACCGGTTCGCATCAAAGAAGATGTTAAAGAGAATATAAAATATAAAACCATTTACCCAAACAAGAAAGGAATCACCACCCTTCACCTCAAAGAATTGCAGCGGGTAGAAATTCATTTGGCTGGCCCGGGAAGGAGAGATGGGAAGGGGTACCTGTTGGTTGGAGACCGGCTGCGTCCCCTTCCTATCGGCTCTACTTTCGACGCGGAACGAGGTGTTTTTTACTGGCTTCCGGGACCGGGATTTATCGGAACTTATCGATTGGTTTTTATCGAAGAAAGATCAAACGGAGAAATGAGGAAAAAATTCATAAATGTAGAAATCGTTCCCAAATTCATGAAAAAGGAAAAGTAAGGTAAGGAGGGAATGAAGTCACAGAACGAAAGCAAGGTTCTCGCACCTTGCTTTTGTTCCTCATGCCAACAATTTATTTTTTACTCTCTAATAGTTCTTTGTTCATTGGGCGTGACGGCGTGATTGTGAAACCTCAAATACGTTTGGAAGAAGGGTTTGTAATTTTGGTCATTGGAATTTGGAATTGACTGCCCCTGCCTTTTTTTTAGACAGGGGCTTTGTGATTTGGAATTTGTAATTTAAAAAAATATGTAAAATGTAACCAGGATTATACACCATCTGAAATTGCTCAAATCAGGCACAAAACTTTTGAAACAGGATACTACCTACTACCTACTCAATCTTCTTAAGAGTTCTTTCCCAGCGAGTTTTGGTGAAAATATACAGGATCGATTTGAATGTTTCTTTGATCTTATGCCACAGCCCGGGGGTTAAATATTCTTTAGTGGTTGATTTACTGGACCAATAAATCCGCCAGGGTTTTCCAATAATTAAATCTTTATGAACCGGTCCCCAGTACCTGGAATCGTAACTTTTGTCCCGGTTGTCTCCCATACAAAAGTAGTGATCCTCCGGGATGTTAAATTCCGGGAAATTATCTCTATAGGTATCTTCGATATTTGGGTCTTTATGAAATACGTAAGGCTCATCCAATGGTTTGTCATTGATATACACCTTTTTATTGACAATTTTTATGCGCTCACCGGGTAAACCGATCACCCGTTTGACATATTCTTTATCCAATTCTGCCGGTGATTTAAATGTAACGATCATTCCCCGTTTGATTTTGGTTTGGGGGAGCAGGACCCCGTCCAGGAAGCCCAATGAATTGGAATAGGCAACTTTATCTACCAGGATATGGTCACCGATAAGGATATTGTCTTGCATGGAGCCGGTAGGAATCACAAAGGACTGGACCAGGAAGGTAATAACAAAAAACACATATACCAGGGTTTCGGCAATCAGTTCAAAGAGATCTCTGAATAGACTGGTTTCGCGTTTTTTTTTCTCTTTTTTCATTTGTTTTTGTTGATTTATCGAATTTTCAGACATCTCATATTTTACTGTAAATTCCAGGTAAAATCAACCCCGGAGTTTAGCCGCGAAGGCATTTACAATGCGGTAAAAAGCACGAAGGTTTTTTTTCTTTTTATTTTTAGCCACGAAGGTACACGAAGGACACGAAGATGAAGAAAATTACAAATTCCAAATTACAAACCCTTCTTTGGGAACGGAATACAGACGATTGCAATGGGGTACAGTGGTATAAGCCATCTTTTTTCTTCAGTCGATGTCGAGTTTCCATGGGGTTCTTGCTTCTCGCTTCCCGGAAGCTAATGCAGCTTCATAAGCAATTTGCTGCAATTTAACGAGTATTTTTATTTTCTCTTCAAACGGCAGCTTTGCCCGTTCTTTGCGAAACTCTGCTTTTGCTTTAAAAATATCCTCCATCATTTTTTTATTTGGATACGTGGTTTTATTCGGCATTGTACATCTCCAGTATTCTCTCAAATTTTTCTTTTAAATTGAACCTGTCTAAAATATTATCCAGTAAATTCCGGTCGATTTCTGCTTCACTTACAGCTTTTATAACCCGGTTTCTGTCCTTTTGCCGGTTGGTCTGGAGCATTATTGCAATTAGATATTCCATCTTCATGACTCTTACCCGGGTGCTTTTATAATGTATTTGAACAGCTTCATTAACCGCTTCTTCAATCAATTCATCAAACACCGGTAAAAATTGAACAGGAATACCTTCAATGACGATATGCTCTTTTTCCGGGGAATAACCTCTTTTCTTTAAGTACTCATATACAGGGGAAAGGGGTAATAAACCTTCATTTTTCTCATCAGGAACAAAAAAAATGTCGATATCATAGGTCAATATCGGTTCTATATAGAATACAGCAGCGATTCCGCCGCCGATTGCATAATTCTTAATTAGACCATTTTCCAGTAGACCATTAATAACCTTCAACGTCTTTTCCATGTCATATACAATATAAGAAAATCAAGTAAAATTCAAGTATTTTCCCCTGACTTCATCAATTCTAATTTTGCCACAGAGATCACAGAGTTCACAGAGAGAAGATTTTTTTAACTCAGTGTCCTCCGTGTCCTCTGTGGCTAAAATAGCCTTTTTGGCTCCGGCTTGTCAGTAATTTCATTGCATGGTGATTTTTTCCACTTGAAAATTATTGTCATGTAAAGTAATATATATGCAGGAGGAAACAGAAATGACACAAATAACCATCCAGTTAGATGATAGTACGTTCAAAGCGTTGGAAACAGCAGCGGTCCAGTCGCACACATCTGTTTCAAAATGGATAGAGAAGCGCATCCTTCAAGAGTTGAAGCATGAATGGCCGGAAAATTATTTTTCATTATTCGGTTCATTGGATGAAGATGATCTGGTTGAACCACCTGAGATTCCTTTTGAATATGATTCTAAAAGAGAGAACTTATGAAATATCTACTTGATACCAATCCGGCTCTGATGCAGTGGTGGCAGGCTAATTTTTTGCCATTATATTTGCCATCATGCTGATTTTAATTTTGAAAAGGGGCAAAATCTATTGTATAATTAGAAAGAGGTGATTAAATGGAAGCCATAAGACAAATTGTTAGAATCCCTAGAAATCACGAAGTAAGAATAAAAGTTCCTGAGCATATTGCAGAAGATGAATTGATGGAAGTCATTCTTCTTGTGAAAAAGGGGAAGCAAAATTTTAAGGAAAAAATCAAGGAATTGAAAAAGGCGGTCAAAGACCCTATGTACCTGGAGGATATGAAAGCTGTAAGTCAGGACTTTGAATATGTTGACCAGGAGGGATGGGAATAAAAAATGACAGCATTTAAATGGAATATTTTTCTTGCTAACCTGGACCCCGTTGTAGGTTCCGAACAAGGGAGAACACGCCCCGTATTAGTGATAAGCGAAGAAGAAGTCAACCAGGTTCTTCCTGTTGTAAACGTGCTGCCGTTGACATCAATGAAACAAGGCAGGAAGATTTATCCCAATGAAGTCTTCTTACCTTCTAATGCATCGGGACTTCCTAAAGATTCCATAGTACTCTGTTATCAAATAAGAACATTGGATAAAAAGAGATTTATAAAGAAGATAGGGGAGATTTCGGAAGAAGAGTTGATGGAGGAGATAAAAGATACTATATGTTTTCAATTGGGAATAAGTTAAAGGGGTTGGGACTTTTTTGTATGCTCCCAATAACATTGAACTTTATTTGAATTTGTTTTAGAATGTACATGTAAAAGAGAGGTGCTTCCAGGTGCTGAAAGAACCTGATATCTCAACGTTTAGATTGGAAATTCTGCGCAAAGACCGGTTGCAAGAACTCTCCGAAAATTTCCCCAAAGCCGATGCTTTCAAGCGTTTGTACCTTGAAGCTGCAATATATTGGTACGGATGGTCACGAAACAATAAAGAACGCATCAAACCCCACCTGGACGAACTCAATCAAACCCTTCCCCAGTACTCCCACTTATGGCAAATGGTAGAGATTAGCTGATAAGATTTTTTGATTGTCTTTTTTTACTAAAAATCATAGTCTATCATAAACATCAGCGTCCATCTGTGGTGATTTTTTGCCTGGCGATTTTTTAGTAAGAAGACGTCCGTGAAGCTGGAGGAGAGGTCTATCCCGCCCCGGGTGTTTTTTATTTCAAGTGTAGTCTTGAAACAAATGTAGTCTGCAAACTCAACTTTTTCAAGTTCTTTATCATCCTCTTTTCTTTTTTGACCCTTTTCCTACGGCTCAATGACCATATTCCTGCGGGTCAGTGACCCTGTTCCTACGGCCTAGGAACCATCTTCCTACGGGCTAGTGACCCGCTCCTACGGCCTAGGAACCATCTTCCTACGGCCTAGGAACCCGTTCCTACGGCCCAGGAACCGTCTTCCTACGGCCTAGGGACCCATTCCTACGGCCCAGGAACCATCTTCCTACGAGTCTATGATCCGCTTCCTACGGTAGTTTCACCCCTTTACTCCTTTGATTGGATGATTTCTCGCCTTGATTTCTCGCCTGGCGACTTTCTCGCAAAGAAGGGTTTGTAATTTGTAATTTTTATCCTTTCTTCTCTTCCTTCTTTGTCAACTGCCAACTGCCAACTGCCAATTGCCAACTGGCTCCGTGCCTTCGTGGTTAAAAAATCCTTGTTGACTTTTCCCGGAAATGATTGTACAATCTACGCTAACACTAATGTAAATAGAATTAAAAGATGGTTTTTAATTCAGTTGACTTTCTTATATTTTTTTGTGTTGTCTTTGCCCTCTACTTCTTCGTACCAAACCGCTTCAAATGGCTCTTCCTCCTGGCTGCCAGTTATTTCTTCTACGCCTCTTTCAGACCAGAATATTTGATACTAATCATCGTTCCTACTATCATTGTTTATTTTATCAGCCTTAAAATTAGCCGGATCAAACCCACCCCTGAATCCCATTCCCGCAGAAAATGGCTGCTCATCGCCGGACTGGTTTCCGCTTTGGCTGCCCTGCTGGTGTTCAGGTATACTGACTTTGTCGGCAGCTCCCTGTTCTCCCTGGCCGGCCTCTTTGTCAGGGATTTGACCTACCACCCCGTTGATTTTATCTTTCCCATCGGCCTTTCTTTCTACTCCTTCAAAATGGTCAGCTACCTGGTGGATGTGTACAATGAAAATGCCCCGGCAGAAAAACACCTGGGTTACTTCGCCCTTTATGTTTCTTCTTTTCCCCAGATTTTGGCAGGCCCTATCGACCGCGCGGTGAAATTTATTCCTGAACTAAAGAAAAAGGTCAACTTTGATGTGGAACGAATTGTTTCCGGTTTTCGCCTGGCTGTATGGGGAGTGTTTAAAAAGCTGGTCATCGCCGATAGACTGGCGATGTTCGTGGATGAAGTGTTTGCCAGCCCGGAACACCAGGGAATAAACCTGATTTTTGCTGCTTATTTTTATGCCTTCCAGATTTACTGTGATTTCTCCGGCTATTCGGATATAGCTATTGGCATTTCCCGCATCCTGGGTTTTAAGTCGATGCTGAATTTTGATTTTCCTAATTTCAGCAAGAGTCTCACCGACTTCTGGAAGCGGTGGCATATATCGCTTTCCACCTGGCTGCGGGATTACCTGTTTTTACCCATTGCTTATGCGGTGATGCGGCCTATCAAAACCCCGAAGTTGTACCACATCAAAGCCGAAACCTGGGGATACGTGACCGGCATGTTTATTACCATGTTCCTGGGCGGACTGTGGCACGGACCGGGATGGAGCTTTGTCATATGGGGGATCCTGCACGGCATTTATTTGATCGTGGGTTATACTACCAAAAAAGCCAGGAAGAAATTTGTCAAAAAAATCAAATTAAATAAAATCCCCTGGCTGCGCCATTTTATCAGTGTGTTTATTACCTTTAACCTGGTATCCTTTGCCTGGATATTTTTCCGGGCTGGCTCCTTTGAAAAGGCCTTTACCTATATTAAATACATCCAATTGGAACCGTCCCGTCAAGGAGCCGTGTACTTGATGTATAACTTAATTATGGTGGTTATCTTTATTTTGTTGGAGATTTTATATAAAAACCGGGCAAAAATAAAATTTTTCCAGGAGATACCCGCGGTAGTCAAAATCGCCGGTTTCGCGTTATTTATCTGTCTTATCATTATTTTTAGCGTAGATACGAGCAATGAGTTCATCTATTTCCAGTTCTAATGTTAAAAAATACCTGACAGGATTTTTTTTATTTATCCTGTTTGCCTTGCTCTTGGATAGGGGACTATTCCTTTTGATATACAATGTAGAAGCCAATTTTTATACATCAAACCAATTTGAAGAACGATTCGCCCGGTTTGTCAAAGATAAACAATACAGTACGCTGATTTTGGGAACTTCCCGTACTTACGAAGCAATTCACCCGGTTTATATCGAAGAACACCTGGGACAAAAAGCCTTTAAAGAAACATACCAGGGAAAAGGCCCCAAATATAACTACTATTTCTATCTACTCTATAAAAAACACGCGGGTATCCCCAACGTGGTGCTCTATGGAGTGGATTACTTTATATATAATGTTGAGACAGACCCCAAATGGATGGCACGGTTCACTATTGAAAAACAGGATGAAACGGAAACCGTTGATCTTTTCTCAAGTCCGCTGCTGCTGCTGGAATATAAGAAAAAAATCGATAATTTTCACAACAATGTGTTGATCCGCTTGAAGGAAAAAAAATCCCCCGAAAAAGAGGCCGAATTATTCAAAGATTTCATCAAAATCCAGGAATACACGGGTATAGAAGTTTCAAATAAAAAGTTGATCACCAGGCGTCCTCATTCTTTTATTCGGCAGATCTTCATCCGTTACCCGGGAAAAGAAGGCCATTATTTCAGGAAACTGCTGGATGAATTGGTAAAAGATAATGTAACCGTGATATTAGTGGGGCTGCCGGATTATTATGGTTCTTTCAAAACCAATTTCCAGCGAGAGCAATTTGTCTTTCATTTAAAAACATTAAAACGAGATTATAAGAATCTGCATGTGTATAATTATAACCGTCCCAAGAAATTTGAGTTAAGCAACCAGGCATATTTTAATGATGGTGGTTGGGGTCAGACCAATTCCCATCTATCAAAAACCGGTGCCAGGGAGTTTAACCGGCTTTTGTGCGAAGAAATCAGGAAACATTATCAATAGATTTAAGGGAAAATTACAAATTACAAATCACAAATTACAAACAAATTCCAAATTACAATGACCAAAATTACAAAAATTAATAAGAAGCAAATTACAGCGACCTTAATGTGGCACGATGTGGTGAAGCGTGGTACGATGACTGACCATGTATAAAAAATTTTTGCGGGGTCCAGGGGCGGTTTTTATAAAAAGAGCCCCTGGCCGCCGGAGGCATTCTTAAGGAAAATATGGTATAATTGGCATATTAAAAATCTGGAATACAGGAAGAAACATGGCGAAAGCGACGGTTGCAATTTTGAGAACAACGCCTGAAACGGTTGTGGAAGACTATCAAAAGTTGTGTGAGCTGGCCGGAGTCGACAAAGCCCTGGACCCTAAAGCTACCACCATTTTAAAAGATAACATCACCTGGCACTTTGTGTTTCCCGGTGTCAATACCACCCCCTGGCAGTTGGAAGGAACAATCTTAGGATTAAAAAATGCCGGTTTCCAGGACCTGGCAGCTGTGCATAATCATACCGTGGTCACCATTCCCGAACGAGGTGAGGAAGACCTCAAATTCAAACCCATCTATGAAAAATTCAACATCCCGGTGCTGTTCAATTTTAAAGATGAACATATGAAGTGGGTGGAGTATGAACCGAAATTTAAAACATTGGCCCTGCACAAAATATTCCCCAAAGGCATACGCATCCCTGATTACTTTGTAGGCAAAAACATTGTGCACATGCCCACGGTCAAAACCCATTCTTACACTACCTATACCGGTGCCTTAAAGAATGCCTTTGGCGGGCTGCTGAACTATCGGCGTCACTACACCCATACCTGGATTCATGAGACCCTGGTGGATTTATTAGCTATTGGCAAGGAGATACACACCGGTATGTTTGCCACCATGGACGGCACCACGGCCGGTTCCGGTCCGGGTCCCCGTACGGTAGTGCCCCATGATAAGCATGTTATCCTGGCCTCGCAGGACCAGGTAGCCATCGATACGGTGGCGGCCGGGTTGATGGGATTTGACTGGCGCAAACTTCCTTGTATTGCCCTTTCTCATGAACATGGCCTGGGCATTGGTGACCCTGCTGAGATTGAAATTGTCGGGGATACCGATGCAGCCAATGAAAATTGGAATTTTAAAGTAGGTGTCAACCTGGCTACAGGTGTAGGCCGGGCTTTCTGGCATGATACCCCATTGAAATACATACAAAAGCTTTTCTTCCATACACCCCTGGTAAACATATTCATCTTTGCCTCTGAATTGTACCATGATAAAATCTGGTACAAACGAAAAGGAAGAAAAGTCGTAGACAAATGGGAAAATGAATCTCAATGGGGAAAGTTATTTACGACGTATGAGAAATGAGATTTAAAAAGACACTAACACTTTTACTTGGGATAGTTTTGCTGGTTACCCTGGTTTATATTATCTCAGGGTTAAAAGGTAAAACCGGTGTGGATTACAAAGTTGAATCACGACCCGATGGTGAAGGAATTCGCTTCTTGACCTATAATAAAGAAAATAAAAAAGCCCTTGAAATCAAATGTGCGGAATATCAACAAAAAACACAAGACAGGACATTAATGAGAGACATTGAGGCCCTTATATTTAAAAAAGGGAAGATGAATAGTGACGTAAGAGTACATGGAGATCAGGGGTATGTTGAAAACAATAAACACGATTTTTTTATTGAAAAAAATGCCAGGCTTATTTCTGAAGATTATGTTATTTTCAGTAAATACTTTGCCTTAAAAGACAGGGCAGAGATGAGGTCTTCTCCCAAAGTGACTTATCAGACAAAGGCTTTGAAAGGCACTGCGGAGGCCGGTTTGGAATTGTATTTAAATATCAATACCCTGAAATTATACGATACCAGCGGAACCTATAAACGAAATGATCAAACCTTCAATTACAAAACAAAAGTCCTGTGGGTGATGGAACCCCAGCAAATGGTGGTAATGGAGAAGGATTCGGAAATTCGCGATCAACAGTCGATCCTGAGAAGTGATTGGATTGCCATTAAACTTACCGAAGACTTGAAGCAAATTGTACAGGCGACATCCCAGAAAAACAGTTACCTGTATGCCGAAGACAGGGAAAAGAATGAGATAAAAGAGATTAAATCGGAAGTAATAGACAGCTTTTATGATGAGGATGGTAATGTAACCAAAGCCGTGGTGATAAAGGATGCGCAGATTTTGCTGAAAAGCGAGACCAGTCAGACGTTGTTGATATCTGATTACGTGGAAATGAATTTCGACGGCCCCTCCGGGAAGCTTAAGAATATGAAAATACCCCAGCGAAGCAGGGTTGAAAATACCGGTGAAAATCAATTCCAGGTAATTGCCGATAGCAGCAGTGTCAAATACAATGAAGACGGTGAAATTCGCTATTGTGAAGGCAGCGGCAGGGTTAAATTTGTGGTGGAAAAATACCGGGGCGGCACCGCAAAAATCCATTACAACCTTAAAAAGAATTCAATGACCCTGGAAGGTGAGAATTCGGAAATAATAAGTAACCACAATACCTTTCGCTCCTCTGTATTCAGTGTCGATACCCAAAATAAAATATTAACCACAAATAAAGGTATCAAGTCCATAATCCGCCTGGATGAAGAAAAGGAAAATGTATTGCTCTCAAAGGAAGCGGTTTATATCAATTCACAAAAATTCACCATATATGAGAAGGAAAATAAATTAAGCTATGGAGGGCTTGTCAATTTAAATCAAGGGGATATTGTATTGGATGCGATAAAACTGGAGATTGATGAAGAGAACGGCATGATTGCCAGGGGAAATGTATCTTTAACCTTTAAAAGTGGAAAAAAGGAAATAGGCATAAAGGGAGGAGAAGTGATTTTCAATTCCAAAGAGAATCGCATCGAAATCAATAAAAATGCCATCATAAAGAGTGATGAGAACCTGTTACGGGCTGACAACATCGTGGTATGGTTCAATGAGAAAAATGAGCCGGAACGCATCACGGGTGAGAAGGATATCAATTTTACCAAAGACGACTTATCCGGGTATTCGGACAAAGTCAACTGGTTGTTTAAAGAGGAAGTAATGGTATTGATGGGTTCTCCTTATATAGTCAAGCGAAGCATTGCCGGGGATGGAGGGAGGACAGAAGGGAAAGAGTTAAAGATTGATTTAAAGACCAATAAGATTACGATACTATCCAGCGGATCGCGGCGCACCGAAACGATTATCAAATAGGTTAAGCTGCTTTTCACCACGAAGGCACGAAGAACACGAAGGTTAAGGTCCCAATTTGTCAGGTTTTAGCAAAAATCTTTAAAATGAACCGAAGGGGTGAAAACACAGATATATTAAGGGGATTCGGGAAATCCCTTTGCAGGAACACAGGAATCCCGGTCCATTGAAAAAAAAGTTTATTTTTTTTCCCCTTTGCCAACGCGTTATACAGCAAAAACCGACAAATTGGGGACTTTTTTTTTATTCCAGGCACTCATATAATCAGTCTCGGTATGAGAAAAAAAAACCATTACCATGAGAAGCGAGGCCTATAATGGGCGAAAAAGATAGTTCGTTGAGCCAGGATACCAGTGAGCTGTTAATGGATTACCTGCAGAAAAATCTCGAAGCCGGAGACACGTTAGAAGGAATCGCCAACTGGTGGCTGGAGCGGGAGCGAATCGACCAGGTTGTCGACGAGGTGACTGCTGTCCTGGAGAACCTGGTACAAAAAGGAACTCTCCAGGTGGTTAGAACTCCAGGCGGCGTTTCGGTTTATAAGATTAAACAAACGCTGGATAATTAACGGGTTAGACTCCAGGCAGAAGCCTGATATAACCAGGGTTTCCAGCGAATAAAAGGGAAGTGAAAAACCCCCAATGGCGGAAGCCTACCCGGTGGCAAATTAACAACCCCGGAGACGCCAAATTCCAAACCCGGTAAGTAAAAATGATAGATACTGCCAGTTATCAAAACAACAACCAACATCTTCACGATGAACTGTTAAAACTGGATAATCTTCTATACCGGCAGGTGTTAAGGTTAAAAAATTTACATGACAATAACCGCCACAATAACAACATTGACAACACCGCAGCCGAAGAGGGAAAAGGACTCTATATCCTGAACGAAGACGTCCGCAAAATCATGGGAACCAACCGGGAAATACCCTCCACAGCAAAGACGGAGGTAAAAACATTAACCAAAAGTATTGAGAAAATCTATGAAACCATCTCAAAAAAAGTAGAAAACAGTTTAAAAAAAGGAATTCACCTCTCCCTGTACCGATTGTCTTTCTTATTTCATTTAACACCTTTTGAGCGCGATGTCCTGCTAATATGCCTGGCCCCGGAACTGGATGGGAAATATGAGAAAATCTATGCCTATCTGCAAGACGATGTTACCAGGAAACAACCGGGTGTGGGCCTGGTGCTGGACCTGCTATGCCGTTCCTGGGAAGAAAGAGTACAGGCACGGGTTTTCTTCAGCAGCCAATCCCGGCTGTTCAAATACCATCTCGTGGAGTTTTATGATGATGATTCCCTTAAAAAAACACTGCTCTCCAGGAACCTGAAACTTGACAACGGCATTGTTAATTTTCTGCTGGGAATCAATATGCTGGATCCCAGGCTTGCCGACTTTTCCAGGGTCTTGAAACCGGCGAAGGATTTTTCCGCAGTAGTCATGCCGGACCAAATAAAGGAACGGTTGAGTCAATTGTGCGATTACCATAATCAAAAGGAGAACCGACGGAAACTCCTTCTCTATTTCCATGGACCCGGGGGTGCCGGTAAACGTTTAACCGCCGAAGCCATGTGTCAGCGCCTGGAACTGAATTTACTGGTGGTGGATATCCCGGGGCTGCTTCATGCGGAAGTGGATTTTGAAACCGCAGTTACCTTGCTTTTCCGTGAAATCCTGTTGTATCCCGCGGCCGTTTATCTCCATCGCTTCGACTGGCTGATTACCCGGACCCAACATCAACATTATGAGCGGTACCACCATTATCAACGAATCATCATCCAGGTGATGGAAGCACTCTCTTTTGTTACGTTTTTATCCGGTGAAGAGTCCTGGAGCCTCCCCGATGAATTGCAAAATCATACCTTTGTGCAGGTGAATTTTTCCATTCCCTCGCACCCGCAGCGAAAACAATTGTGGGAAAATTCATTGAAATTGACCCATGGATACTCCATCTCGCCGGAAGTGGACCCGGATCTCCTGGCCAATAAATTTAAATTCACCGGTGGGCAAATTCGCAGCGCCATTGATAGTGCCTGGAATAACGCTGTCATGCGTTCCCATTCCCATACCAATCCCGGTCCCAAAACCAATACCAATATGAATACGAATTCCCACCCCCCCACCCCCGGTGAAAAACCCACCATTTCCATGGACGATTTATACAGCGGCTGCCGTTCCCAATCCAACCATAAGCTCTCGCAAATGGCCCAAAAAATTACACCCCAATACACCTGGCCCGATATCGTCCTGCCCCTTGATAAACTCCAACAGCTAAAAGAAATTTATAACTATGTAAAATTCCGCCACCTGGTCTATTATGATTGGGGGTTTGACCGGAAGTTTTCTCTGGGTAAAGGCTTGAATGCCCTCTTTTCCGGTTCAACCGGTACCGGCAAAACCATGGCTGCCGAGATTATTGCCAACCATTTGCAAATGGATTTGTATAAAATCGATCTCTCCTCGGTGGTCAGTAAATACATCGGTGAAACAGAGAAGAATTTGAACAAAATTTTCAAAGAAGCCGAAACTGCCAATGCCATTCTTCTTTTTGATGAAGCGGATGCGCTCTTCGGGAAGCGGTCAGAAGTCAAAGACGCCCACGACCGCTACGCCAACATTGAAATTAACTACCTGCTGCAAAAAATCGAGGAACATGAAGGAATCGTTATTTTAACCACTAACTTTCGCAAAAATATCGATGAAGCCTTCACCCGTCGCTTCCATTTTATCGTGGATTTCCCCTTCCCGGACCAGGAGTACCGGCTGAAAATATGGCAGAATATCTTTCCACCGGGTGTACCCAGAAACGACGACATCGATTTTGACTTCATGGCCAGGAAGTTTAAAATTGCCGGCGGCAGCATCAAAAATATTGCTTTAAGTACAGCCTTCCTGGCAGCCTCGGATGGCAAAGAAGTCCGCATGGAACATATCATTTTGGCAACCAAACGGGAGTACCAGAAAATGGGAAACCTCTGCGATAAATCCGAGTTCGGGAAATACTATGAACTGGTTATGTGAAAATCCGAAGCACGAAGCACGAAATACGAAACAAATTCAAATGACCAAAATTCAAAATTCAAAACAAGAGCTTAAGGAGCATCAGTTCCTTTATTAGAGGTCTTTAAAGATGTTTTGGACATTTGAACATTTGAATTTCGGATTTGTTTCGAATTTCGATATTCGAATTTCGGATTTATGAATAAGATGGAATAGTTAAAAATAATGAGTAACTATGTGGTTATAGCCGATGTTGGGGATACGCTGCGGAAATTACTGTGGGAAAGTATGCGTCATGATCCCAAAATCTATCCTGCCATTATCGATTCCGAAGACGATATTACTTTATCGTCTCCGCAGGATAATTCGGAAGCAGGCAAGTTGTCCCTCTTCTTATACCAGGTTTCTCAGAATCCCTTCCTGAAAAACAAGGAAATGCAAGGAATCGGTCCCGAAAGTCTTAGATATCCGCCCACAATATTGGATTTATTTTATCTTATCACGCCGTTGGCCGATGAGAGGAAAAAAGATCATATCCTGGTGGGAAAAGTAATCCAGGTATTCCATGATAACGCAATTATAAAAGGTTCCGGTCTGGTGGGAAGCCTGGAAGGCACCATTGAAGAACTGCGGGTAGTCATGCATACACTACCCTTTGACCAACTGCTGCAATTGTGGCAGAGTTTCTCGGAAAAATCCTTCACACTCTCCGTCTGTTTCCAGGTAACCCCTGTCAAGATCGATTCCAGCCGTGAAACCGAAACCCGGAGAGTTATTTATGAGCAGGCCATAGAAAAATGAAGGTATCGCATAACTATATCTTGTTTTCCGGCAGGGAGATAACCCGGAAGGTGCTGCTGGTCGTGGCGTTGACAGACCGGTATACCGGTAGTCAGCCTTCCGGTGATCCAGATGTGTTTATTAATACTAAATACAAACCGATGAATGCCATTCGCAATCCCAGCGGTTATTATGTTTTCACCCGCTTACCCGAAGGGGAATTTGTGGTCAACGTGGAATCCCCCCATTATTTTGCTGAGCAAAAGACGTTAACCCTTTCTGATCTTGGGGGATTGGACACCATGAACCCGGTTTTTGATATTATCCTGGAACCCAATCCCTCTTATCCGTTCCCTGCCAACGCCACCTTGATCCGGGGAATGGTACGGGATACACAAGGACACCCCATACCCGGCGCACAGGTGGAAATAACCGGGAGAAAGAACGGCACGCAAACCACACGTAAAGGCGAATTTGTCCTCTTCTTTAACAAATTGAGCGAAGAAGACATCTTACTGGAAGGAAGTAAGAAATTTGTCACCATCAATGGAGAAAAAACGATTCATGTGAAAGCGGTACACAACTCCGCAAGCGGAACACTTGAAATAAAAGAGGTGCAAGAAGGCAAGACCACATCGCTTCCGGCACCTATTATTTTAAAATAAAAACTTTAATCGAGCAAATAAGCATAAAAAAATAAAACCAATAAAACCACGATGATTTCAAAAGGTTTACAAAACTCTATTTTCTTTGTGTTCCTTTGTGTATCTTCGTGGCTAAAAACCAAATAGGAGGTGAAAATGCCTGAATATTTAGCTCCAGGTGTTTATGTCGAGGAGATAGAGATAGGAGCAAAACCCATTGAAGGTGTGAGTACCAGTACAGCGGGTTTTCTTGGAGAAACAGAGCGCGGCCCTGTAGCAGCGAGATTGGTTACCAATTTTGAAGAGTTCCGCAGGGTTTACGGCGGTTACATTTCCAAGTCATTTCTACCCTATGCCCTCGAAGGATTTTTTTCCAATGGCGGGAAGCGTTGTTTTGTCGCCAGGATTGTGGGCGCTGGGAGTCAGTACGCCAGCCTGGGAGTTTTTGCGGCAGCAGGAGCAGCACCGGCTCCACCTGCTGAGAAACCCAAAGCCGGCGAGCCCCCGGAGAAAAAACCCAGCCCTAAAAGTGCCCCCGTGGTATTCATGTTAAAAACCATTGGTCCCGGGCAGTGGGGCAACCGGGCAGCGGTCAAGATTGACCCCGCCAGTCTTTCGGGAATGAATCCGAATCTGTTTAAAATGACCATTGTTTATTGGAAGCAGGCGCCGCCAGTGCCTGTTGTCGATCCCACCGACCCCGCCAAAGAAAAAGACCCCAACCGCAGGGAACCTGTTATCGTGGAGATTTACGACAATCTTTCGCCTGATCCAACCTCCAGCGATAACTATGAAAAGAAGATAAACGGGGTTTCTGTGCTGGTGGAAGTCACCCGGTTGGGAGTCGGACGTCCGGCAGACACAGCCTTTAAATTTCTCCAGGACGGGAAAGACGGCGGTGCCGTGACACTCCAGGACTACAAAGGAAAAGCAGGCGTTGAACCCGGTAATGAAACCGGGCTTCTTGCCTTTAAAGAAGTGGATGATATCTCCATCGTCTGTGCACCCAATGAGGGTGATATCCAGGGATTAACCGATGCACTGGTGGCACACTGTGAACTGATGAAAGACCGCTTTGCCATTATCCAGGCTCCCCAGAGTGCTGGCCCTATTGGCAAGTTAATGCCCCCCACGGATTCCAAGTATGCCGCTTATTATTACCCATGGATCAAAGTAATGGACCCGCTGACCCAGAAGCCCAAACTCGTACCGCCCGGTGGGCACATTGCCGGGGTTTATGCCAGGAGTGATATTGAGCGCGGCGTTCACAAAGCACCCGCCAATGAAGTGTTAAAAGGAGTCACTGGTTTACAGTTCCCCCTATCCAAAGCCAAGCAGGATATATTGAACCCGCGGGGTGTCAATTGCATCCGGGTTTTTGCCGGCCGCGGCATCCGGGTTTGGGGTGCACGAACCATCTCCAGCGATCCCCTCTGGAAATACGTCAATGTCAGGCGTCTCTTCCTCTTCCTGGAAGAATCCATTGAAAAAGGCACCCAGTGGGTGGTATTTGAACCCAACAACGAGAAACTCTGGGCACGGGTCAAGCAAACCATTACCCAGTTTTTAACCGGCGTATGGAAAACCGGTGCGTTAATGGGAACCTCCCCGGGAGAGGCCTTTTTTGTCAAATGCGACCGCAGCACCATGACACAGGATGACATCGATAACGGTCGGCTCGTCTGTGTAATCGGTGTTGCTCCCACAAAACCCGCGGAATTTGTGATCTTCCGCATTGCCCAGTGGCAGGGAGGATCCGCCGCCACTGAATAAAAAAAATGCCCACCAATTACACGAATGAACACCTTCGTGTCTTAGTGGCTAAAACCAAAAAAATAAGGAGGAAAAATGGCTGATAGAAATGATCCTTACAGGAATTGTCGGTATTTATTGGAAATTGATGCGGTCGCCGTGGCCGGGTTCAGCGAATGTACCATCCCGGACTCCACCCAGGACCCCATCGAATACCGCGAAGGAAACGAAGTCCCCACGGTCAGGAAAATACCCGGGCTCATCAAATATGGAAACATCACCTTGAAGCAGGGGATTACCGATTCGATGGACCTTTTCAATTGGAGAAAATTGGTGGAAGACGGGAAAATGGCTGATGCCCGCAGCAATGTGGCTGTGGTTGTCCTGGATGAAGAAGGAAACCCCAAAGCCAGGTGGGAATTCGCCGAAGCCTGGCCCACCAAGTATGATGCTCCTGACCTCAATGCCACCGGCAACGACATTGCCGTTGAGACCCTGGAAATCGCCCATGAAAGCATGATCAGGGTTAGTTAACCCTTATTTCGTGCTTCGGATTTTATCTGACGTTAGGAGGTAACAGATGGTACTACAAACCGAGTATGAATTTACATTACCCAAAGGTTATGTAGATGAAAAAGGTAATATGCACAAAAAAGGAATCATGCGGTTGGCAAACGCATCCGATGAGATTCTACCCATGAAAGACCCACGGGTACAGTCGAATCCCGCCTACCTGGCTGTTATTGTGCTTGCCCGCGTGGTCACCAAACTGGGAGAAGTGAATGATGTTAGTCCCGGGGTCATCGAAAAACTCTATATCGGTGACCTCACCTATCTCCAGGAGCTTTACCGCAGGGTAAACGGGGACGGTAATTTGATGTTGGACGTTAAATGCCCCCACTGCGGTGAACACTTTGAGGAGGCAATTACTGCCCCGGGGGGATAAACGGCTACCCCCTCGACCGTATTTACGAGGAGGTAGCCTTTATCGGCTATTATTTGCACTGGCCCCATGACCAGGTCATGCAAATACCCCATGCCGAACGTAAACGATGGTGTGAAGAAATCAGCAAAATAAACCGAAAACTGAGCGAGGAAAGAAAATGAAAATGCCTGATCTTTTCAAGCGAAGGGACCCGTACTTAAGTTACAGGTTCCAGGTGGAGTTTGTCGGGGTCATCAGGGCCGGTTTCTCCGAGGTCTCCGGCCTTGAACTGGAAATCGAAACCGAAGAGTACCGCGAAGGTGGGGTCAATGATTTTATCCATAAACTCCCCAAAGGCGCCAAATATCCCAACATCGTGTTAAAAAAGGGAATCACCGATACCAGTTTCCTGTGGGAGTGGAATTATGCCGCGGTCTATGGAAAAATGGTGCCCATGCCCGGACGTATTATCCTGATCAATGCAAAAGGCCAGGAAACAATGTATTGGGCCTTCATGGATGGATATCCCGTCAAGTGGTCCGGCCCCGAACTCAAAGCCGACTCCAACAACGTTGCCCTGGAAACACTGGAAATAGCCCACAGCGGCATGATCAGGTTTTTTACCCTGACCTATATTGCCGACTCCGCGCTGTCCATGGCTAAATCGCTTATCATGTAAAAACCATGACCACCCCCGGCAGCAATTTGAGCTCTACCGCACCCTTTGGTGCGCTCCAACCACCGGGATATTTCTTATTTCTTGCCCATAAGAAAAACAACCGGCCCTGGAAATCCAGCTTCTCCAACCGGGAGTTTTACACCCGGATATGGAAACGGTACCGCCTGGAAACGATTTCTCCTAAGCTCTCTCTCTATTTCTTACATTTCCCCCGGACAGATGATGCGGTTACCATTGCAAATATCTTTTCTTACAAACCCGTTATTTGTTTTCACCCGAAAATCCAAATCCCTTTTACATTGTTAGTCCCATTAGGGCGGTTGATCTCCAGACCTGCCACACCCATATCTAAATTTAAATTTGAAACCCCACTCCATTCTCATTATCACTTTTATTACCAATATTGGAGCCAATACCGGAAGCAGTCCCGATACCGGTATCAGCACGCCTATCACTACCAATCCGGACACCTATCTCCCGGGACTCAAACTCTCCAGCAAACATTGATATTGAAATATGCGGCTGATTTTTTGTCGATCCTTCGCAGCACCTCCAAATTATTCAAAAGCTCCCAGGACTTCATCAATCATACGTATGGAAAGGAATATGAAAAACAGTTTCACAACGTCTTTCAAAAAGGAATCAAAAGGGAAGGAAATTTTGATAAAACGACCCATGGTCTTTCCGATTCTTCGACAAAAACTCAATTATCCATCACCCACCTGGAATTCGATAGCATCGCATCCAAATTTACTACTCATTTCTCTTCTGCCCTTCATACCACGTCCCAATTGCTCAAATGTTCTCCAGGAGACCGTCCGAACATAGCAAAAATCGATCGAATTACGAATAAGGGCGAATACAAGATTCGCCCCTACAAAGGCTTCCGGGGTTCAGGTAGGGGTGAACCTTGTGTTCACCCTGCATTCTCGGTCAGCCTCCTGGATTTCATTACCCGTACTTATGTTCATGAGTATGAAAAGCAATGGCAAAAAGTCTTTCAAGAACCCAAGGAAGAGGGGAAACAGGGATATGAGAAACACATTCATAGGGCCTTTCAAAAACCGACGGAAAAAGAAACTCGATTATTCGTCAGTCATCTGGACTTCGACACCATCACATCGAAGTTCACCACTCATTTCTCATCGATACTTCACACCACGTCCCAATTACTCAAAAGTTCTACGCAATTCATTAATCGTGATTATATACGTGAGCAAGAAAAACAATTCCGCCAAATCGTTCAAGAACGAAAAGAAAAAGAAGAAGAAAAAGAAACCCAATTATCCATCACCCACCTGGACTTCGATACCATCGCCTCGAAATTCACCAGCCATTTCTCTTCAACCTTGCACACCACGTCCCAATTGCTCAAAAGCTCTGAAGCGTTCATCAACCATACCTATGCAAAGGAATATGAAAAACAGTTTCATAAAGCCTTTCAAAAACGAACCGAAACGGAAAAAGAGTTTGATAACACGTCCCGTAATCTTTCCGATTTTTCAACAAAAACCCAATT
>JABAOF010001733.1_pt1 | contig 24933 bp, 27 predicted proteins | sample 7062171 | NCBI WGS metagenome assembly JABAOF01 (sample SAMN14538628, study PRJNA623070) | marine sediment metagenome | biome: marine biome [ENVO:00000428]; feature: marine pelagic biome [ENVO:01000023]; material: deep marine sediment [ENVO:00002113] | place: India: Gulf of Khambhat ...
TCTTTCCAATCGCAAATCATAGTGGAGCCTCCTCGCATCATGCTCCTGAACCGCAAAAGTCTTCCCTGTTCCCTCCTTTTCGCCTCCTGAAGGCTCAGGGGTCTTGCTGAAATCTCTTCTCTTTGAATATTCCTCGAGGGTCTTAGGTCGTATCTGTTCGATGGTGCATTCGCTGGGTTTCTTGTCGGACCTTATTCCCCGAAACTTGGGCATTCGGAGCTTCTCGTCCACAGTTACTGACTGGTACCCTACTTGACAGACGAGAACTGGTTTAAGCCAAGTGATTTCTTCGGGAACATCAACGCCCTCTAGAGTCTCCGCATCCACGGTCAATTCTTTGAAGAACTGACTCAGCGTCTCCAAATCATGTTGGCTGAAGCCAGTTCCAACTTTACCTACGAAGACTGGAAAATTTTCATCATATAGTCCCAAGATGAGAGCCCCGAAGGTTTCTATTCTTTTTCCCTTTCCCTTTGTGTACCCGAAAACTACACAATCGCAATCCTTTGTCTTCTTTATTTTAAGCCAGCTGCTGCTTCGCCTGCCCGGCTCATATTTGCTTCCCTTCTTCTTGGCTATGATGCCCTCCAAGCCCTTTTCAAGGGTAGCCCGGTAGTATGTTTCCCCATCTTCTTCCACAAACATTGAAAGCACAATGTTACTTCCATCCTTAACATTTCTTTCAAGCATCTTCTTTCTTTCCAGCAAGGGCCTGTTGATGAGAGATTCTCCCTCCTTCTCGAGGATATCAAAAACAACGTAGGTTGCTGGGAATTTTCGTTTCAAAAATTCAATCTCCTTCGAACTGGAGGCTTGAATTCTCTTGATGACGGCTTGGAAGTCAACCTTTCCATCTCTTAGGACGATTATTTCGCCGTCGATAACAAGGTTTTGGGCAAGCCCCTTGATTTCTTCCAGCTCGGGAAAATTGTTTTTCAATTCTTTCTGGTTTCGGCTCCTTATGCTCAACTCGTCATTTACGTAGGTGATTGCTCTAACCCCATCCCATTTGACCTCGAAGATCCAATTCTTTGATGAGAAAGGCGCTGGGGCAGTACGGGCAAGCATAGGTCGGTAGTTCTTCATTTTTCTTTAAGCTTCTTCAATGTTTCTTGGAGCGCCACCATCAACTCTTTGACCTCTTCTTTCGGAGGCCTCTCCAATATTATGGTCTCTCCCTTCATCTTCTTCTCAATAAGCGCCATAACTTTCTCCCTGAAACCGTCACTGTATTCAGTTATGTCGAATTCTCCTGAGAGATTCTCAATTATCTTTGTCGCGAGTTCCAGTTCTTCTTTGGAAGGTCTCTCAAGTTTCCTAAGCTCTTCCAACTCTGAGGGATCGACAATTTCGTTGGCGTATCTCAGGATTGTTAACACTAGGGCTCCTTTGTATTCGTGGATTACCACGGGGTGTTCTTTGTTTTTTAGAGTAAATCTGCCCACTCCTGCGATGCCCATCTTCTGGAATGCGGATAGCAGTAGGCCGTAGGCGTCTTTGCTCTGGTTGGGCNNATTCACAAACTTGTCGATGCGGATTCTTTCGTCTGACTCTGGTCTGAATGCGTCCAGCTCCTCCTTGCTGAAGACAACGAACTCGTCCTTCCCAACCTCGTATCCCCGAACCACATCATCCCACTCAACAACCCTATCCTCTAGGGTGCAAACCCGTTCATACTTTAGCGGCGAACCATCCTCTTTATGTAGAAACCTGAAAGAGAAAGACTTGTCGCGAACCATAGTGTAAAGCTTGACGGGCACATTAACCAGACCTATGCTTATTCTTCCCTTCCAAATCGGGCGTTTCGGGGGCTCAGCCCCTTCTTTTTCCACCATTCTATGTAATCTCCAGCCTCTGTTTATGCTCCCACAAATCCTCCCACGGATTGGCGTCTCTCTTTACTACTGAGGAAATATTGAAATCCTCTGGCTTTATCCCTTTCTCGAGCTCTCTCCAATCCAGCGGAGTCGATACAGTTGCTTCTTCTGATGCTCTTAGACTGTACGGACACACCATTGTTCTGCCCGCAGAATTCTGGAAATAGTCGATATAAACGGTACTAGGTTCTCTGGAGCTAGAAAACTCTGATACTACGAGTTCAGTTTCCCTAGCCAAATGTTTTCCAATCTGATGAACAAATTCTCTCGTCTGCCCGTAGGAATAAACGGGGGTAACTGGAAGAACAATGTGGAGTCCCTTTTTTCCAGAAGTCTTCAGGTAAGGAACCAGGGACAATGCATCGAGTTTTTCTTTCAGCAACTGGGATACCTCAATTGCGTCCTCAAAGTCGGCGGGGGGTTCAGGATCCACGTCAAAAAGTACTAGGTCGGGTTTTTCGTAGGCATCTATTCTGGAGAGCGGTATATGGATCTCTAGGGCGGCGAGGTTTGCCAGCCAAAGGAGTGTATCGAGGTTGTTGCATACCACATAGTTTACGTTTCGTTTAGCGGTTTCTGAATATCTCGTAAAGGTTTCTACCCATGAAGGCGTGCCTTTGGGAGTGTCCTTTTCGTAGAAGCCTTCGTGTTTTATTCCATCTGGATATCTGGTGGTGACCACTGGTCTGTTAGCTAGAAACTTCAGCATATTCGGAGCGGCTTTGATGTAATACTCTATGACCTGAGCTTTTCTTATTCCGGACCGTTGATAGAGAACCTTTTCCAAGTTTGTGAACCTTACTTTTGTGAGTTCCTTCACAATCTTCCGCCTTCAGATGGTGTGTTCAGATTCTTCGATTTTGTTTGATGCGCACGACCTCGCGAGAATGGGGCGTGAACAGCTGCTACAAATGTTGCCACAAAGAACACCATTATTATTGCGACCGAAGAGAATTCTGAAATTACAATATAAGTGTAGAAATTTTCGTCGTTGTCGTTCACCGCTGAATTGTTAGAATTGTCGTAGGCAATTATTTTGTACCTTACATTTGTTTGGTAGGGCATTTCTGTGATGTTAGCAGTGTATGTATCTCCCCCGATCCAAGTCATGCTCATGTTTACCCAATTGGTGTCGTTGCCATATGACAAAATCACTTCACGTATTCCGCTAATTTCATCTGTTGCATTCACATTCACTCGCACTTGCTTGTCTGGAGTGGGGTCTTGTGGTGTGTGGAGAGGAGAACCGATTTTTGGAGGTGTGTCGTCTACTACTTTCAGTTTATAGATTTCGCCAGCGTAAGCGCAAATGTAGAGTTCATTTTTTTCGTCTACACCGAATGAAGGAATATTGATGGCTGTGTCAACGATTTCCTTGTTAACAGGGTCACCACTGCCGTTATACCAAATTGCCCATATTCGTCCAGACCCCCAGTCTCCGTAAACGTAGGCGCTTCTCAGCTCCGTCAACTCTGCTCCCAGATACACAAAGCCTCCCGTAATAGAATTTCCCAGACTATGATCATATTCCCAGATCGGAAGTTCCAGCCCAGTTTGATTGCAGCCTGAAGGAGGGGAATAACATAGACTGCCTTCCATTGTGTTCCACCCGTAGTTTCTTCCTTTCTCAACAATGTCCACCTCTTCTCTTCTATTCTGACCAACATCCGCGGCCCATAACCATTCTGTAAATGGGTCGAAGCTGAACCGCCACGGATTGCGCAACCCATAGGCAAAAATCTCCTCTTGATATCCTTCGTTATTGCCGATGAATGGATTGTCACTTGGAATACTGTAATTCTTATCGTCAGACGAAGAATCTACATCAATGCGAAGAATAGATCCAAGCAGGGTGGAAGGGTTTTGACCATTGCCAAGTGGATCTCCCCCTGAGCCTCCGTCTCCTAAGGCAATGTAGAGATAATTGTCGGGTCCAAAAGCTATTTGCCCACCGTTATGGTTGGCATATGGTTGTTCAACCTCCAGTATTATTACTTCGCTGGTTGAGTTCGCCGCGTTTGAGTTGGCTGATGAAACTGAATAGCGTGCAATAACGGTGCGGCGGGGGTTGTCTGTCGTGTAATCAACGTAGAAGTAACCGTTATTAGCGAAGTCTGGGTGGAACGTCAAGCCCAGCAATCCCTGTTCTCCTCCAAATAGTACTCGATCGGTGATGTCGAGGAAGACGTTCGAACTTGTGGTGTTTTTGGAGTTCTCAAAGACTCGTATTACTCCCTCTTGTTCAACCACAAAAAGTCTGTTTCTTCCGTCTCCAGCGTTGTATATTCCAACAGGTTTGTCGAACATGAGGTTTGGAAAAGCCACTTCAATATCATATCTGTATGTGAGGTCAGTTACCATAAATGAGCTGGTCTTGTCCCTAAGAACAAGGATGATGCCGATCACGGAGATAAGAGCAAAAACTATTCCCGTAGCAATGAGCTTCCTAGATTTCATCAGACATTGTTCCCCAGATAATGTTTGATGCGCGCGCGGAATCCATCTTCGTTTTACAGGAGTTTCACTGCCTCTTGCCTCGGTATGGCTACGAGAGTTTCTGTTGTTACCCACTCCGAAATATCTACTGACAGTTTCATCGCTTCTTTTTCGCTTGCAGCCTCGAATACAACGACTGTGTCGTAGCGTCCCAATGTCCAATACCAGTTTAACATGTTTATTCCCTTCTTCTTCCACTCCGCCATTATTTTGGCTGTATCGCCAATCTCTTTCTTGTCAGGCGACTTCCGGAATTTACCCAGATTTATGAAAATCAACATTTTTCACCTCCCTAAAACCCAATCGCTCCCATCAAGTGTTGAACGCGTGATGTCTCGGCTGTCATAATAGTCTATTCCTTCTTAGACATAGCCTCGTAGTTGCGCATTATGACTTCCATGGTTTTCTGTATTTTGTCCACAGGGCTAAATTCCCATAGCTCAGTGCCTGCTTCGAATACGCCTGTGTGTCCTGGCGGCGCATAGTATGCATCTCCCGCCTTAACAATTTCTTCTTTGCCATCGTAATTTATTGTGCATTGCCCTTTCAGTACAATTCCCCAGTGTGGACACGGATCACGGTCATTCGGCAGACCCTTCAGAAATGGCGCAACGTCAAAAGGCTTTTTAAATACGTCGTATTCTACGTGCATTTCACCCCAAACACCCTCAAACATAGTCATCTCGTCAGTATCCATCACCTTAGACAACTCATTCTTTGAAGCTCGCATTCTCAAAACCACCTCTTTTTCAACCGCTTATTCATCGAAATTCGCATTTAAGCCCTTGTGAATGTAGACTCACAGCAACAGACTACTGACTGCAGGAAACATCTCGCCGTTCGACTGATTTTTTCAACTACTTTAGTAAGTTTTGAAAACTATCGGTCCAGTTTACAATTCTAGGTGTCCGTGTTTGCCCCTTATTCCTCAGTAGCTTCGCTAGCGCGCGCAAGGAAAAGTGAGTGTCTAGGGTAGGGATTCCAGCTAAGTATGCGTGCGAGCCTTATTGTTTCTCTTTGTTGACTGTGACCACCAGTAGTGTCGCTATCATAAAAATAGGTAACAACAACATAGATGAAAACTCTGGAACAAGCATTGGCCCATAGAGCGAAAGTGAATAGCCGTCGATGTTGCAGTGTGCTCGGACCGTCGCGTTCGTCGGGGATTCAATTATTCCTAAGTCGCATTGAACGACAAACGTTGTTTCAGGGCGATATGTGACTGGAAAGATTTTGTTGTCGCCGTTTACGTCTACTTCAATGCGATCCAAGTAATGGGAGGGTGTTTGTGGAGAGTGAGAAACTGTGACATTCAAAACAGTGTTGGCACCATTGTTCCAGACAATCACATTTGAAACCTCTGGATAATAAGCGGAAACAGTTTTCACAAAAATAGTAGCACATGCGAAAGACAATGCCAGAATGATTAACCGACCTACTTTGCTTCTTCCAACCACTATGTTCCACTCAGCGAGCAAGAAAACTACTCAAGCGTCGAACGTATTTAAGTTTATGTTGCTGTTGTGCCACAGTCACAACATTTTGGATAAGCACCAAATAAACATATGATTAGGAATATGCGCGCGCGCGCATAGCGTAATATACAACCAAGTCTCCTTTCTTAATTTTAGAAAATTTGGAAAACTTTGGTCGCTTCATTCTAGGAGCTTTAACTACGTTGCCAATCATATCTGGGTGCTGACTGTAAGCCAAAAGATCATGTATTACAAACCATCGATTCAAATAGTTTCCCTGTTATTACTTAATGTCATATGAAGAAAAGAATTGTGGCTGAAATTTGATGTGCGCGCGCATTCAGTCGATAGACTTTTATATTTAACGGCGTTAAATTCATTGCGCACTAGCATGTATACCTAGAGAGTTGACTCGTTAGGTGGAGGAAACTCTGTTGAGAGTTCTCGAAATTCACTGTTCATCTTTCAGCTATGGGGTGAAGAGAGATACACCAGTTTCTGAGGAGCCGAGGACGGAAGATCTAAAGGATGTCTTAGTTTGCTTCACATGCTTCGAGAAGAAGGATGAAGGCAGATCTCACGAACTTGTAGGAAAGTTTGCTGAAAGCATCAAAGTCTGCGCAGCCTTCAGAGCTATAGCGCCATTAATGGAGTCGTGGACAAAAGACGAGAAGATAAAACCGCCTTTCGACCCAACTGAGCTAGCGATATCTATCGAGAATACTTCCCTCAAGCTCTTGTGAACATCATGAGACCGGAAGAATAAGGGGGTGATATCTTGGGTTGTACTCATAGGCGTTTGAACAAAATCGGCGCTGACGAGTCGAAAGACTACCAATGCACCGACTGTGACGCTTGGTTTGTTGCCAAGAAAACGAGTTAAAAGGAGGCGTGCGCGCACAATTTTGATAGTGCACGAATAAGCGCACGCGATTATTTGTTCTAGGGAATATCTAATGTTATAAAAAAGTGAAAGGAAGATTTGCAGTTACTTAGCTTCATCAGGAAATCCTTTGTATTCGATAACACCTAGTTGCTTGAGGAAATCCAACCAGTCTTCGACAGCCCAACCTTCTACAAACTTCCCATTAACTATGCGATAGATGTTAACACCCATACCTGTTATCTTCTTGCCAGTAGGTGCTAGTCCACGGTATTCACCTGTGTGTGTCCCCGTGGCTTTAGCACGAACCCAGACCTTGTCTCCTTCTGCGATGATGTCTTCAACGGTTTCATGCCAGTCGGGAAAGGCTTTAAAAATCATGCTCATGAATCGTTTAACACCTTCTGGGTTGAGTTGATGAGTGTGGTCAAAATAATCTGGTGCGGTTAGACTGTCCAAAAAGTCTAAGTTTTGCTCATTAATGGATTCAATCACTTTGCGAACTTTTGCTTTATTCTCTTCCAACGACATAGAATATCATCCGCCTCTCTATTGTTCCAGAATGCTTTTCAACTTCTCTAAAGATTTCTTGAGTTGTCCTTCGCCCATTCTCTTAGCGAAAGCTTTTTCGAGGAACTTGCCAAAGATTCCCCAAGGCATTTCATAACTCACCAAATGTGTGAGTTTAGTTCCATCTTCTACGGGTTCCAAAATGTATGTTATAGTACTATTTCTTCCGGGTTCTTCTATAAGATATGTAATCTTTTCGTTCTTGAGACTCTCTGTGACCTTGAAAGTTAGTTTGTCGTAGGTAGTTGGTCGGGCAGAAGCACCCACTCGATACTTGTCTTCAGGAGTGTTAACCTCTGAAGTGAACGTTACACCCTTCTCGATTTGCACAGAGCCTATACCACCTACTACCTGCCACTCTGACCAACTGTCCAAAGCAAGCATTTCCCAGACCTTCTCAGGTGAAGCCTTAATTTCAATTGACTTTTCTATACTACCCAAAATATCACCCCCCTTAAAATGAGAATAAACAGTGTTGCATATCTGCTGATTCAGTTTTTATGATTTGTGGAAGATTTCTACATTTAGTTAAAGATGGTACACACCTCTCCTAACTGAATGTAGACGAAGCATAACAAAATGTATCAAAACAAACACTAGATGAAAGATGACGCGCTTGGTTAAACCCATAGCTGATTATAGCATGGAGGACAGTAAATTCGGTAGTTGCTGTTTCCGGTGTGGCTCCAAGCTTCTGAGCCTTTTTCAAGTTTTTTGTTGCAGTGGTAACAGTTATGTTTGCGGTCTTTCCATTTCGCCACTCTTAAGGTTATGTGTTTCCAAGCCAATNNAGCCAATTTAACCGTGAAAAAAATTATGACGTATGTCTTAATATGTTTTGTTACCAAGAAAATGTAAAAATTTACCACTGAGAGGGGTAAGTAAATTTGCGAAGGATGGCAAAGGGACACATGCGTTGAAGTAGGTGGGAAACCTATCTTACGAAGGGAAGTGAAATTTTTTGTGTTCCCTCACCATCCAACAAAACCCATGGAGATTGCAAATGCGTAAATAATTTTTATGCACACTAACCCGTCTATATGCTGCGCAAAACCCCTTTTTTGAATCAAGATGCATGCTGAGTTGATTGAACGTTAAGTAATGTAGACCAGAACCAAATGATACACTCTTCTCCTGACCGGATGTAAGTGAAGTATGATAAAACGTATCAAGAATTCATGTGCATATCAATTTTTTACATATTTCACCAGGCAGAACGTCGCTTTTATGGATACTTGTTTATTTTATCTTAAGGGATGGGATAACATGGGCTTCAACTTTGGCTTCGGGAAAAAGAAGAAACTGAAGAAGACAATACGCACCTACGTTGCAGAGAGAGCACATATTCAACACCAATATGGCTACCATCCGTAAAGGCTTCATGAAACAACGGAAAAGAATAGCCAAAACCCTTCAAAACCCAAGACTGAAACAAATTCACTTCCACACCTTTCGCCATTGGAAAGCGACTATGGAATATCACAGAACAAAAGATATTTTGCACGTCAAGCATTTGCTAGGACACAAGCAACTCAAGAACACTGAGATATACACACAACTCATAAACTTTGAGAGCGATGAGTGGAATGTTGCACACGCGAAAGACCTTGATGAGGAGAGTAAACTAATAGAGGCTGGATTTGAATATGTCCGCTACAGTGACAGAGACGAAGTGGCTATATATCGCAAGCGCAAATGAGAAAAGTAGTATTATTCGAGCTCCGGTAGTATAGTCCGGTTAAGTATGACGGCCTCTCGATCCTTTCAAAAAAGAGTGGAGAAAGCCGCCGACCCGGGTTCAAATCCCGGCCGGAGCACCATTTTTGCGGACGAAAGTTGAAAGTGGAAAAGCAGGCATGGGGGAAATCGAGTCAACGAAGCGTGTTGTGACGCGCATACTCAATTGCTATCGATCTTCTCTGTTCAGTCTTTATCTGATGTTTCCTTAACTCTTCGTTGATCGGCGAGGCAGGAGTGCTGATTGTTATGTTTGCATAGCTTGGTCTAAATATGCCTAGGGCTCTCCTGATAGCGTTAGGCTTCACTTGTTCTTGGGTGCAGGGTTGAACTTTCTCTTTTTGTTTCCACATACTAACCACCGTTTTAACAATCAAATAATCGTTTTAACCATAGAGGCATAATAGTTTATAAAGTTTTCGTTTAAGTATCAAAGCGAATTATCTAATAGGGAAACTTTTTTATACTAAGTTAAACTTTTTGTTTATTAGTGAAGTTATCATGAAACCTATGAAAACAATAAAGGACCCTGAAGCATTCCAGCTGTTGGGGGACGAAACCAGAAGAAAGATAGTATTTTTACTTCGAGTCAAGGAGATGACAGTCAGTCAGATAGCTGCGGAACTAAACATCACTCCTCAAGCAGTCTACCACCATATAAAAAAGCTTCAAAAAGCAGACATGGTCGAAGTGGCACGGGAAGAACGCATTGGCCACCTCATCGAGAGCTACTATAGGACAACCGCGGAAATATTCACATGCAGCGTTGGAAAAACAGCCAGTAGCAGAAAATTCGCTGGGGAACAAATGACAACAGTCCTAAACGCTTTAAAGAAACTTGGTTTCAACCTTGAATTCGGTGACAAGGAGGTTTCCAGATTAGCTAACATAGAAAGAGAGCTTGAAGGTGCATACGGTCACAGTTCAGAGAAGTTTGAGGATGCGATCGCCAATTTAAACAATGTAGACTTTCTTACCAAACAGACCGTCCAAAAATACGCTGAAGCTATGTCGATGTCTGATGAAGAATTCTCCAGAAAACAACAAAATGAGAAGAAATTCAGGGACCTACTGCTTTCCCTAGTTAAGAAATAAGATGTGGCACACACCAGTATGGTTTTCAACGCATAAATGTTCAAACCACAGCCGGAACATCATGTTTCTGCCCGAGACATCCTAACGGTTACCTATATCCATTAGCGCACTCATCACTAGCCTATGCCTCAAAAAGGGGGCCCCAGAGGTCACTATTCTTTTTTTTCAGCGGCCAGTTTTGTGCCACAGTAAGGACAGAACTTGTAGTGTTCTGGAAATGTTTGATGGCTACAACCCAACTGACAAATTTTCATTTTTCCTCAACCTTCTCATCGTGTATACCACAATGCATTCCATATTTTTCTATTCAATCACCAAAAGTGTTATAGTCGAACGAACCTTTTCTATACGCCGCACTTTGTATGTGACAATTTCTTTAAGTTCTTCCATTGTATTAGCTCTAACTTTCGCTACAGCGTCGTAAATGCCGTAGATCCTGTGGGCTTCTTCCACTGCGTCAGCTTTCCTTAGGGTCTGAAGGACTTCAGATTCAGCGCCTACTTCGACTCTTAACAAAACATAGGCTAATGGCATATTATCTCTCCACAGTTTATGCGGTTTTTGGTGTTAAATAATCTTTGTATAAATGTAGAATTTTTTGAAGATTTCTGTACAGAGTACTTTACCTTTGCTCTTTCTTGCGCACAAAGATTCCTAGCTTCCAATATAGGTAAGCGGTTCGTTCCATCCTGACAACTTCATCAGTGGCTTCAAAATCTTCCTGCCGTGCTTCCATCGATAATAAATTGCGTAGCCAATCATTACGCCAAGCTTTATCTTCCAATACTCTTTCTCTGAAACGAAAACTTCTATGTTATGTTTCCAGCATGTAGCTATAAGCTCCCATTGCAGTGGTGTCAAATGTTTCAAATCCATGTGTCGAGCTTCTCTGAACATACAATCTTCTTCTGAGGTAAACAACAAGGGTACATAGAGCACTTTCGCATTTCCAAGTTTGTCAAGTAACTCAAGTGTAGCAATCGTATCCTCGGCAGTTTCATCGGGAAGACCAATTATTAACGTCGCTAAAGGCCAAATATGGTTCTCGTTCATAATTTCAATTCCTTTCGTCACGATGTCATGCCATTCTTCGGGTTTGTACGGCAACATCTTGCCTTTCATATGTTCATTCATAAGTCGAATGCTTCCGGTCTCTATACCGATTTCGACCGAGCTATGTCTAGTGCCATTTGTAACCCACCGGGATTTCTCAAGAAGAATCGGGCCAATCTCTTCGACCATTTTAGGATCATAGACAACAGGTGCCAACGACGCATGAGCAGGTTGAATATATCTTACTCCAGGAACAGAGGCAATTGATTTGATTAACGTGCTAATTGCTTCACGATTGGGTAGAAACTTCTCCCTAGATTGATACAAGAAGATGTCTTCACTGGCTAAGATAATCATTTCTGTTCCATTTTTCGCGTTTAATTCCACTTCTTTCAAGATTTGTTCTAAAGGAAAAGAGTAACGTCTTCTCAATGTTGGGGAGCAGAACTTACATTGGCGACCACAACCCCGTGTAATCTCGACGGTGCCAAAAATCGAAGGATGCATAATACATGGAATTTCTTTCAGGTCCGGCGGATCCGTTTCAACTACGGACGGAAGGGGATCGCCATTGAGAGCCATACGAAAAATCTTCAAAGCCATCTTTTCACCTTCACCCATAACGATGCAATCTATTCCATATTTCCTCTGTAACTTTGCCCTATGAATTTGCCAAGCACCTGGACCACCAAGAATTATTTTAGCATCCCATTTTCGCAGAACTGGTTCATCTACTAATTCTCTGAACTCCGCCGCTGCTATCGGTTCGCCGCCAAAGCCTACAAAGGATGTGTAAGTTCGGCTGACGAAACCCGTTCCAGCTGGCTCCATAGACGTTATTCCAATAACCTTTGTTTTTGGCCCCACAACCTTTCGCAAATTACTCGGATGTACCACCGCAACGTTTTCGGCACCAAATTCGTTAACCAAAACAGCTTCGATCTTTCGAATTCCATAAGGTGCATATTTGGCAGTATCATCCCCATTGTTGGGGACCGGTGGGTACCAATACTTTCTCAGCAATTTTTTCGGAATAATGCGTGTTGGGAAACCTCCCGTGAATGCTACGAAAGGATTGAGTTTGAAATCGCTCATATCGGTGGCGGAGCCTGTGAGAACAATTGGAACTCCCTTCACCTCTGAGGAACCAAACCTTCTCTTCGACATAACCCGCAATTTTACGAACTTGGTTTAATAGCTTTTTCGTAGGGTCAATTCCTATTTTTGAAAAGAAGGGAATAGGCGGCATTGAGATTCTTCTGAAGTGAGAACAAAAATGTTTTATTTGGTAGTCTCAATTTTCTGAGAGTGAGCTTTTATATTTCCAAAGTAACAAAGGAACTACTAACGGATGAAAAATAATGAACTCTGTAGATACAGCAATGAATTTTGCTAATGTTGTCAACCTTGTTGCTGTTCTTCTTCTCATGAGAGCAGTAATAAAAGATAGGAACGTTTTGAAAGGCTATAGCATAAGTGGTGTGTTCTTAACTTTTGTAGCAATACTTGGGTTTGAAATTGGGTTTTTCCTCATGGGAAATATGATAAGTTTCGCATTAGGGCTAACCAATCTCGCGTTCTGGTTCATGACATTTGTATTTAATCTAAGAAAATTGGTGCATCCGAGAAATAAAAGGGAAAAGTAGACTCTGCAATTTTTTGAAGGTGTTGCTTGGTGTATTTTGCTTCAGAGTTGAAGCCTAGGAGACAACAATAAAAAAAGTTTGACTGTTTTATTGATGTGACTCTTGATAGTCCTTTTTTGTATGTTCATCAAAAAGCTCCTCCTTAAACCTGAGAGCATATCACAAGAAACAACTAAATTGAACAGAAACCGGTTTGTCTTTTCTTCACTTTTTTTCATTATGGGATTTTAGGAGTTTGAGGGCTGCCATTTTTGCTCCGATTTCTGCGATTCTCTTGTTTTCTCCGCTTCCTACTATTATAACATCGTTTTCTTTTGGATTTAGTTTCGATGCAAGTATGTTGTCTATCGGTGAAAGGTCTTTGAAGGCTTCTTCATTAGAGGGCATAGTTAATTTGTTGTTGGAAAAGATTAGTGTGGTCGCTCCCAAGGCTCCAGCCTTAATTGCTGTATCACGCTGTTCAACACCTCTCTTTACTCTGTGAGCCGTATCCCTCACAAGAACCGCAATGTTGAATGGTCCAACCGTTATAGGGCTGTATGGAATATCTGTTCCTTCACTGATCTTAGACCTCAGATTAGAAAATAGTCTGTTGCCCTGCTTTGAAAACGTAACTCCACGTCTTGAACCCTCGATTAACCCTTCTTTTTTTAGGTGTTTCAGGAGAGTCCTTGTCGCGCCTTCTCCTAACTCAAGTTCCTTCGAAAGCCTTATTCTGCCAACAGTTCCATAGAAACCGATTATTTCCAGCGCTTTGACTACTTGGGCTTCATTAAAGGAGGGTGCGCGTCCAGGCGCAATCTTGCTTGCAACCCTTTCAATCACTTCAAGTAATTCCAACTTCACTAATTCTCCTTTGCACGACAATTCATCAGAATAATCTATTTATAAAATAGTAACCCGCGCTTTTTAAATAAATCACAGAGGGAAGAGGCTCGCCTGAAAAAAGTGGCATTTCTGAAAAGAGCCTCCAAGATATTGTCTTTTTATGTTGTTGTCAAACACAAATTGATGATGAATAACTAGAATCAACTGATGGTAGCGGGGGGTTGAGTTGAACAACCGATCTCTGGGTTTCCCAACAGAGCTTATGAGCCCAGCGGGTTAACCTGGCTACCCCACCCCGCTTACGGAACGGAAAAAAGATTCCAATGATGAAATCTAAATTCCCTTTAAACCTAGAGGAAAGATGTCGTTTAAAAACTTTGAGTTTGCCAGTTATATCCTGAAGTAATTCATGAAGTCTCTTGCGCGAGTATAGATCTCTTCACAAGAGGAGCTGGACAAAACATCTAAATTCAAGAGAGAAAGTACCATGACAGAAATGTCCTCCAATGCCCACAACAATATTCTCATAGGCTTGGAAATCCATACCCAATTAACTAGTCTAAAAACTAAACTTTTTTGCGGGTGTTCCTCAGATTATAGAGATAAAGACCCAAATACTCTAGTCTGTCCAGTTTGCTTCGGAATACCTGGTGCTCTTCCCGTCCTCAACAAGAAAGCAGTCGAGTTTGCGGTCATGGCCGCGATAGCTCTAAACTGCAAAGTGTCGGAACGTATGTTCTTCTTTCGAAAAAACTATTACTACCCTGACATGCCCAAAAACTTCCAGATATCTCAATACGACCGCGCAGGAGGAGTTCCGTTGGCTGTTAACGGTTTTCTCCGTATTGAAATTGGAGGAAAGAGAAAGAAGATTCAGATTAGCCGGGTTCATTTAGAGGAAGATCCAGGAAGACTGGTTCATCTAGGGTCAATTGATAGGTCACCATACACCCTAGTCGATTACAACCGAGCAGGCGTTGCCCTCTTGGAGGTCGTTACAGATCCGGACTTCACCTCTCCAAAGGAGGCGAGGATCTTTCTTCAAAAACTGCGGTCTATACTGGAACATCTGGGAATATTTGACGGAGGATTAGAGGGAGCCATGAGATGCGACGCCAACATTTCCCTCGCTGGTGGAACAAGAGTTGAAATCAAAAATATTTCTTCCTTCAAAGAAGTAGAGCGTGCGTTATCCTTCGAAATTATGAGACAAAAAGATTTGTTGGGAAAGGGACTTGCAGTAGAACGTGAAACAAGACATTGGGATGAAACACGTCGAATAACCATTACGCTGCGCACCAAAGAGGAGGAACACGATTATCGATATTTTCCCGATCCTGATCTTGTTCCAATCGTAATTACAAAGGATTTCATCGAAAAAATTAGGGAGGAAATGCCGGAGCTGCCAGAAGCTCGGATTAAACGTTTCACGACCGCATATAGCATTCCCCGATATGACGCTGAAGTCTTGGTAAGCGACAAGGCGCTTGCAGATTTTTTCGAGAGATGCGTAGAACTATATGACAAACCAAAGAAAGTCAGTAATTGGATGATGAGTGACCTTCTGCGGCACCTCTACGAAAACAACCTTGAACTTATTGAATCCAAAATTACTCCTGAACATCTAGTTGAATTGATTAGGCTCATAGATGAAGGAATCATAAGTGGAAAAATTGGGAAGAGAATTCTCCCTGAAATCGTCTTGACTGGACGGTTTCCATGGCAAATCGTTGAAGAAAATGGTTTGGTAAAGATAGCTTCCCGGGAAGCCATTGAAAAGACAGTGGACCGAGTTTTTAAGGAGAATTCGAAGGCGGTTAAAGACGCTCTCCTAGACGAAAAGGCTGTTAACTTTTTGGTGGGGCAACTCATGAATGCAACGAAAGGTAAGGCTGATCCACAATTAGCCAACCAAATAATACGGGAAAGATTGCAGTTCCTGAAGGCAAAAGAAAGCCCTTAGCTGGTCGCTTCCTTCCCTTCTTCTTTTGATAGATAAACAAAGAGAATAATGCCTACTGTGAAGGCGGCTAGACCGACGAGGAGTATCGCAAGTGTGGGAACATCCAATTGATCCAGAACGTAAAGCAGGTATGTTGGTCCTCCGAATATAAGGAAGACTGCAAAAAGCCTTAACAGTGCCTTTGTAAAGCTATTCTGACCCTTCTTCAATGATTGGAGTGATGTCATGATTATCCCTTCAAGTGTAATCTAGGTTTTGCAGATGAATATGCTATGTCTCTCTCTTAAAGCAGAATTCTTTGTGGTTTTCCTTGTCTTTGTTCTTCTCCTTGTCCCCATCTCTCTTTTTCCTCTCTTTTATAGGAACTTGGAATGAACCTAGATTTGCTTATAAGTGTTTAGCAGCCTACAATTCTATGTTAGTTCATACATTGTTCTTTGGTAGTTGGAACTGTGTAATCGTTTTTCTGATGAAAAAGATCTCTATATTCCACGGAATAAGCCTGAATTAAGCTCTACAACGTAAAAAATTAAGGGTGTTTTGCGATTCTTAGCGTAGATAATTCTCATGCTGCAAAATCATGTACTTTTGTATCTAGTAAGCGACAATGGAATATGTTTCTCGCGCGCGCCGGAGAGAAAAAAAGGAAAAGAGGGTTGGGTCCACTTGCTTTTCCGGTCACTCTAGTTTATAGCAATCCCTAAGGCTCTAGTTTATGGTGAAAGAGGATGAAATCCTTCTTCACGGAGGGTTCCTAGGTACCTGGTTGTTTATGTTGTTTCCTAAGGTGAGCCTTCAGTTCTGGTCTAGTTGCAAAGGTCGCTGTACAGTACAAGCATGCGTACATTTCCTCTCCACATCTAGGACAATTTCTCATACCGAAAGGCATTCTATCACCTCCTTCTATGTTCTCATGTCATTATGAAGGGAAATCCCCATCAAAAAACATCATCTAGGAATCTCTTCGTATTATACGTTATCCCAAAAGATTGAATTTAAGATTTGCCCAAAACAATTTTCTTTGTCACATCAATAGTTATTTCATTATTTATTCTCAGAAGTTGAAACGGACAATGTAAAATGTATCTAAATAAACACTGGATAAAAGAATACAGTAACATATTGTTTTGAGTTGTACTGTTTTACAGGGGAGGGTTCATTAAGATCTCTGGAGATAGGAGGTGATCCAAAACATAAGACCTTGACAAACCATTTCCTTTCTGCATCACATAATTATCTCTCTACAAATTAGTACGTTATGTTTAACTTTTCTTAAAACTTTAGGTGAAAATCAAAAAGAATAACAAACATCTAAGACTGATGTTTCTTCCAAATTCCATTATGTCCCAATCCAAACTTTGATAGATGATATAATACTCTTTCAAGGTAGAATGAACATCGAAGGAAGATTACCAAGAGAAAGAAAATCAGTTTTACTCTTTACTCTCTCTACTCTGAACTTTTCTCTATCAACACTAGTAATAAATACAGATTTTCCAAAGTATTCCATCCATGTTTAGATTAGCCATTTTGGCAATAGCGTTAGTTGGAGTAGTTGTTTCTCTTATCCTGGGATTTCTAACGCTAATTCCTTGGGAAGTTTCAGGTATTCTTGTTTCAGCGTTGATTGGAATATCAAGTTTGGTTTTAACCTATTTGTCTCTCAGGCAGAAACAGGATTCTAACTAAGTCTTTTTTGTTCTGCTACAACTTTTCTATGTTATAGCACTAAACACCATGAGGGTTATTCCAAGAATTACAGCGATAACACCAACTGTCCCGCAATATTTTCCAAATTCTGTGTCAGCCCTTACCTCACCACCAATCCCAAGAATCAGCAAGATTATTCCTACAAAAAGAGCTGTTACCCCTACTATGAAAAGCCAACCAAGCATCAAATTCTCCTCCTAGGGATTATGTGAAGGATGGTTATTTGAGTTGGAAGTTTGAAAGAATAATGAACTCTTCTGAATTAAAATATTAATTCTTTTAGTTCTCATGATTTTCCAAATTCTATTAGTTCTATATCCAAACCTTTGATAGGTGATGTACTAGTCTTTCAATGTAGAAGGAATATAGAAGAAAGTAGTCCAACAGTTGCATGCATGAGAACCTTTTGTTGTTCGGATATGTGCAGTATTGTTAATACTCTTATCTGTAAATGTATATTGAAATTGTTGGACGGTTGTAACCGCTTTGTCTCCAACCGAATTGAAATGGAAACAACATGATACGTTTTACGAAAAGATTAATCGAGGCATATATCAGGAAAAGTATCCACAAGCTCTGGGTTTATCCCATTGTTTTACCAAAATAAGAATGGAATTTGCTTTACATGCTTTCGAATATTTAAAAAAATATTTACCTCCCAAGGAAATGCAAGAGTTTCCATTTCGTTGTGCCTTACATTCTTTCCTCACTCATGTCAAATCCGCCATTGATAGTCTTACCGAAGAAATCAACCTCCTATACAAAATAGATCCGAAGTTAGCAACTAAAGGAAAGACAATGTCAATTGGGAAACTTCTTGGCAATAGCAAATACAAGCAAAAATTGATGAAGGCAAACTCTGAGTCATTTACCGAAATAAGTAACACTTCTATAGCTAGTTGGTTCACAGAATTGAAAACCTCAAGGAATGAAGAAGCAGTTCATGGAGCCATCTCTGGCAAAAAATGGCAGGTAATATTAGACGGTAGTCTGCCAATAACAAAATTAGGTAATGTTAAAGGCATTTCGGATTATGCAACTTGGTGTCCAAGAATTCTCAAAGAAACGAATAAGTTTCTTGAGAGATGCTATCAGCAAATGTAGCCGATTAAATGCATACATGATAGAGGCTTATACTCTCTTTTTTATGTAAATATTATTTACAATTAATTTTTTTCTCTGTCTACCTTTCCTTAAAGAAGTTCTCTATTTCTTCATCGCTCACATCTATTGTGCTATCAACATAGAGTGCGCACGCATGCTTCATACTTGCCCAAGGGTCTTCTTTAAGAATTGGAAAACGGAGAGTGCCGATTCTTTGTCGGCTCTGATGCCCGTTGTTGAGCCTAACAAGCATATACCTTTCCATCCACGTATTTTTGCCAGTCCCAATAGTAAGCCTGTTGCTCCCATGATTCTTCCTTTGTCATAGATGATGGCGCCTTTATCCACATTTTCTGAAGCAAGTTTTTCAGAGGTAGCAGCTATGTATACTTCGCCTCCTGACTGTGGTGTTGGCACTCCACCCATTGTGACTATGAACTTGCATCCGTATTTCTCTGCAAAATCTAGGATTTCGTCGCATAGATCATAGTGGGCCAACAGATCTTCCACGGAAGGCTGCGAATCTCCTATTAGGATAATGAACTGGTTCTTTTCAGTCGAGGCTGTGTAGAATTCGTAGCGGGGTGGACGGCAGATTCCATCCTTGTTCACAGTCACGTAGTCTGGGAAGGATGGGGAGTATAATTCGGCGAAAACTTTGGCACGGGTGAATTCGATGAGGAGCTGTGCTGCAATCTTTCCCACGTTTCCAAATCCAGGAAGACCCTCCACAAAGATTGGTTTATCTAATTTTGGTTCGAAGAAATGGCGGAAGTAAGGTTTGTCCATGGATTCACCTAACCGTTAATGGATTCGGTAGACTATAGATTTTTCGCAGCATCGCCTGATGCGAGCGCGGTAAAGAAAAAGAGAAAAGCAAAAGAACTTGGAAACTTTGAGGTCAAGTCTTGATTCACACTTCATAAAGGCTAAGTCTCCATGAAGATGAAATATACGAGTTTGGAAACCGCGTTCAATTCGATGTTTACGTGAAATAAACACTCTTATCGTTTGGAGTTGGAGAAATTGGCAGGAACCTCGGCAGGGGAAATAATTGCCATTATCGCATTCATGTTTATAGGAATCACGATTGCCACACTATGGTTCGCATATTCCGCATCGAAAGTAAAAAGCAGAAAAGAGCTTCAAGAAAGGAAGATGCAAATCATAGACAGACATTTCAACGAAATGGTGAGAATTGAATGTCCATATTGCAGGACAATCTACGTATCCAAGGAGCCAAATTGCCCGAATTGTAGAGCCAGCACCCAAAAGATAATTTTCCCAGAAATTCCGGAATAGCGTGCGCGCAAACTGAGAAAGAGTGAGAGTAGGGCTCGTGGAGTATTTATAATTTTTCGGAAACAATATTGTTGCGACTAAAGCTTGTGGAGGCGAGTCCGCTTAAAATGCCACAAGCGTAGAAAACCTCTTATTCATCAACTCTGAGTTTATGCCGTGAATCCTAATGTCGCAATTTGAAAATGATCTCGAAGTTTTATGTAATCTAGCAAAAGAACTTGGGGCGACAAACGCGGTTTCCTTTGATGCTAAAGGTGTTGTTGTTGATGAAAGAGTTCGATTGAAGTGTCTTGTACCACTCTGCGACGACTACGGCTTAAATCTGATGTGCCCTCCCTACGTGATGAGTGTGCAGGAATTCAGAAAAGTGTTAGCCAAGTATACTTGGGCAATTCTTATTCAGATTGAAGTGCCAATAAAAGCTGAAATGAAGAAGGAAATAAGGAAGGCTAGTGACGTAGCAGCGCTGTACAAAAGCGCCCAGTTCATGGATAGCTATAAAAAATCGTTTGATCCCATCAAATTGAAGCTACATCACATAATCAACAAAGTAGAGGCTAAAGCATCTATGTTAGGATATCGTTTTGCAACTGGCTTCAAAGCTGGATCCTGCAAGTTATGTCCTGAATGTGTAACAAGGAATTCGAAAGAATCCTGCAGAAATCCCTTCAAATCCCGACCAGCTATGGAAGCTGTCGGAATTGATGTTTTCAAAACGGCAGAAAACGCAGGTTTGCCTTTTGATATTCCTGTAAAGAACAAGGCAGTATGGAATGGACTTGTTCTGGTCACTTAGTCGCGTGTAAAATGCGGTGTGTGGGTCAAAATTTGATATACACACAATTCTGTTTTCCATATTCTTGGATTCGCAGATTACATGCAAGGAGAGGCAATCTAATATGTTTTCTCGAAGGATAATTCGAAGAGGTGAAGATTTTGTCTGAATTGACCTTGGAGAAAGCCTTGAAATTCGCGTTGAATATGGAAGAAGAATCGATAGGACTTTACACTTCAGCGCAAGATAAGGTTCTGAATCTCAGCTCCAAGGCGTTACTCCGTGATCTTGTGAGCGAGGAAGAAAAACATAAGAAGAAGATTCTGGAGGCAATGAGAGATCCAGAGAAAGTAAGGGAGATTGGATCCTTGCAGACGAAAATCCAAGATCTTAAGATTGTGGACTATCTGGAGGATGTTTCTCTGTCGCCTGATGCGGATTATCAACAAATACTAATCTACGCCGCGAAGAGAGAGAAGACCACTCATGATTTCTACATGGAACTGAAGGGAAAGTACAAGGGCAAGCAAATTGGAAGGATCTTCGCTAAACTCGCTCGGGAAGAGTTAAAGCACAAGTTCATGCTTGAACAAGAATACGATAGCGTCGTACTAGAGTGGATGTAGGTTTATACTAGCCAACTAGCTCTCGCGTGCGCATTTTACTTTTTTCTTTTTAACTCTCGTTTTTGAATTTTCATTATCTCAACTGAATTTATTTTTATAATCCGTAATATGCAAGTCACGGCGCTTCATCGTCAATTAATCCGAAATTTTTGTCTTCCCAAGCGTTGTCTAATAAGGAATACCAGAAGAACATTGCAACTTTTCCTTCAAAATATTCTAGACGCGCGCCTAGTTGCAAGAAACGTAGAAAAAATGGGAGGAAAAGAGGTTGCCAAGAGTATTGAGGATCGTCAAGAGGCTAAGAGTATAGTGTTTTCTTTGATCTTCTTTTTAGGAGGGCGACTGTACCAACAATTGCAACTAATGCTACCGCCGCGATAATTATGATGCCCCCGAAGTTAGGGGTAGCTGGGACGGTGTGTGGTGCAAAGTAGATTGTTTGTATTGGGTCATGTTCTATGGCGTAGCCGTCGTAGGTTGGATATGAGAGTATATAGAAGTAGTCTGCGTAGGTCATGTTTAGTAGTTGGTTCTTAGCTTGTTCGTAGAGCGATTTATCCATATGTGCTAGAGCTAGGGGAATGTACCTCATTAGGAAGGTGTGTAAGTTGAATATGGGGTTTCTTGCGAAGCCGTTTCTATCTGCTAATCTTGGAACAACCGGGTAATTTTCCCTTGTTCCTGATGTGTGATTGTATAACGTGTAGGTGTTTTTACTTCTAAAGTCTAGATCAGACACCCTCTCACCCTCATCCGAGTAAGTTGATATGATGTTGTTAATGACAATCATTTCGTTGCCTTGAACTTCTTGTCCGTTGACATTGCTGTTTGTCAGGTGGTCGAGGATCGCTGAGGCTTGGAAGAAGACCATGCTCATGCTTATTCCATTTCTTTCCAAGAAACCGTGGATGTTCTCGTTTGAATAGATTGTGTGGTTAAGGCGGTAACATCCGGTATTGTTGTAATGCACCACTATTGGAATAAACCAGATCCAGTTGTCTATGACCCAGAGATCTGTCATTGCGCCGATTTTGTAGGTGCTCTCGATCTTTGCAGTTTTATTCTCAGGGTTAAAGATCAAATCATAGGTGAAGGTTAACTCTTCATAGATGCTGATTGCTACGGGCACACTCTTGTGGGACGCGTTGTCTGGGTCTATTGTCACGCTCCACCACAACGCAGTAAGGTTTGTGTACGTCATTCCCCAGTTCCATCTGTTCTCTTCAGGATGTGTTAGGTCTATGGTTTTTGTTTTGCTGTTCAGGGCTGGTGCGTCTGTCGATAACAGAGAAGAGAGGTCGAAGCCCATGCTGAAGGATGCATATAGTGTATCGTTTCTGTCCGGTGAGCCAGTGTGGATTGTGGTTTGCTCGGTCTCGTTGTAGGCCATGAGCATTATATATGAGGATGCTGAGACCATGTCTCTCTTCTGGTTTTCAGTTTTGTAGTGGAGCATACATGTCTGGATTGGTAGGGTTACAGCGAGTTTTCCGAAGCCCATTGTTATGTTTGACAGGCCTGCATAGAGCATCTGCACTCCAAGATGATTTACGTAGGTCATGTAGAGGTATGCGTGAGCACCTGGTGGTGGTCGAGGTTTCCCATTAACGGTAGCATAGACATCAACGTACTCGAGGTAATCTACAGTCTTAGACCAACTTTTCTTACCGAAATCTTCCGGATCAAGATAGTCCACGACGGCAGATGCGGGTGTAACCGAAGGTAATATGAGTAGGAGGGCTATGGTTGACAAGGCGATTATGTGATCTTTTCTCTTCAATTGTCCAGAGCACATTTTTGATGCGGTTGACACGATAGATAGCATAATTTATCACCGTTTGTTCTATTATTATCTTATTATATCGTAAGACTCAATAAATATTTTGTGGATTACCCATACTCATAAACCACAAAATCAATTACACGCTCTTTCACAAATAAACTACCCAGCGCGCACAAGCCAGACTAATGGTACGACACAATAAGTTGTGGGCACCTACCTCCCCAATCTCCACCTTTTAGGCAATATGAGCCTGCTTTCTTATATACACAGAATCTCTGCAATCTACCACTGATCGGAAGCCCACACCTATACACTCGCTTTTTTCCTCTTAAATTGGATTTCCATTGTGGCCTAATTGATTCTTTATTTCCCTTCTCAGTAGAACTTTTTCTGATCTGTATGCAATCCCTTTTAATCTTTGTTCCCTTTCTCGATGTCTCCCTCGTCATTCAAATCATCGTATATCTCAATTCTGTTTCTTAAAATCTTTAAGAGATTAAAATTAATACGAAGAATCATTATCACAAATGTGAAAAGATGTTTACTTCAATCAAGTATTACGCGCGCATAGAGCACTCTAATGCTCTACTTTTCTTGGCATCGTTTTTGCCTGTTCAACCCATTCTTTAACCTGATTGCGTGTTGGAGTTCTGCGTACAAGCTTCTTTTTATCGTTAATCTCTATGATTTTAGCGTGAAGATTCTCTGGGTTTCTTCGAGAGAGTTCAACTACGGTGTCAACTCCAGCTTCTTCTAAGAGGTCTGAATACTCTTCGCCTACTCCCTTAATCCTGAAGAGATCCGCCAAGTTAACCCATTCAAGAATCAGTTTCTCTGAGATTCCCGTCTTCTCAGCAAGCTCCTTCCTTCCTTGTCGAGTTGAACCTGCATCCAGTAGATCCTTGGTTGTCCCTATTCCTTCCTCTTTAAGTTTCTTTTTGTATGTAGGTCCAATTCCTTCGATTTTCTGTATTCTCACCGAACGCACATGGATTTCGCTAATTTCCTTCTTTTTTTCAATTTTGGGCGCCCCGGGCGCGTGTTCCACTTTAATTGCTACTTCTTTTGGACCCCGCGATCTGTCGTAGACCATTTTCGCTACAGAGAATATGACCCAGATAATTAGGCCATAGGTTACTCCGTTTATTATACCATTGACTAAAAACTCGTATTCTGTCCCTTGAATATCAGGAATCAACTCTTGTAATACCCAGAATCCAGGAGGTAAATTAATGACAAGCGAGATTACAAGAAACAGAACGAAAACGATTACAAAGATTACTCCTCCAATCATCTCCTCACCCCATTCCCCCTCGTCTGTAATTAGTTGATAAAAGCTTTTCCATTTCTAGTTATTGATACAAAGTTTCATAAAACAATATCCTTGTGCGCGCTCTATGATTCATTAATAGCTAATCTGTGGCTGGGAATTGCTTCCTAATCTTGTACACGCCGATTTTTCCCCTTTCCTAAGAATAACAAAATAATATTTGTTTAGTGGTGATAACAGCTGCCATTGCGCACGCATATTTGAGAATTGGTGTGACTATGTCTCTAGGAGATATTATACGCACATCAAAATAGAAGTTCATAAGGTATGTCTTCTCTCTTAAATGCGTGGGCAAGTTCTATTTTCTTCCGGTCAAAGAAGTAGTTGGTTCTTGCATATTCCAACTCATACCTTCTGTAAACCCAATCTGCGTGATGGTAGTTCATCCTATCGATCAGCACATAGTCTACTTTTCCGTTTAGTGGCGCCACCAAGCCTTCGGCATTTGGAAGTATTGGTGCTATCATCGCGAAGGTCCTAATACCTGCAGAATGCAGTTTATCCAACGCTTCAATTCTTTCTTCGACCAATGGTGTATTCGGTTCAAAATACTTTTTTATTTTCCCATCAGCTGTAGTAATCGTGAATCCAACTTCGATATTGTTGAATCTTCTTAGCAATTCCAAGTCGCGTAACAAAAGTGGCGATTTCGTTTGAATTGTAACAGGCCAGTCATGTTC
>JABAOF010000808.1_pt2 | contig 24885 bp, 11 predicted proteins | sample 7062171 | NCBI WGS metagenome assembly JABAOF01 (sample SAMN14538628, study PRJNA623070) | marine sediment metagenome | biome: marine biome [ENVO:00000428]; feature: marine pelagic biome [ENVO:01000023]; material: deep marine sediment [ENVO:00002113] | place: India: Gulf of Khambhat ...
ATTTTGCGGATCCTTCATCCCAACGCGGGGGAAAAAGCAAGCGTATTTTTCAGCTTTCGCCTCAGGGTATCAAAGCCCTGAAGGAAGTTCGAAAAGCGCATGAGTCTATCTGGTCGGGGACCGAGGAGTTGACTATACCACAGGAATGAGAGTCACGATGAAAAAATATCGCCATCCTCCGCGGATTGCAGCGTGGCTAATACAGCGGATATTCCTGGACAGAGGTGGGTGCTCCATCCTGGGGGATATGATCGAAACCTATCGTTTTCTCGCTGATGCTAAAGGCCCGCTTTGGGCACGAGTCTGGTTTTGGGGCCAGTGTTTAAAAGCTCTCCCCTACTTTTTAATCGATGAATTATACTGGAGGTTTAACATGTTTAAAAATTATCTGCTGGTTACTGTAAGAAATTTGAAGAGAAACAGTACCTATTCACTTCTCAATATTATTGGCCTTGCAGTCGGCATGACGGCCTTTATTCTCATCTCCCTCTACGTCCAATATGAGTTGAGTTTTGATAGGTATCATGAAAATGCTGACCGAATATACAGAGTTGTAAGGGAGGAGCGAGCCTTCACTCCCGCACCTTTAGGTCCAGCATTGAAGGAGAAAATCCCCGAAGTCGCTGAGGTTGCTAGAATTTTACGCAGTAGCAAAACTCTCATTTCTCACGAGCAAAAACATTTCCTTGAAGATGAATTCTATTGGGCGGATCCTGAAATTTTTAATATCTTTTCTATTCCTTTTATCAGTGGTGAGCCTGAAAAAGCATTGAACGATCCTTCTGCCATAATATTGTCTAAAAGAACAGCAAAAAAATATTTTGGGAATGCGGATCCGATGGGGAAAATTTTGACTGTGAGTGAGCGTTATGAGTTTACGGTATCGGGTGTTTTCAGTGACATGCCAACCAATTCCCACTTTATCATGGATACTGTTGTCCCGTATGCAACGTATTTTCAAATAACAAATAATGACATTAACGGGTGGAGAAGTAATTTTTCTTATACTTATTGTTTATTACATGAGGGTGCCGACCCGCAAGTCATGGAAAGTAAGATCTCGCCGGTTATAGAAATACCCCTGCTCAAGGCGGCCGGGTTTCAAGAACCTTACCCCAAAATATATTCCATTCAACCCGTAACTAGGATCCACCTTCACTCCCACCGGATGCAGGAAATAGAGGCGAACAATGACATAAAGTACATCCTCCTTTTTTCATCGATTGCCTTTCTGATTCTGCTGATCGCATGTATTAACTACATGAACCTGGCAACCGCCCGGTCTCTTCGCCGAGGCAAGGAAGTGGGAATGCGGAAAGTGGTAGGCGCTCATAAGGGGCAGTTAATCGTGCAATTTTTAGGAGAATCTTTAAGCATGGCCCTACTGGCGATGGTGTTTTCGATAATGATGGTTCTGATGGTATTACCAGCTTTTAACAGCCTGGTGGAAAGACAGCTCAATTTAAATCCTATCCATAATCCCCAGCTCTTTTTTGGGCTTGTTTTCATCACTTTGTTTGTCGGGTTGTTTGCCGGCAGTTATCCTTCAATGAGGATGTCCGGCTTCAGGCCGATCTCGGTCTTGAGCGGGGCTTTCACCAGGAGCTCCAAAGGCTCATCGCTGCGATATTTTCTTGTATTGGTCCAGTTCTCAATCACGATTATTCTTATCATCTGTACCATAGCGGTCCGGGAGCAGCTGAAATTTATTAAAAATAGGGACATGGGCTACACAAAGGAGCAAATTATCACAATACCAGTTCGAGGGGGCTCTGTCCGCCAAAACATCCAATCGATAAAGACGGAATTGCTTCAATATTCAGATATTATCGCTGTCTCAACTTCAGGTCGTCTGCCCAACAACATCGATACTTTCACATCGAGAGATTGGACCGGCCGGAATCCCGATGAGCCCATCCCCATATATTATAATACGGCGGACTGTGATTTTATCGATCTATTTGGCATACAAATCGTTCAAGGAAGAAATTTCTCCAAAGATTTTCCTTCCGATGAAACGGGAGTTTTCCTCGTAAATGAAGCTGCTGTTAAGGTCGCTGGTTGGGAATCTGTCATCGGACGAAAACTCACTCACTGGAGAGGAGACACCGGGAAAATTGTCGGTGTCATAAAAGATTTTCATTTGCATTCTCTTCACCGTCCAATCGAGCCGCTCTATATCTTTTTGGATACCCGTACATTTTCCAATATCTCGATAAAAATAAAATCAGCCAACATCCCAGCCACAATCGATTATGTAAAGGGGGTAATGAAAAAATTTTCACCGATTTTCCCCTTTTCCTATTCTTTCTTTGATGAGGTTATCGAACGAGCCTATTTTACGGAACAAAGAATGTCACGAGCTTTTGGTGCGTTTGCCCTCCTGGCCGTTTTTATCGCGTGCCTGGGACTTTTTGGCCTTTCAGCATTCGCAGCAGAACAGCGGACTAAGGAGATAGGAATCCGGAAAGTTCTGGGTGCATCGGTTTCCGCAATAACATATCTTCTTTCATGGGAATTCTCAAAATGGGTGATAATCTCAAATCTTGTTTCCTGGCCTATTGCTTATATTATCATGTACAGATGGCTTCAAAACTTTGCCTACCGAATAGACCTCGGCATAGGGAGTTTTATTCTATCCAGCTTGGCCGCTTTGTGCATCGCCCTGTTAACAGTCAGCTTTCAAACCATCAAAGCAGCCACAGCCAATCCGGTCGATTCCCTGCGATATGAATGAGTATTTACAGCTGAAGTTCAAATTTGAATTTAAGATTGAAACCAACTCCCCCCAAAGCCCTGGCTACCCTGGATAGAAAAAATAGCAGAAGGGATTAGCTATTCATTCGGATATATAAAAAGCATGGCACGGCTGGCAGTACAAGTTTAGAACTCTCCTCAAGAGAGCATATGAATCAAACACGCTGGATAAACTGAGGGATTTTCTAAGCGTTGAACCTCAACTGGTAACAGGATAGGATCTAAAATACTAACAGGATTGATTTAGTCCTTAAATTTGACACTCACCTCATAAATTATTATCCTATTGCCAAGCAAGCTGAGGGACCAATGGGAATTAAATGCCCTAATTGTCAGTCATATAATCCAGAGACTGCCACATTCTGTGCTGATTGTGGCACCAAAATTACTTCACCCAAGGATATCGGCGTTACAAAAACCCTGATAACACCTACTGAAAAGCTACAAAAGGGCAGCACTGTAGCAGGAAGATATCAGCTCATCGAAGAGCTGGGCAGAGGAGGAATGGGAGTTGTCTACAAGGCCGAGGACACAAAGCTGAAAAGGACCGTTGCCCTCAAGTTTCTACCGCCAGAGCTGACACACATTCCTGATGTTAAAGACCGATTCATGCGGGAGGCCCAGGCTGCTGCCGCTCTGGATCATCCCAACATCTGCACTGTCTATGAATTCGACGAAGCTGAGGAGAAGACCTTCATCTCCATGGCCTACGTGGAAGGCCAGAGCTTAAGGAAGAAGCTGGAATCAGGGCCGTTGGAGCTGGATGAAGCCCTTAGGATTGCCACTCAAGTAGCCGAAGGTCTGCAGATAGCGCATAAAAAAGGAATTGTGCACAGGGACATCAAGAGTTCCAACATAATGGTGGATGATAGGAACCAGGCAAAGATCATGGATTTTGGGCTTGCCAGGATGACAGGAGGGACCCTGTTAACACAGGAAGGCACAGCGATGGGGACCATTGCCTACATGTCTCCTGAACAAGCACAAGGGGAAGAAGTCGATCATCGCACAGATATCTGGTCATTCGGTGTGGTTCTGTATGAGATGTTCGGAGGTCAGTTGCCTTTTATGGGGGAACATGATCAGGCTGTGGTGTATTCCATCCTGAATAAGAAGCCCAAGCCTCTCGCAGAGTTGCGTTCGGAGATTCCTGTGTCCATAGGTCAAGTCGTTGACAAGGCCCTGGAAAAGAATCCGGATAAGCGCTACCAGCAGATAGACGAACTGCTGGATGACCTGAAATCCATATCGGCAGGCATAGTGCCTGAGGAGATAAAAGCCAGGCTCAGGAAAGAAAAGCTTCGCAAAAGGAAAAGGGCTATCCTTTATGCAGGTGCAGTAGGATTGGTAATTGTTATAGCAGTGCTGGCTCTGACTCTTTTCACTGGCCGCGCAGAAGCGATCGATTCCATTGCAGTCCTGCCGCTCGAGAACCTCACAGGCGATACAGAGAAGGAGTTCTTTGTAGATGTTGCGACCGAGGAGTTGATCGGTAAGTTGGGCCAGATAAGTGGGCTTCGGCGGGTTATTTCCCGGACGTCAGTTATGAAATACAAAGAAACAGATAAAAGCTTGTCAGAGATCGCACGGGAGTTGAATGTGGATTGTGTAGTGGAAGGATCCGTGCATCAGGCAGGCGACAGAGTCCGTATTCAAGTGCGGTTGATAGACGTCCTTCCTGAGGAGCAGAATCTGTGGGGGCAGACATATGAAAGGGCCATGTCTGACGTTCTGGTGATGTACGGCGAAATGGCACGCGCCATAGCCGAGAAAGCCCAAATCAATCTAACAGCTGATGAATTGACGCGGCTGACCAGCGCCAGTCAGGTCAATCCAGAAAGCTACGATGCCTATCTTAAAGGATTGTCTCACCTGAACAAAGGCACTCGAGAGGGGCTAAAGATTGCACTGCAGTACTTCGACCTAGCCTTAGAGATAGACCCGAACAATGCATTGGCTCATGTAGGAGTCTCGGGGGTCTGGGCATTCCGCTATCAATTGGGAATGGTGCCACGCCAGGAAGCCATGCCTCTGATAAAGACACCGATAGAGAAAGCATTGGAGCTAGACAACACACTGGCAGATGCTCATGGCCAGTTGGCCGTTTACAGATGTTGGACCGAATGGGACTGGGAGAACGCAGAGAAAGAGTTTCAGCAAGCCTTAAGGCTTAACCCGAACGATTCTGGTGCCCACGCAGCCTACTCCCATTTGTTATGCTTCATGGGGCGCATTGAAGAGGCCTTGCCGCACATGGAGCTGGCACTCGAGCTGGACCCCCTAAGCCCGAGTAGCTATAATTTGTATGGAATAGTCCTGCAATACCATCGTCGCTATGACGACGCTATTGCAGCTTACCGCACTGCGCTGGAAATTGAGCCTAACTATCCGTTTAACCTCTTCAACTTGGCTTGGATACTTGGCGAAAAACGGATGCACAACGAGCAACTTGCCATTTTACGGAGATTTTACGCTGATGATGCCGAGCTTACTAATGCATTAGAGGATGGCTTTGAAAAAGCCGGCAACAAAGGCGCTTATCGTGCCCTAGCGGACCTCAAGGCAGAAAGGTATGGGAAGCCAGGTAAGAGCGTAGTAGCTGAGGACATCGCTTGTCACTATCTCCTTGCTGACAACTACGACTTGGCCATCGATTGGTTCGAAAAGGCCTACGAGGAGCACGATCCCAACCTGCCTTATATCGGATCGCCCGAATATGATCCCTTGGGCTCCTACCCACGAATCCAGGACCTGCTGCTCAAGATGAACCTTCCGGCGGATGAGAAGGAAAAACGCTGATCCTGGGATGGCTGAGTTAAAAGATGCGAAGAAGAGGTTGGCTGGGTTAAAGATTCAAAAAACCTTGAAGCCTGGCTTCACTGGGTTGAAATAATAGTAGAAGGATTTAGCGGCTCATTCGGATATAAAAAAGCATGGCACGCCCGGAGGGATTTGAACCCCCGACCTTTGGATTCGAAGTCCACCGCTCTATCCACTGAGCTACGGGCGCACCGTGTTACTACTTGATGAAAATAAATGATTTGAAAGCCTTTGTAAAGACTCTTCGGTGAGCTTCTATTTACTCATGAAACAAATACATAACAGATTGTGCTTAAAATCGCCTAATTATTGTTACCAGTGCAAAAAATAACTAAAACAATCATAAGTAACAGAAAAAAATATGTGTGAGAAATAGATTTCACTCAACAGGTATGAGGATAGTAGGCCTTTTTGTAACTCTAAGACGGATGAATTGCGTATTTGATTTAGATTAAATGCGCATCCACGGGCAGGAGCTTTTTTGAGGGCAATGAGCGCATCCATATTTTCTGGACAAAAGCGGCAAAACCAAGAAAGCAACGACAGCAAATAACACGACCAACACAAGCAATAACAGGGAAAAGTCTTTGAATAAAAAAATGATGCCGGCAACACCGGGAATGATCCAGAGCGGAAATATCACAGGAATGTGTTTTTTGAACTTTTCTATGAAGCGAGACTGATCTCGGACCTTGCGCAGCTTCGCAGAGATCTGGCCGTAGCCACAAGGGCAGGCACGCGTATCATAAAAATGGCAGTATGGACAGACAAAGATGATAATCCATAGGGCACCTGCAACACCGTAAAACACATATAATCCGGCAAACAGCCATTTAGCTGTGGGGGCGTCAGAACCGATGACAAACACCAAAGCACCCAATACCGTCATCAAAATGTAAGGCAGGTTGTCGATAAATTCTTGAAGGTGGGTGTGGTCCTGTTCCGGTCTTGCTTTCAGACAATTCTCAGGATCCTCGTGTTGATTCTTCATGAAATTCCAATAGTGAGGTCTCTTATCATAATTTTATATGCCAGGTCAATGTTTCAATGCAGAAATATTTTCTGTCACTCACCGGAGAGATAACATCCGGAGCTCCTGATAATCATTAAGAATTTCCTTGCCAGTGACATCCAGGAATGAACCTATCTCACTCAAAACAGCCAGGTCGATTGAATGCGAGACCAGACCTCTCCCTTTGTCATCATACTGCAACTAAAATTGCCTAAAATCACCTGCGTCTGCGTAGGAATACTTAAAGCAAAATAAGGATTTACCAGGGGAAAATAAAATTCCCAGGCAGGACCCAGATCTAGAGGTTAGGGATTCAAAACCTCTCGCTCACCCATCCCTTTCAGCAGATATATTATCCAATCTATTATTCCTTCAACCCAGCCAGCCTCTTCTTCGCATCCTCAACTTCAGCGATACCAGGGTCAGCGTCTTTCCAGAGGTCGAGGAATTTCTCGTAGTGCTCTGCAGCTTTGACTGTGTTGCCCTGCTCTTCATATATCTTGCCGAGCATGAAGAAACTCAAGGCGTAATGGTGGGAATGACGGATTCTGCCTTGCGTTAAAGAAGTTATCCACTCGTACTGTTTAAGAGCATTCTCTAAATCCCCTGCCTCGTAATAGGCGAAAGCTAAAGGATCAATGTAATCCACTTGCTTTACTAAAGGTCCACGTGACAAAAGAGATACAGCTTTCTTCAAGTGTTCGATGGCTTTGGAATGATTCCCTTTTTCAAGCTCAATCTTCCCCATAAGAAGGTAGTGAAGCCTGATCGCTTTCTTATTCATCCCTTCATTAATCACCTGCCTGAGCTCATCTGCGGTTCTTTGAGCGTCTTCCAAGGATCTCATCTCAACGTAAACAAGTCCTTTAGTGCACAGAGCTGTTCTTTCCCGCTCTAAATTCTCCCATTTTCTTGCGCTATCCAGGGCTAAGTCACATTCCTTTAAAGCTTGCTCAAGCTTTTCTGTTCTTAAATACAAACGAGCTAAACAATCATGGAAGACCGATTTCCAATCGTATTCCCCCAGCTTCTGGGCAAATTCTATTCCTTCTTTTGTCATGCTCTCTGCTTTCTCAAACCTTCCCTGCAACATGTTTAATGATCTTAAACGCAATTTCCCCCATATTTGCCCAAAAGGCTCTCTGTGGTCTTTGAGCTTCTGGTATTCTTCTTCTGCTTTCACAAAATTTCCTGTATAAACATAAATATCTCCTCTAGTCAGGAAATTCCCATAACGAGTCGGGTCAAGGACGAAAGCTTTATCTATTTCGGTGAGGGCAAGATCAAGTTTCCCTTGTTGAATATAACTTCTGGCTAAGTAAAAATGAATTAGAGAGTTGTCTGAAACATCAGTGATGTATTCTTCAAGAATTTCCTTCGCTTTGTTGTATAAACCTTTATTCAAGTAGGCCCGAGCGGCACCAACATAGGTAGCAATAGTATTGAATTTATTCGGGATGGCTTTTTTATATTGCTCTATGGCTTTGTCCCATTCTTCTATGTTCCGGTAGAGTATCCCTAAGCCAATAATCCCATCCAAGGCATCCGGATAAAGCTCCAATAATTGAGTATACGCCTCTATGGCTTTATCAAATGTTTTCTCTGATTCCCGAAAGTAACTTCCCTCAATGAGAAGGCGATCTCTATCCGATGCGCGATCTTTGAACTCTACAGCTTTTTGGATATACTTCTTACTTTCAGAAAAAAGATAAATCGCCCCATAAGAGGCTGATATGTACCTGTAGGCTGCAGCAAACTCAGGATCAATCTCAACGGCTTTCTCCATAAGAGCGATACATCCCCGCACATCCCCAGTACCAAGATACTTCAATCCCTCGCTGTAGAATCTATAAGCTTCAGGAGAAGAGGTCGTGATTTTTTCTACATCCTTATCCAGATCACTGGTTATATCTTCTTCAGAAAGATTAAAATTCGCTTTTATTTTCCTTGTCAGCTCATCCACCTTAGGAAACACATCTTCTTCTCCTCTTGCCTCCACCCTTTCCGAGCCGATGATTTTTCCTGTACCTGCTTCCTGAATGACAACATCGATCCTGAAGACATCACCCATCCTGGCATAACTGCCCAGCAACAAGTAGTTCGCTCTTCCTTGGACAGCCACTTCCTTTAAAACATCTGCAGGATAAGTTTCCGCCTCCAGCTGGTTCAGCTGGCTGAGGATCTCAAAAAGCTTCTCTCTGCTTAACACTGCCAGGTATCTCGATTGGAAGAGGTCGGTAATTAACAGATCAGAAAGCATGGTTCTCAAATGATCCAAATTTTTATCGCCTGTATTGTTTTTAAAATACATGACGGCAAGTGACGGCTTATCTGAAGGGATTGGAGAAATGGCTTGTTTTCGAGGAAGAAGCTGCATGATGATCACAACTGCAATTCCAAGAGCTATAACGACTAAAGCCGGGATCAAAAGCTTTTTAAGGCTAAACTGCAATGTTATCTCCCTAGAAGTGATTGGCTTCCTTTTCAGAACAATCCGCTCTGCAGTAGGAATGCCTTTCTCTATCTTATCTAGTTCAGAATGCACATCGCCCGCACTCTGGCATCTTTTCTCTTTGTCCTTTTCCAGACAATTCAATATCAGGCGGCTGAGGTTCTCTGGAATCTGCGTATTGATCCGCCTGGGATCTGGAGGAGCCTCTGTTTTGTGTTTTACCGCTACGCTTAAAGGTGTGTCGCCTTCAAAAGGCACTCTCCCCGTCACCATCTCATACAGGATGATTCCCAGCGAATAGATATCCGAACGCTGGTCGACTTCCTTGCTTTCTACTTGTTCGGGAGACATGTATTCAGGAGTCCCGACCATCACACCCGCTCCCGTTATTCCCTTTGCCTTGAGTGTGCGGGCTATCCCAAAATCCATGATCCGAGCATTCCCTTCTTTGTCGATCATGATATTTTGAGGCTTGAGGTCGCGATGGATTACTCCCAATCTATGGGCTTCTGCCATTCCTTCACAAACTTGTTTAGCTATAGAGATTGATGTTCCCACAGCTAATTGTCCTGATTGCCTGATCAATCCCCTGAGATCCTGCCCGGGAACATACTCCATCGTGATAAAATGAGTGCCTTTCTCTTCCATAAGCTCATACATTCGGCCAACATTCTTATGGGCGATCTTCCGCGCGAATTTAAGCTCATTGTTAAATCGTTCCAGTGTTTTTTTATCCGAGGCTATCTCAGGCTTTATGATTTTTAATGCGACTTCTTCGTTGAGCTTCTTATCGATGGCTTTATAGACCTTGCCCATGCCACCCTTACCCAACACTTCAACGATCTGGTAACGCCCAGCAAAAATGGAGCCTGTGGTTAATTCTTCTTTGGGCGTTTCGAGAGTTTCAGTGACAGGGATTTCTTTTGAGGAAGGAAGGGGCGTGGCACACTCACCACAAAATTTCTGGGTGTGAGGATTTTCGGTGTTGCATTTAGGGCACTTTACAACCATTATTCCCTCAGCTTATTTGGCAATAGCATAATAATTTGTGAAAAGGGTGTCAAATTGAATATCGGCTTACCACGGGTAATAAATGTGTGCCAGTTTGCGCTTAAAAATGCTTAATTGTGATTAGGAATGAATGAAAGGAAAGCTGCCTTCTAATCCTGTAAATCGGGATTTCCAGAGTAAGATTTAGATTCCAACATTCGGATTCGAAGTTCCCTGCTCTATCCACTGAGCTACTGGCGTGCCTGCCTAATTATATGACTCTATTAGAGAATTGATGTTTTCGATCTATGGGACCCGGTAATAGTCATACATTATATATAGATAAATAGATATACAGGCTACTGCTTTTCGCCTAGTTCTACGATATGAATCTCTCCTAATCCCAGCTCGCGAATCCCGGGCTCGATCACATTGCGGTCACCCACGACAACGATCAAAAGCGCATCCGGATGAATATATTTTTTCGCAATCTGGACGGATTTTTGACTATCTACGGCATTGACCTCACTTACGTATTTTTTCCACTGGTCAAGAGGAAGATCGTAGGCAACCATTGAGCTAATCCCACCGGCTATACCTCCAAATGTCTGGAAAGCCTGGGGAAAACTCTTGATGAGGTTATTCTTGCTGGCTGTCAGTTCCTCTCCGACTAGAGGACGCTTTCCTGTAATATCGCGCAGTTCCTTGACCATTTCATAGATGGATTCCTTGGTGAACTTGGTCTGTACCTGAGTGTAGCTGAGAAATGGACCGGTTCCTCGAGTCCCGAGGAATGTTGAATAAGCTCCATAGGTATAAGCCTTTTCCTCGCGGAGATTGGTGTTAATGCGGCTGGTGAACATACCGCCCAGCGCGTTATTGACAACCTGAAGGGCTGTGAAGTCGGGATTGTTCCGTTTCAAACCGAGGTTTCCAATCACGAGCACACTCTGCGCAGCACCCGGTTTATCCAGGATGTAGACCTTTGTAGCTTGAAGAGCTTTCGGTTCTGCAATTCTAGCTTTTTTTACATTTTTCTTTTTCCATGAACTAAAGGCCTTCTCCATTTTGTTCTTGGCTTCGCTCAGCGTGATATCCCCGGCAATCACTACAGCGGCATTATTCGGTGCATAGTTTGCATTGTAGAAATTCACCAGGTCTTTCCGTGCAATTGCATTGATGGACTCAACGGTCCCTGAACCTGTAAAAGGCTGTGCATAGGGATGGCCTTCTCCGTAGAGAGTTCTCAAGAACAGCTTGATCGCCGATGGAAACGGCTGTCTCGATTCCTGTTGGATCCGGCCGAGATAGATCTTCTTTTTCCGCTGCAGTTCTTCCTCGGGAAACGTGGGATTCAAAACAATGTCAGTCATCAGATCGAGTCCTTTATCCAGCTTGCCTTTGAGGATATTCAGGCTGACACTCGAACTATCAAACTGACTGCTAGAACCAAGAAACGCTCCGAGTGATTTGACTTCTTCTGCGATCTCCAGCGCTGTCCTGGATTTTGTCCCTTCATCTATGAGATCGGCTGTCAGAGACGCGGCACCTGGCCTATCCGCCGGGTCGGCGGCCCATCCGCTCTTCAGCACGAGGTTAACCTGTAGGAGGGGAAGTTTATGGTCTTCAACCAAATACAGCTCTAATCCGTTGGATAAGGTTGTGCTTTGAATCTCCGGAGGAGAAAAAGAGGGTTCGGGGAATGGAGGCGGTTCTTTTGTCCGGTCAAATTCACTCTTCTCGGAAGTCAGGTCTCCCTGGGGCAGGAAATGGACGATCACTCTATTGTTCAAATCGAGATATTGTGTGGCGCATTTGAGGACATCGTCTGCGGTCACCTTCGCATACCTGTCTAAATCCCACTGGAAGCCGTCCGGATCTCCCAGATAGATGTTGTATTGATTCAAAGTATCCGCTTTTCCGCCAAAGCCACCGACTCTTTCCAGTTGCCGGATAAACGAGGCCTCTATGTTGACTTTCGCCTGGTTCAGCTCTCCGGAGGTTATCCCCTCTTTTAAAATCCTGTCCAGTTCCTGATCCACAGCCTTCTCAATCTCTTTAAGTGTATTCCCTTTCCTCGCGGTCACGGTGATGTGGAATGTGCTGGATAATTCTCTTGAGGACTGAAAGGCAGAAACATCCTGAGCAATCTGTTTCTCATAGACAAGAGCTTTGTAGAGTCGTGAAGTTTTTCCTGAAGATAAAGCATCGGAAAGCACATCAAATTCCGCATCGCCAGGAGCAAAAAGAGCCGGAGTATGCCAGGCCATGTACACTCGCGGTAGCTCGATCTTATCGGTGACGACTGTGCGCTTCACTCCGTCGAGTGTTGGCATCCACTGATTGAGCCTCTCGATCGGAGGTCCGGGAGGAATAGAGGCAAAGTGTTTCTCTACGAGTTTCTTGGCGACTGCGGGATCAAAGTCTCCGGCAATGGATAACGAGGCGTTATTCGGTGTGTAGTACATTTTGAAAAAATCTTTAACGTCTTCGAGTTTTGCCGCCCCAAGGTCCTCCAGGCTGCCGATGACTGTCCATGAATAGGGATGATCAGGAGGATAGAGCATGTTCATCAGAATCTCATTCGCCCGGCCGTAGGGTTGATTATCCACTCCCTGTCTCTTTTCGTTCTGAACCACACCGCGCTGAGTATCCAGCTTCTCCTGATCCATCACCGGGAGGAGATATCCCATTCGGTCGGCCTCGAGCCAGATTCCCATCTCGAGGTAATTGCTCGGGAGGTTCTCCCAATAATTTGTCCTGTCGTTGTTTGTAGAGCCATTGCTCATCCCGCCGATCCTTTCCATCGGCTCGTCATAGTTAGGGATATGCTCTGAGCCTTCGAACATCAGGTGCTCGAACAGATGAGCGAATCCGGTTCTTCCTTTCTTTTCGTTTTTGGACCCGACATGGAACCAGACATTGACCGATACCATGGGAATCGAATGGTCCACATGCAGGATAACGTCCAGCCCGTTGGGAAGCTCATACTTCTCGAACTTGATCTCCGGCAACTTCTCCTGGGCAAAGAGTTCCGGAGCTAAGGATGCGACTGAAAAGATGAATAAAAAAGCAACTAATACTATTCTGTTTTTTGTGCAGAAATGGTTCATCCTATCTCTCCTTTTAATTCATATTCTGTTCAGGCTAATGGTTATTCATCTGATTATTCACTAACATTTTAACGCCTCTTCGTGCTTATTGCCAGCGTCACATCATAAGCCGAAATTGAGTGATAAGGATAGAGTCAGTAAAACCACTGAACGGGCCTGTTTTAATATCGGAAACGACATGGTAGCCAACAAAAGCCTGGAATTTTGGATAGGCGGAAGCAATAATCAGCAGTGAAAACCGGATGTATCAATCCTTCATGCGGGCAGTGAATTTGTTGGATGAACCTCTCACCTCTCCTTTTCTCCCTGGAACAACGCCGCATAAGGATGGCCAGTGTTATTCAACCAGGCAATGATTTCTTTTTTCTTTGTGTTGAGGATCCCGGCATAGTTTTTATCCATCGCCAGGTTCTTCATCTCACCCGGGTCCTGCTGAAGATTGTAGAGTTCATCGACTTCTGCGTTGGCATGGAGGCCATACTTCCACTCTCCGTCAAAACTGACGATGGATCGAGGTCCCCAATGGATATAAACCTGGTCATGGAAGCCTCTTCCTGGCTTGCGCAGCAACTGGACAAAGGATTTTCCATGTATGGTATCCGGTCCTCTTATGCCTGTCAGTTCCAACAGGGTTGGGAGGATATCCACACTGCTGACCAGGCTGTGAGTGACCGAGCCAGGCCAGGTGATTCCAGGAACGCGCATGATGAGCGGCACGTTGCACAGTTCCTGGTAACCGCAGTTTTCCATTTTGTATAAATAACCGTGGGAGGTCATCATGTCTCCATGGTCTGAAGTGAAGATGATAATGGTGTTGTCCTCAAAACCGCATTCTTTTACAGCATCGAGCACACGACCTATCTGAGAGTCTAGATACGCACAGTATCCGTAGTAACGACGGATATAGTCGCGGAACTGGTTTTCATTCCAGACAGGCAGCTTGTAGCAGTAATCATTTGTCCTCTGGCTTTTTGGCTTTCCTTCGAGAGTATCATAATGATTATCAGGCAGCGGACACTGTTCTAGGGAATATTTTTTATTCCAGGGCTGAGGAGGCGCGACCGGAAGGTGGGGACCGTAGTAAGAGAGGACCATGCAGAAAGGCTGAGTGTTCCCGCGGTGTTTCCGGAGGAATTCCTGTGCTTCTTGAGTGAAGAAAGAGGCCATATGGTGTTCTTCCGGGAGCAGTGAATACCGGTGCTCGCTGTTTGGAGCGCTGGGAAGGTCATTGTGGTTTCCGGGGATAGGTCTTTCTTCCAACAGTTCACCCAAGCCAACATCCCGCAGATAGGCATGATAATCTTTCCAGCCTCCTGCCCAGGCTTCAAAGCCGAGTTGAGGATGATCTTCTCCCAGCCCTCCTTTGATTTTTTCCATTTTAAATTCTTTTTCACTCGGGATACGACGGTTATACCAAGCCCCATCAAAAGGTTCCCGCCAGGGCATATCCCGGTACATATGACCTTTGAGATGGGATTTTCCAAAGTAAGCTGTCTTGCGCCCGGAATCACGTGTGAGAAATCCCAATGAGGGAATCTCGTCGCTGAGCGGGATATTGTTGGTAAAGACACCATGCCTCTGCGGGAAACACCCGGTGAACATGCTGGCTCGAGAGGGGCTGCAGGGGAAAGCGCTGATGGTGAAACGAGAGAAACGAATGCCGGTGTTTGCCAGTCTATCCAGGTTCGGAGTGGGATTGAGAGGATTGCCGTAGCAGCCCAAGGTGCTGACTGGCTGCTGGTCAGTCATGATGAAAAGAATATTCATCGGCTTCTTTGGGGAACGGCCAGTCCTGCACACCAAGGAGGAAGCAAAGAATGCACCTCCTGCTGCGGTTTTCAGGAAATCACGCCTGGATATTGACATTTTTATTCCCCTTTACAAATCATGATGAAAGGGTAACAAAAGATGGATTTGTTTTGAAGCTAAAATTAAAATCAATCAAAACACACTTTTAAACGTCTGAATGATCTGTAGTCGATCCTCAATTATATTTTCATAGGGAGCAAGGAGATGCTCGAATAAAGTCCTGAATTGATCCTCAGTCAGTGAATTGATCTTGAGATGTCTAATGTTGAGCCCTGATCCCCGGTTACTGTTCCTCAGTCAATGAATCAGTCTCGAGATTTTTAGTATTAAGCCTTAGCTTCAAGTTAGATAATCCCCAGTTGCAGGAGAGTACTCATATTTTTTGCCGCTAGAGCTCACTTCGCGCCGCGGCACCATAGTAAATGGAATTAAAGAGAAACCTGAACGTTCCGTGGGATTGTCCCCTGTAGAGAACCGGAAACCCTAAAAGGATGATCTTCCCTTTACCGAAGGGGATATCGACGATGGCACTCTTGTTATACAAATACTTTTCACCGTTGACCCATCCGCTGAGCAAAGGATTGTGAAGCGGGTATCGAACAACGCTTTTTCCCTCTCTTGCGGAGAAAACCGGGCTTCTCCTGAAAAAAACAGCTCCTCCTCTCTCATACCCGTAGGCGATGGGATGAGTGGTATCGATCAGGGCCTGAAGGACGGAGCCGGGAATAAAAAAGTCTTTTCTCTCCACGCTTTCCACGGTATTCTCGACAGTCAAATAAAACTGTTTAATCGGAAAATCCGAAGCGGAATTGAGAGTGATCAGAGTGCCACCGCTTTGGATAAATTCCTTGATGTTTTTCACTCCGATCTCTCCGATCCCTCCCGCATATTCTGGAGGAACAGCTCCTTCTGGAATCCCGTTGATGATTGCGTTTGTCCGTAGATCGGGAAATATGAGGACGTCAAAATTCCGATTGAGGTTTCCCTTTCTGATGTCTTTGTCAAGGACACTTTTATAAGGAAATTCATACTGCTCAAGAACCCACCTGGTCCAGCCTTCGTCCATGGACGCGGTGTAGCTCTTGTAAAGACCCAGTCGGACGGGCCTCAGAGCGAAAGCCTCTACTCCGGGCTTAGCTTTTAAGCCATCAAACTTTACTGAGAGATCCTTTATGATGGATTTCATTTCCTCGACCAGCCCTTTGCTGTTACGGACAAGCATCGTCCCTGGAGGATAAGTTTTCCCATTCGCTGCAAAGCTCTCAGAAGCCCAGAATACCCTGTATCCTTTCTTCACCAACCGGTTCAAAGTCACGATATCGTCATTCGTCGCGTGTCCCCATGCGTACCCATAGGCGTTATTCACCGCATTGAGTTTTCCTTTTGGCATAGAGAGTTTATCCACTTTGGCGGATTGAACCTTGAAAGGCTTCTCGACTGGCATGACGTCAACGTCCATGAGAAGAGGAAGGGTGTGGGCCACCACATCATAGGGAGTTTTGAGGGGGCCGCCCGGATATTCACGGAATTCAGGATACTCCTGTTTCTCGAGAAGAGCTTTAGCAAAGCCTCCATACGGCTGGGCCATATATATAATGTATGTGCCTTCAGGATACGGGTAACCATCAACCGTAAAAAACCCTCTGGCTCGATGGATCTCCACTCCTCCCAGCCGCAGGACATTCATCATCTTGACCGCTGTAGACAGGTCTCGCTGGTCCTCTGGAATCAGAAACGCGTACGGAGGCTCAGTGCGGGTCACCGCTTTCTTGTGAATCCTGTAAAAATTACGCAGCCAGTTTTCTCTGAGGCGGGCGGCGTTGGTTAAAACTGCCCGCGCCGCCGAATAGTCATAGTCTACGATGTCTCTCAGCGTCCATTTCCCACCCTTCCAGGGCATGGCCATCTTCACAGAAGGCTGTTTTGCATCGCTGGACAGCTCATCAAATTTTATCGTGACGGGAGAGGCAAGCCGGACGCTGGCGACTTCAGTCAAAATCCGTATCCCTCCATGATAATGGTGGTAGGCTCGAGCCGGTGTCCAGGCATCGAATATGGTGCTGTGCATCACTCCAGCTTTCCCTTCTGCTGTCATCTCCGAAGCGATAAAGGTTCCCATCTTCGCCACTTGCTGGCGGAGTATGGGGTCGACATTGGGCTCGTAGGGATCCACATACGGCGGCACGAATATTCTGGCGCCGCGGTTACCCATCTGGTGCATATCCATGATGATCTGGGGATGCCAGGCGTTGTGGACTTTTAGGGTGAGGCGCGACTCAACCTGGGTGAACATGTACCAGTCTCTGTTGTTGTCGTGCCCGACATATTTATGGTAAAGCCAGGGCATCCGTGCCCCTTCATACTTGGTCCCGAGGTTCTTCTTGTACCAGTCCATGACCATTTGCGTTCCGTCAGGATTGTGCATGGGAACAAGAAGAAGGATGACGTTATCCAGAATCTCTTCTGTCCACTTATCGTTTTTCGACGCGAGGTCATAGGCCAGCTCCATGGACATCTGACAGGCACCGATCTCAGTAGCGTGGATGGAACAGTTGATCATCACTATGGCTTTACCTGCGTCTATGATCTTGTCCGCTTCTTCTTCTGATATTTTCCGCGGATCAGCCAGCATCTGCTGATACTGTCTATACTTCTCGAGGTTTGCGTGGTTCTCGGCAGAAGTGATGATGGCCACGATGAAAGGATTTCCCTCCGTAGTTTTTCCGACTTCCTGGACTATGATTCTATCGCTAGCAAGATCCAACTTCTTGAAATAATCAACGATCTGATGCATGTCCGCCACTTTTCTATCCGTACCCACCTTGAATCCTAATACCTCTTCAGGATTGGGAATCTGGGCGGATACCAAACCAGATATAAACAGTAGTAAAAAAACAAAACAGGTTATTCTCGCCTTCCTCATTGACTCCTCCTCTTTATTGAGGTTGCGTTTTAACATTTAACATTTAAAAATCAAATGAAGCGAGTTCTTCTCTGTTCTTGAGGCCGCAAAAATTTTTTTCTCTAAATTTCAAATGTTAAGATGCGATCCCTCGCTTCATCTTTTTCACACCTAATGTTAAATGTTAAGACGCGACCTCTTTTCTTATTTGCCGCGGTACGGGATTCCCTTTTTGATCCAATCCGGCGCCGGCAATCCTTTGAGATAATGATCAAAATACTGCATCATCTTGAGAGTGTAGTCCAGCTTATTGGGATATTTCTGCAGGTGGTGGGGCTCCGCCCGGTACTGGAGAAAGACGCAATCTTTTTCCAGGCGGCGCATGGCCAGATAGAGTTCGATGCCCTGATACCAGGGGACCGCTCCGTCCACATCTCCGAACTGGATGAGCAAGGGTGTGTTTATCCGGTCAGCAAAAAAGACCGGAGAATTCTCGATATAGCGCTCCGGATACTCCCATAGGCTGCCGCCGATCCGGCTTTGGGATTGTTCATACTGAAACTGCCGCGCCAGGCCCGAGCCCCAGCGAATACCGCTGTAGGCACTCGTCATGTTAGAGACGGGTGCGCCGGCAATGGCGCAGGCAAATATATTTGTCTGAGTGATGACAAAGGCAGTCTGGTAACCGCTCCATGAATGCCCGTGAAGACCGACAGCGTCAGGGTCGGCAACGCCCATATCGATCAGTTTCTGGATTCCTGGCACAAGGCATTTGGTTGCGGCGTAACCCGGATGGCCCACGTCAAAGCGGATATCCGGAAGGAAAACAGCGTATCCGTTGCTGGCATAGAAGGGAAAGCAGGGCCGGTGGTTAATTACAACCTCGTTAAACTCATGGAGACGCTGGGAGAAAAACCTGTAGAAATAGACAACCACAGGGTACTTCTTCCCGGGCTCATAATTTCCCGGCTTGATGAGGACACCCTGGAGAGGAATCCCATCAATACTGTTCCATTCCACGAGCTCGGCACTCCCCCAGGCAAACTCGCTGATTTGCGGGTTGGCGTCCGTGATTTTTTTAGTCAACTGGAATTTCCTGTCGCTCACCCAGATATCCGGATACTCCTGGTAGCTCTCTCTGGTGTACATCAGAGCATCGGCATTTTTGGCCTTGCCCAGGAATCTGAACCTCTTCTTCTCTTCCAGCAATCTCTTCACTCCAGAGCTTCCTGTTCGGCACTCGTAGAATCCAAAGTTTTTTTGAAAATTGTGGTAGGCGGAGAGAAGAAGGATTTCTTTGGCATCAAAAAAGTCCTTCTCAGGATCCAGGCGAAGAACACGGAATGTATAATCATTCTCCCTTCCCGTTCCAGCAGTGATGTTAGTTGCCTGACCGGTCTTGGTGGAGAACTGCCAGATATCATACTTGTCATAGATCAGGACCGCTTTATCATCCTTTAGCCAGCCTGCATACCCATAGCTGGGGACATTGGAGGGATAATCATGGTCTTCGTCGAAGAAAGGAACGTTTAGTTTATCAGTCAGATTTCGTGTCGAGCCTGTGTTCTCATCGTACAGATGCCAGTCCTTATCCTTATAATAGATAATATAGCGTCCACCCGGTGACAGGGAGTATTGATTCTCTAGACGCGAGGCGATTTTCTTCCGGGATCCATCCCGGATGTTGACCCGGTAAATATCATTCAAGCGTCCGTACCAGGTGCGCTCTTTCTGGTAGGGAACATCAGACACACCCAAGGCAAAATCAGAGTGCTCCGAAACCTGAACTCTTGGCATATTTTTATCTGCAAGAGGAACCATGCGCTTGGAATCGAGATGATAGACAGCCGTGTACGTTTGATCCTTCACACGGGGCCACATAATTTTCTGGTTGGGAATGATGAGAGGGTCATTCCAGTGCCAGACATCCACTTCTCTCTTTTCGAGAATTTTATCGACATCAAAAAGATCGATCTCCTCCTCTTCCTCTGCTGCTTCTTCCTCTTCCACAAAGAATTCTTCTGGCTTGAAACCAAAAAAGAGGCGTTTTCCATCCCGGCTCCAGGAGACCCGATTTTTCTCCGGAATAAACCAGCCTTGTGGGGCATCCTCGGCTGCGAAAGCTTGCGCTGATTTTCCAGTCTCTCCATCCCATATCCAGAGGGAAAAGCCTTTGGCATCTTTGTCTTTTGTTTCCCCGGGTTTGGATAAGAAGGCCAGCTTGCTTCTTTTTTTCGTCCAGACAAGATTGATGAATATACCATCCTCGCTTTTGGTAATGGCGTTCTGCGGCAGATTGTCCTTTTTGAGGTCCATTGTGTAAAGACCATTCGTTTTGCCTTCAGGATCGGCAACTACGTACGCCAGGAATCGAGATGAGCTGTCAAAGGCAAAAGAGAGCACGAATGGAATGCGTGTTTCTTTGCTCGATTCCAGATGACGAAGGATGAGAGTGCTGCCGGATTTTCTCTTTTTCTGAGCCGGCTTTTTTTCAGGCGGGCTTTTCTCCTTTTCTTTCTTTGGGGCCTTCTCTTCCTTAGGTTTTTCTTCCTCCTTGAAGTGCTGATAGGCAAGCCAATTAGAATCATCAGAGAAAGAGAATCTTTCGACCTTTTCGATCTGGATAATTTTTCCAGCAGAAGTCTGGACCAGAGCCATTCCCTGTTGGGGCTTTTTCTTTTTTGCTTTTTCAAGTTCCGCCGCTTCAGGTCTGACAATCATGGCCACCCAATTGGAATTTTTTGAGATGACTGGTCTGCTTCCCCGGTCGACTGCATACACCTTATTCGTTTTAAGGCTGTGAATCCTTGCGTCTCCATCTCCCCTGTCCGGCTGCGTGCCATAAGCGATCCATCCCCCATCTTCGGAAATGACCGGATTGCGGATGTGCTTGAATTTCATGATGTCCTGGACAGTCAATGGCTTCTTCTGTTCGGCGGCTGCAGAGGATAAGACAAAAATCAAGCTCACGAATAAAAGCAAAGAAAGGGCTATCCTTACGTTTATTCTCCGGGTCATTTGAAAACCTCCTTTTGTAATTGAGTTCGTAATTGTAATTGGGGTCGCATCTCAACATTCGACATTTCATCTATTAGTAAACATCAAGAGACCAGGTCTGAATATGGGAGAGTGCAGGAAACCAATGACAGAAATGATTTTCTCTTTTATCGCAAGGCTTGCGTTAAATATATTAGAAATGACGAATGTTGAGATGCGACTCCTCTCTTTTCTCATTCGTATAGTCTGAAAAGAGCTTATAACACAGGAAAAATCTGAAATCAAACACATAGCACTTTGGGGACGTTCCCCAAGGTACCACCTTAGCCTACTAATCCCAATATTTTAACTTATCGTGCATAAAATGATGCTATTCAGATGAAATTACTGGTCTAAGGTGGCACCTTGGGGAACGTCCCCATTTACTTGGGGAACGTCCCCATTTACTTGTAGAATCATTTTTTATACCATAGGGACGACTCATTAATAGACGAAGTCCAAAAAACAACAGACTGATCCATGGCCAAAAAACCTCCAAAAGATTTTTACGATATCCAGCGCAAACAGCGGAGGAAAAGTGTTTTCCTGATATTATTCCTGTTTCTTTTTTACTTTTTCGCGATTGGCTTCATATCCGTTGTTTGTGTTGTCAGCTTCGGTTTCATCCTGAGCAAGGAAGCCTTGCTGTCAGCCGATTTCCTGAGAAAACTCCTCCTGTTTGATGCGGCTGTTTCCATTATTATCGCCACCTTCCACTATGTCGATGCCCGAAGATTCGGGGCCAAATTCATCCTCAAGCGTCTGGACGCCCGTGCGCCAGATCTTTCTGACCGGTACCATCAACGATTTGTCAACACTGTAGACGAAATGCAGCTCGCAAGCGGGATGCCCAAGGTCATACCGCATGTCATCCCCTCCTTTGCCGTCAATTCCATGGCCGTGATCTCAAGGGATAACACGCCGAACATCCTCGTCACCGAAGGGCTTCTGGCTGAATTCACAAGAGACGAGATCCAGGCTGTAGTCGCCCACGAACTGGCCCATATCCTCCGCGGCGATACCTTCTACATCACTCTGGTCTGCTCCCTCGCCAATTTTTTCGAGCGGCTCAGGCAAGCCATTGAGCCCGACACTTCATACCAGAGACATCACACTCAACCCCATGGAGGAGGAGCCGTGGCTCACCTCATGGTCTACCTGGCCGTGTTTGCATCCAACGTCATCATGCACCTGCTCAGCACACTCATCAGTCGGCAGAGAGAAATCCTTGCAGATGCCGCAGCTGTGGAATTGAGCCGCAATCCAAAAGCTCTTGGCCGAGCCATTTACAAGGCCCATGTGAAAAATTCCTTTGTCGGAGATTTCAACGTAACATACAGTCCTCTGTTCATCGTCCCGCCTGAATCAACAAAAGGAGAATCGGACGGATTCTTTGCCCGCTTGTTCAACTCCCATCCTCCTCTTATGAGAAGGGTTCGGCTTCTCGCTAACATGCTCAAGACACGGCCGGCCAGAATCATCCAGGAGGTTTGGGAGATCCAGAAAAAGCGGGAAAAAGCCAGGACTCTCGTCTCGTCACAGGAAGAAACGATTCAGAAAGAAGGCCCTCCAAGCGCACAACCCGAAGAAAGCCTCGAGGAAGAAGGGAAAGTGTGGTCGGTTCAAGACCGCCAGGGGAACTGGGAAGGACCCTATTCACTCGAAGGGCTCTTGTCTTCCCGGTCATTTTTCCCGCTGGCCAAGGTCAAGAACCTCCAGGAAGAGATCGAAGCCCGAGCGAGAGAATTCCCGCAGATTCGAGACGCGATTCGGAAAATCAGAAAGCGCCAATTCATCGATCCCGGCAAGCAAAACAAATGCCCCCGCTGTCGTGTCTCGCTCAAAGGTGGTTATTACGAGGGAGTCCCGATAAAAATCTGCCCACAGTGCAGCGGAAAGTTGATGGATTCTACTTTTAAAGAGCGTGTCATCACGCGGAAGGAACTCAAATTTTCAGATCACTTGATCCAGAAAGCCCAAGAATTCAAGGACAGCTTCATGCAGAGCCCTTTCCAGCTCAAAAAAATCACCTTCGCCAAGACTGAGAAAATCTCATGCCCGAGCTGCGGCTCCCGTATGGTCCCCAGACCCTACAGCTTGCATTATGTCATCCCTGTGGATAAGTGCATGTCCTGCTACAAGATCTGGTTCGATGCGGATGAACTGGAAATCCTTCAAATTCTTATAGAAGAACGATAGTCTACCTGAATTATTCATAAAATATGCCGACACTATTCATTATTTTCCATGATATGAGCTCATTAAGTAGATTTTTCTCACGATCAAGACTCGATCTTCTTTTAATGTTCATTCATTACTCTAAGTCGACCTTGGAGGGGGAACAGCTTCGCATTCCCCCTTCCAACGGGAGCATGATCTTCGATCGAACTCCCTGCCTCCCCTTCTCGGGCGGAATAAAGGCAAACGCCCTGCGACCAAGGGGGTACACCCCCTTGGATTCCCCCGACGATTTGTTCTCCGCAGCCAGCTCAAGCGAACAAATCCTCGGCATCTTTTACCCTATGGGCGAGCCGATCTCACCGCATCTGCTTCGTTGNNGCAACCTCGACTCGTGAATAATCCAGGTCTATTGTCGAATCACAGAACCTTAACCACGCTATGGGAAAAATAAAAACAAATTTTAGCAAGGAAGTCGAACCAATCCGCACAGCCTACGACTTGACGGTCGAACAGTATAAAAAAGGGATTCATCCTTTTAAAGATGTGCCAGATGATTTCAAAAGCCGCTTGGATTTTAAGACTTTTATGAAAGATTCTGATCCATCCATCACAGGGAGCAATGCTCCTGAGAACAAAGAATATCTTGCCCCTAAAAAAGGAATGCGTTTTCTTGATGCGGGATGCGGAGCTAATTTAGCGAATTACAAATTTCACAAATGGCCATCTGTTTTCTATGGGGTCGATATTAGTGCGGCTTTAATCGATGAAATGAGGAGATATGTCCATAAACATCACATTCAAATCGGGGGTCTTCATGTGGCAGAAATTACCAATATGCCGTTTGAAGACAGTTGCTTTGATATCGCCTTACTGATCGGTGTTTTAGAGTATTATTCTCTCCACTATACAAAAAGGGCCCTGGAGGAGATGAATCGCGTATTGAAGCCTTCAGCCAAACTTGTCGTTGATATCCCCAATTTGGCCCATGCACATGTGGATATTATGTTTACGCTGGAAGCGTACTTGAAACGCCCCAACATACCAAAATCATGTGAAGATTTTGAGAAGATGTTAGAGCCTTTGTTTTTTATAGATAAAATTGATGACGCTAAAGTCATGCTAAAATATTTTGTGCGGAATAAAAAAGGCGGAAACTGATTCAAGCTGTTGTCAATCAGGTAACGGATTATTAAAATGAGGCGGAGTTGCCAACTATTTCAACTGGAAACTCTCCATTCGTTTTCTTAATGAGTCTAATACAGTCATGAACCAGAAATCAAAGAAAAGTCAGAAGGAAGTCATCCATAACCGGCTAAGAATCCGAGAAGAGACAGAAAACGACTACCCAAAAATCAGGGAGGTCAATGATTTAGCTTTCGGACAGGGAGATGAAGGAAGATTGATTGAGAAATTGAGGCAAACTGAGAAATTTATACCGGAATTATCGCTGGTCGCTGAGCTGAACGATGAAATTATCGGTCATATCCTTTTTTATCCAGTTCCTATTCGTTCCGCCACATCAACATTTAATTCCTTGTCTCTGGCTCCAATGGCCGTGACTCCAATGTATCAGCGTATCGGAATAGGAAGCCGGCTAGTTAAAGAAGGACTCGATGTGGCGAAGAAACTCGGCCATAAATCTGTCTTCGTGGTCGGTCACCCCGAGTACTATCCGAGATTCGGATTCAAACCTGCCAGTCAATGGAAGATCAAAGTGCCTTTTGATGTGCCAGATGAAGCATTTCTGGCACTAGAGCTTGTTAACGGTGAACTGGAAGGGAAGAGCGGGACTTTAGAATTTCCTGAGGAATTC
>JABAOF010027618.1_pt3 | contig 24872 bp, 19 predicted proteins | sample 7062171 | NCBI WGS metagenome assembly JABAOF01 (sample SAMN14538628, study PRJNA623070) | marine sediment metagenome | biome: marine biome [ENVO:00000428]; feature: marine pelagic biome [ENVO:01000023]; material: deep marine sediment [ENVO:00002113] | place: India: Gulf of Khambhat ...
TGATGGACAAAATTCTCATCCTCGACTTTGGTTCGCAGACCACTCAGCTCATCGCCCGCCGCGTCCGGGAATGCCGAGTCTACTGCGAGATCCTTCCGTGCCATAGTCCGATACAGGCTATCCGGGAGTTCAATCCGAAGGGGATCATCTTGTCCGGGGGACCCGCCAGTGTTTATGATAAGGATGCACCACGCTTCGACCAAGCGATCCTGGCCCTCGACCGGCCTCTCCTGGGGATTTGCTATGGGATGCAAGTGTTGACGCATCTGCTGGGGGGAAAGGTCGCTGCCGCACAGGAGAGGGAGTACGGGAAGGCCGAGCTCCGTATTGACGATCCCTCGGACCTGCTCGCGGGACTCGGATCCGAGACCATTGCCTGGATGAGCCACGGGGACAAGGTCCTCTGTCTTCCCCCTGAATGGACTGCTATCGCCCACACGGAGAATGCGCCCTACGCTGCCATGCGGCACTCCGAGCGTCCGCTGTACGCCGTCCAGTTTCATCCGGAGGTGATTCATACGCCGATGGGACGGCAGATCCTCGAGAATTTCCTCTACCGGGTGTGCGGCTGTTCACCGACTTGGACCATGCGGTCCTTCATCGAGAAAGCGGTCGAGGCGATCCGGGAGACGGCGGAAGGCGCAAAGGTCCTCTGCGCGTTGAGCGGGGGGGTGGACTCGTCGGTCACCGCCCTTTTGGTCCACAGGGCCATTGGCGAACGGCTGCTCTGCGTCTTTGTCGATAACGGCCTCCTCCGCAGGGGGGAAAAGGAATCGGTGCTGCGCACGTTCCGGGAGTTTCCCAATCTGACCCTCGTCGCCGTGGACGCTGCGGATCGCTTCCTTCATGCTCTCAAGGGGGTGACAGACCCTGAAGAGAAGCGGCGAATCATCGGCGCCGAGTTTATCGCGGTCTTTGAGGAAGAGGCAAAGAAGATGGGCCGGATCGACTTTTTGGCGCAGGGGACCCTCTACCCTGATGTGATCGAAAGCCAACGGGTCCAAGGACCTTCCGCCACCATTAAGACCCACCATAACGTGGGGGGTCTCCCCGGCACTATGGAGTTTTTTCTCATTGAGCCGCTGCGAGACCTGTTTAAAGATGAGGTGCGAGAGGTTGGAAGGGACCTCGGTCTTCCAGAGGCCATACTCTGGCGACATCCATTTCCGGGTCCGGGCCTCGCGGTCCGCGTCCTTGGGGAGGTGACCAAAGCGCGGCTGAATATCCTCCGGGCAGCAGACGCCATTGTGGAGGAAGAGCTCAGACGAGCCGGACTTCACCAGGGGCTATGGCAGGGTTTCGCCGTTCTCCTCCCAGTTAAGACTGTCGGGGTCATGGGCGATGCCCGGACCTATGAGAATGTGGTGGGCCTCCGGGCTGTCACGTCCGAGGATGGCATGACCGCCGACTGGGCCAGGCTTCCTTACGAGGTCTTAGGCCTCATATCGAATCGCATCATCAACGAGGTGAAGGGGGTCAATCGAGTGGTCTACGATATCTCCTCGAAACCCCCGAGCACCATCGAATGGGAGTAATCGAGCTCCCCCTGAGCGAATCTCGGGTGGCCCCATCAGGGAGGATTCGTAATGCCGCGTGCGGGGTTTGTGCATCTGCATGTTCATAGCCAGTATAGCTTGCTGGATGGGGCGTGCCATCTCGAGAAGCTCGTGCGGAAGGCGAAAGAGTTCAAGATGCCCGCCCTGGCCATCACCGATCACGGCAACCTCTTCGGTGCCATTGATTTTTATCGCCTGGCCCAAAGGGAGGGAATCAAGCCCATCATCGGTTGTGAGGTGTATGTGGCTCCCGGATCCCGTCTGGAGCGGCATCCTGAGGATGGACAGTACGAGGGGGCGAACCACCTTACGCTGCTGGCGAGAGACCGGACCGGGTACAAGAATCTCATCAAGCTGGTGACAGCAGGCTATCTGGAAGGCTTTTATTACAAGCCGCGAATTGATAAGGACCTCTTATCCCAGCATCACGAGGGACTCTTGGCCCTCTCCGGATGTCTCAATAGCGAGGTGTGCCGACTGCTGGCCCAAGGGGAAGAAGGGAAGGCCCTGGAGGCGGCGGCGTGGTACCGGGATCTCTTTGGCCCGGAAAATTTTTTTTTGGAGCTTCAGTATCATGGAATCGAGCCCCAGCGAGAGGTCAATCGGAGCCTCATCCAGATGGCCAAGAAATTGGGACTCTCCCTCGTCGCCACCAATGATGTTCACTATCTGAGTGTTGGAGACCACAGGGCCCATGATGCCCTCTTGTGCATTCAGACCGGCAAGGCGGTCGCTGACAGGGATCGGTTACGCTTTCCCTCGGATCAATTCTACTTCAAGAGCCCTCAGGAAATGCAGGACCTCTTCCCCGAGTTTCCCGAGGCGTTGGTCAATACATTAGCCATCGCCGAGCGTTGTAATCTCCAGCTCGAGTTCGACAGGATTCACCTGCCACGCTATCAAGTCCCGCCTGAATACACCCTGGACAGCTACCTCAGCGAGTGCAGTTGGCGTGGTCTCAGGGAGCGGTACGGTGAGATCACGGAGGAGGTCAAGAGCCGTCTCGCCGAGGAGCTCCGGGTGATCGAGAAAATTGGTTTCGCCGGATACTTCTTGATCGTCTGGGACTTCATCCGGTTCGCCAAGGAACGAGGGATTTCGGTCGGACCAGGCCGGGGTTCGGCTGCCGGGAGCCTGGTGGCCTATGCCCTCGGGATTACCAATATTGATCCACTTCGCTACGGCCTCCTCTTCGAGCGATTCCTGAATCCTGAGCGCATCTCGCCCCCGGATATGGATATCGACTTCGCCGACGATCGCCGAGACGAGGTGATCGAGTATGTCGCGCAGAAATATGGGAAGGAAAACGTGGCGCAGATCATCACCTTTGGGACTCTGGGAGCCAAGGCGGTGATCCGGGATGTGGGACGTGTTCTGGGGATGCCTTACGGCGAAGTGGACAAGATTGCCAAGATGGTCCCGAATATCCTCAACATCGCTTTGGACGATGCCATTGCCCAGAGCCCGCCCCTCAGAGAGGCCGTCCATTCCCGGCCCGAGATCAATCAACTCTGGCAGATCGCTAGGTCGCTGGAGGGACTCACTCGCCATGCCTCCACCCACGCTGCCGGGGTGGTGATTTCGGAAGAACCCCTCATCGAGCATGTTCCCCTGCACCGGGGGACCAAGGGCGAAATCACGACCCAGTATGCCATGGGGGCAATCGAGAAGATCGGCCTCCTGAAGATGGACTTTCTTGGTCTGCGGACGCTGACGGTAATCGCCAACACCCTGAAGCTCCTCAAAGAGACGCAGGGGATCGACCTCCGGGTAGAGCAAATCGTTTTCGACGATCCGAAGACGTTCCAACTGCTCTCCGAGGCGAGGACCTCGGGGGTCTTTCAATTGGAGTCTTCGGGGATGCGGGATCTCTTGAGACGCCTCAGACCTGAGCGTCTCGAGGATGTAATTGCCCTCGTGGCCTTGTACCGGCCGGGACCCATGGAGATGATCCCGGACTTCATCAACCGACGCCATGGGCGCGTGAGAATCAACTACTACCATCCCCTCATGGAGAAACATCTCAAGGAAACATACGGAGTCATGGTCTACCAGGAACAAGTGATGCAGATTGCCAGCGAGATGGCTGGGTTCACCATGGGAGAAGCAGACATCCTCCGCCGGGCCATGGGAAAGAAGAACCCCGAGCTCATGGCACGGCAGCGGGAGAAGTTCATGGCGGGGGCGGTCGCTGGGCAAGTCCCAAAGGCGAAGGCCGAAAAGATCTTTGATCTTATGGCCCAGTTTGCCGGGTACGGCTTCAACAAATCTCACGCCGCTGCCTACGCGGTGGTGGCTTATCAGACGGCCTATCTCAAGGCCAACTATCCGGTGGAGTTTATGGCGGCCCTCCTCACCTCGGACATGGGGGATACAGATAAGACCGTCAAGCACATTGAAGAGTGCCGGCAGATGGGCATTGAAATTCTGCCGCCGGATGTTAACGAATCGGGGAGCACCTTCCGGGTCGTGGAAGGGAAGATTCGTTTTGGACTGGTGGCGGTAAAGAATCTGGGTGAGACAGCCATCCAGTCGGTCCTGAATGCCCGGCTCACCGGTGGGAGGTTTTCCAACCTCCATGATTTCTGCGAACGAGTCGATCTGCGGCTTGTCAACAAGCGAGTGATTGAAAGTTTGATCAAGTGTGGGGCCTTTGACTCGTTGGGCTCCCGCCGGTCCCAACTCATGGCGACAGTAGATCACGCCATGGACGCAGCTTCGGCCGTTCTCCGGGATCGAGCGAAGGGGCAGGGTTCGCTCTTGGAGATGCTGGGGGGAGAGGCGTCTCAGACGAAGACGCCTCAAATGTCCGATATCCCAGAGTGGCCTCCTGCGCAGCGCCTCACCGCCGAGCGAGAGATCCTCGGCTTTTACGTCACAGGCCACCCCCTCACCGAATACGAAGCCCTCCGGATGCGGTATGCGACGGCCACCACGGATGAGCTCTCCAGCTTGCGGGACAAGGAAACGGTCAGCCTCTGTGGGATCATCACCGCCGTAAAAGAGATCTCCACTAAGAATGGCGACCGGATGGCCTTTGTCACCCTCGAGGACCTGCGGGGATCCGTCGAAATGATTGCCTTTCCCGATCTCTACCGGGGCAAGATGCTCTTTCTGATCAAAGACAATCCGGTCCTGGTGCGAGGGCAGGTTGATATTGGGGAAGAGGTGGTGAAGCTCCTCCTCACGGATGTCCAACCCCTCAGCGATCTTCGAGAAAAACCGGAGGGGGAGATGGAAATTGCCGTGCGGACGGAGGTTCTGTCACCGGAGGTCCTTCGACAGATCCGTGGTATCGCCGAGAACTTCAGAGGGCCTATCCCCCTTCGGCTCCGTCTGCACCTGAATCGGGAGACGGCCATCGTGATTGAGGCCGGAGAGGGACTTCACGTGCGGCCGGCGCCAGAATTCATCTCTGAGGTGGAAAAAATCGCGGGCCCCGGGTCGGTGGTTGTGTCGGGGTAGGAGTTGAGCTGTAACCTTCCACGGAAGCCGAGAATCAAACGGCCGCGATGGCTTTCTTGTTCTGCTTCGAGTCGCCTCGCGGCCGTTCGATTTTTGAGGAAGAGTAATTATTTTCCCGCCTTGAAGCGATCCTTGAGCCGGCCCATCACCTGAGGCAGGGTTGTGTACTCCATTTCTTCCAGGGGTAGGCGGTGTGGCTGGAAAGGCCCATGCCGCCGCATGTACTCCGCCACCTCGCTGGCCTTTCGGCGGGTCTCATCAAAGGCGGGGTCATCAAAGAGGTCCACCGGCCCAACCAAATGTCCCTCGGCAAGCTGGAAGCCGGCTGCGACCACGCGCGGCGGCCCGTCAAAGCGCGTCGGATTCGCCTCATGGAAGGCACATGGCATGAGCGGCCCACAGTGGGAGCCCCGCATCCATCCTTCAACCAGGTGCGGGAACGCGAAGGCCTCGACCACCTCACCTACGGCGGGCAGGCCGGACTGGCACCGGATTACCATCACTGGGTCATCCTTCCCGACGTATTTGCCGGCGATGAGGCTGAGCTTTTGGGTGGAGGCTGCTGCGGCGATCTCCCCGTCGCTCCGGCGCCGCACTTCGGTGATCATAAACTGATTGGAAGCCCCCAGAAAGACCAGGAGGTCGTACAACTCCTCAGGGCAGCTCAAGAGGATGATGGAGTCCTTCTTGGCGTCCAAGACCGCGAACTGAAATCCTTCGTGCATCTTGGGATCGATGACCAGCCCGGCGGTCGTGAAGGGATCGGCGAACATCCGATACAAGGGGAAGTTCCAGGCCCCTGGCGAGCACTTATCCCCCATGAAAACCACGATGGGTTCACTGGTCCGCTCCACGAACTCCATCTCTGCCACTCCCGGCCCCATGCCCTTGACGTTGCCGGAGAAGGCATCAGAGAGGAGATCCTGGCCGGCCCCGTATAGATGAAGCCGCTTGGCCACGGCCGTGCAAGCCATGAAGGTGTCCCACGCGAGGCGATGGATCACCTCGGCCTCGACCCCGTGACGGTGGGTCATGATGAGGTCAATATCATCCCCACAGCGGGCCACATGATAATCGATGATCGTCTTCTTGTCTTTGGCCGCCTGGAGCGACTCGGCGGCCTTCTGGAGGAGCTCGGGATGGGGTCGGTTGTGGCCAGTATAGCTCCCCACGTCGGCCTTAATGACGCTTACGGTGACCTTCTGGCTGGGCATGATCGCGTCCCTCCTTTCCAGAGCCACACATCTCCCGGGGCACCATCGTTGGTAGGCGATGAAGACCTACGGGGTGGGCTCTACTCGTACGACATACAAACATAATTATAGACGAAAACGGCCTGTGGGCAAAGAAGAAAAGAACTTCCCTCCACCCTCATTTCCTCCACATCCAGCCTCACTGGTCTTGCCAAAATAGGCGAGCCGAGAGCGCAAATGGAGTGTTGTCAAGGCGAAAGGAGAGGGCCAGGAGCGTTACTCAGACGGGGGAAGGACTTTGGAGGACTCCGACGCGGATGCCTGCTTACACAGACGATCAACGAGATTGGCGATCACCCGAGCCTCTGCCGGCTCGAGGTCGAGGAACTGCACTCCCATGCCGGTGAAGGCCGGCGGGTCCTTTTCCTCTCCAGAGATCCATGCAACCCGTGCGCGCACGAGAACGGGATCGGAATGGCCCGGCAGGGTGAAGCGAAGAAGAACCTCTGTCCCTGGTTCAGCCGGCTGTTCGGTTACGATGAACATCCCTCCCTGGCACAGGTTGAAGCAGCTCCCTTGCGTCGTCTTTACCGCTTGCGTGTATTCGACGTCGAATTGGACCTGAGCCCGTTGATGGACCCGCTTGTTGGGATGAGAAACCCATTGCCGAACCAGGGATGGCTGTACCGGGTGCTCGAAGGCCACTCCGTGGGGGAATCGTGGCCCCAGGATCGTCGACAAAGCTTTCCCTGCCGAAACGATGTGACCGTGCACGGGATCACCATTCGAGATCTGGACCGATACCGCTGTCTTGACTGCCAGGGATTCGGGCAGCAAGATTTCGAGTCCCCCGGCATTTACGTTCCGGGTTATCCCGGCGAGCGTTTGCGGCTCACTGTGCTCGGGCCTGAGGACCGTGCACTGAACGGGTAAGTAGCGGGCAAAGCGGAGGTAGCGGCGCATCAATGTCTTTGTATCGGTAGGCATCCCTTGCCTCCAACACGGATCGATGCTTGCGGCAGCGAGCAAGAAGCATGCCAGTCTGGCTTGCCCCTGAAGTATCCGCCCCCCCCAATTCTCCCCCTACCTCGACGCGAAGACAAAGTGGGCCCGGCGGTTCCATTTCCAGGCGGATTCGTCATGTCCGAGCACAAAGGGACGCTCCTCGCCGTAGCTGATGATCGAAATTCGCTGAACATCGATGCCTCCGGCCACGAGGAAATCCCGGACCGCCTTGGCTCGGCGATCTCCTAACGCCAGATTGTACTCGTTGATTCCCCGCTCGTCACAGTGGCCCTCGATCACGATACGGGCTAGGGAATTGGCCTTCAGCCACCGGATGTTGTCGTTCAAACCCTTCTTCGCACTCTCGCTCAAGACTGCCTTGTCGAAGTCGAAGAAGACATCCTTCAATGGGGACTCCTTGGCCGTCGCCGCCCCCTGACCGGCTTGTGACCGCTCTCTGCTCCCAGGCGTCACCGGGACCTCGCGAATCGGCGCCGGCTTGGCGATTTTCTCCTCTTCCATCTTTCCTTCTTGCCCCGGACCCATCGCTCCTGGCTCCCCCGTTGGAATCCCTGGCCTTCTCGCGCAGCTAATCAGAATCAGTGATGCCCCCACGAGTATCGCCGCAGCCCTCAGATGGATATATCGCCGCTCCATTCGACTCCCTCCTTCCAATCAACGTATTAGCCGGTGGTCGAACGATCTCTTCTGCCACTATCGCTGTTACAAGTCAGGAGTCAAGTGAATTTTCGCTTCAGACGGTGATATGTTAATACCCTTGACGCCACGCCGCGCCTGGGAGATGCCTGAGCCGAATCAAGGGAAAGCACAGGGGTCGCCAGGATAACCGAAGCCTTCAGTCCCCGTCTGACACAGAGATCGCCTAACAAAGCATTCAGACGCCTTCACGGGCATCGTATGATGGCGAAGGGCATTTTGCTATTATGGAGGGGCACGACCGAAGGGGGGAAGGGAAGTCCAGGGCGACTGGAGGTTGCCTATCCCCTCGGACGAGTCCTGCGACAACTTTCTCGACGAAAGCTCGAGAAACTGAACGGAACAGGATATGGATCCTCACAATCTCGGTTTGGCAAGTCTCCTTCTGACCGGTTGGGGAGTGCTATACAGCGTCTCACTTGGATGGTCGATCTATGCGTTGTTAGATCAATGGCCTCGACTTATCCGATTCGCGTTTATCTGGAGGAAGGGCTTCCTGCGTTTCAAGCCAGGGATACATTTTGGGAGAATGACGACGTGTTGGTTGCTCATACTCATCCTCATTCTTATCTCGTTGGCCTGCGTCGTGAGCGGGGCCTTTCAGTTTGGACGTTCAGGCTGGACCGCCAGCGGGGTGTTCCCACTGGTATATGCCCTAGTGGGTTTGCCAGTATTCGTCATCCCACACTTTATTAATCGAGCCGTGTGGGGCTTCGCGTTATTTTTCTTTCCCACGCAGTATCAGGACTTCGTCAGACGGCCCGACAATCGGATCTATTGGCAGATGCGATTTTCCCCCGAGACGGCGCGGGCGATTTACAGCGACCCCAAATACGCCGGGAAACAAGTATGCATTGAGTCACTGATTGGTGTCGCAATTCTCAGCTGGGCTGTGTCTGGATGGTATCCCGATGTCTTCTTCTCCTATGACACATACTGGATCCTTGCGCCTATTGTCGCCCTCTTTGTCGCCTGCCTGGCGCATTTTGCTTGGCCCGAACATGTCCAGCATTTTGACTCTGCAGACCTCCCATACACACTTGGTGAACCGGGCAAGGGTGGGGACCGAGTCGTCGAGGATGCTCCTGGGAATACCTGAGTCGCCTCTATTGGGGTACTCCAACTGTGCCAATCGTACTTGACTTCTCTGGGAGCGTCTTCTATACTTTTGGTCCGTCCTAACTACCGAAGGAATCACGAATTTACGGCCCTCAGGAGGGTTTGGATGGAGCGCAATCTGGCCCTGGAGGTGGTTCGGGTGGCTGAAGCCGCCGCGCTCTCCACCGCGCGGTGGATGGGGCGCGGCAATGAGCAGCTTGCGGAACAGACCGCTCTCGACGCCATGCGCCGGGCCTTTGATGCAGTGGGCTTCGCCGGGACCATAGTCATCGGACGAGGCGAAAAAGGGGAGACGCCCACCTTGTATGTGGGCGAGCAGGTTGGTTCCGGCGCTGGACCGGAATTGGATGTGGCGGCGGAACCCCTCGAGGGGCCGTCCATCGTTGCCGAAGGGAGGGCGAACGCGGTAGCGGCGGTCGCCCTTGCCGAAAAGGGTTGCCTCTTTCCTACCCCGGATGTGTATATGGAGAAGATCGCGGTCGGCCCCAACGCGCTGGGGGCGATCGATATCACCGCTGGACCAGAGGAGAACCTGCGATCCATTGCTGAGACGATGAAGTGCTATGTGGAAGATCTTACCGTGGTCATCCTCGACCGACCCCGTCATGGCGACCTCGTCCGGGCGGTCCGAGAGATTGGTGCTCGGATCAAACTCATTCAGGATGGCGACCTCTCCGCAGCTATTGCGACGGCCTTGGAGGATTCCGGGGTGGATGTCCTGATGGGGATTGGCAGGGCGCCGCAAGGGGTGTTGGCAGCGGCAGCCTTGAGATGCCTGGGTGGCGACATGCAAGCCCAATTTAAACCGGGGAGCGATGAGGACGTCGAGCGGATGCGCCGGACCGGCCTCAAGGAGATCGACCGAGTGCTCACCATTACCGACCTGGCTAGGGGTGGAGAGATCACCTTCACCGCGACCGGGGTCACTGACGGCGACTTCCTGAAAGGGGTCCGGTTTTTCGGCGGTGGGGCAAGAACCCACTCGCTCGTGATGCGCGCCAGGTCGGGAACGGTCCGGTTCATTGAAGCCATCCACCGCTTTGATCGTAATCCCATCTACTAACCCCGATCCGAAAAACATCGAGACCAGAATCGCGGGAATCGTGATGCGGCCTTTCTACTACGTGATCAGAGGGTCATATCCATGCACCCCTATAGTGGCCACNNATCCATGCACCCCTATCGTGGGCACCTGGAGCCGCTCGGAGTTTGGCCATGTGGGCTTCTCAGGAGCCTTCGGAGGACCATGCCCGCGGTTCGAATTTCGGATCGGGGCTAAACCCTCCCCGTTTGCTTGTACCAGGAGTGGTGCGGATATCCTCCCGTTTCAGAAGTGCGGAAGACGGGAGGCTTGCGGACGGCCCAAGGAGATCAAATGCGTGAGGCCCAACCCATGATCAGAGGAGTCCGGGGTGCCCCGGACATTCTGCCCGTCGAGGTCAGTCGCTGGCAGCGTGCGGAGGCCGCGGCCCGGCGGATCTTGGAGAACTATGGCTACCAGGAAATCCGGACGCCCATCTTTGAACGGACCGAGCTTTTTGTCCGCGGGATCGGGGAGGGAACAGACATCGTCGATAAACAGATGTACACTTTCGAGGACCGGGGGCACGAGAGCCTTACCCTTCGTCCAGAGGGAACCGCTCCCGTGATTCGGGCTTATCTCGAGCACCGCCTCTTCACCCAGGGGGACCTCTGTAAGGTTTACTACATTGGGCCTATGTTCCGCCACGAACGGCCTCAGGCAGGCCGGTTCCGGCAATTCCATCAAATTGGGGCTGAGGCCATCGGCGTGGCGGACGCTGCGGTCGACGCGGAGGTGATCGACTTGCTCGCTCATCTGTTCGACACCTTGGGGGTCGACACGTGGGAGCTGCAACTGAACAGTATCGGCGACGAAGCCTGTCGCCCGCTCTTCCGCGAACGGTTCGCTCGCTATATGCGGGGCAGGAAAGAGAAGCTGTGTCCTGATTGTCTCGTGCGTCTCGAGCGGAACCCCCTGCGGATCCTGGACTGTAAAGTGGCCGGGTGTCGCGCCCTCGTCGCTGAGGCCCCGAACTCCCTCGATTCGCTGTGTGAGAAGTGTGAGACCCACTTCCGGCGGCTCCAGGAACTATTGCAACTTCTCAAGATCGACTACACCATTAACAACCACCTGGTGCGCGGCCTCGATTATTACACCCGAACCACCTTTGAGTTCGTGAACCCAGCTCTGGGCGCTCAAAATGCGATTGCCGGCGGGGGGAGGTATGACCTGTTGGTGGGAGAGATGGGCGGGCCCCCGACCCCCGGGATCGGCTTTGCTATTGGCTTGGAGCGTCTACTGATTTCGCTTCCGCCGGAGGATTCGAAGGAGGCATGGGCGGGTGTCTTCGCCGCGGTCTTGGGGGAGGAGGCATTTCAGATGGGCCTTCGGATCATCCAAGAGCTCCGTCGAAAGGGAATTCGGGCCGCCTTGGATATGGAAGGACGCTCTCTGAAGAGCCAGATGCGGCTCGCCCACAAGGAGTGCTACCGCCACGCCCTTATCCTGGGCGACGAGGAGCTTAAGGCCGGATTGGCGACGGTGAAAGACATGGCCCAGGGAGGGCAGGAGCAGGTTCCCTTGCGGGAGGTGGTAGATTGGTTGATGAGCAGGGAACGTCGCGGGGCCGCACAGGAAGGGAGTGACCGCTGAGGACCGTGTAGCGTTCTTAGGGTGGCTCAAGCTTTGGGATGCTTGCTCGGGTTTATGAAGAAAGCATGAGGCGAAGCTGCTATTGCGGAGAGGTGACGTCGGAGAAGGTGGGGGAGACCCTTACGGTGATGGGCTGGGTCCATCGAAGGAGGGATCACGGAGGCCTCATCTTCGTGGATCTCCGGGACCGAGAGGGAATTGTCCAGGTCCTTTTTGGCCCGGAGCACGGGCGCGATGCGTATGAGACAGCCAGACGGATTCGGTCAGAGTATGTGATCGCCGTGAAGGGCCAGGTCCGCCGCCGCCCGCCTGGAACAGAAAACCTCCACCTGAAGACCGGGGAGGTGGAAGTTCCGGCCGCTGAGATGGTGATCCTCAATGAGGCTCGGACCCCGATTTTCCCATTGGACGAGGAGCGACCGGTGAGCGAAGAGCTCCGGCTCACATATCGATATCTTGACCTCCGGCGCCCCGCTCTCCAGGAAAACTTGCGGGTCCGCCATCAAGCGTACCAGGTCGTCCGAGCCTTCTTCGATCAGCATCGTTTCGTCGAGGTGGAAACTCCCGTCCTCACGCGGAGCACACCCGAGGGGGCCAGGGACTACCTGGTCCCAGCCCGGATCTACCCCGGCCAGTTCTTCGCCCTTCCCCAGTCCCCCCAGCTCTTCAAACAGCTGCTGATGGTGGCCGGTCTCGACCGGTATTTCCAGATCGTCAAATGCTTCCGCGATGAAGACCTCCGGGCCGACCGGCAGCCAGAGTTTACCCAGATCGATGTAGAGATGTCCTTCGTAGACCGCGAAGACGTCTTGGTCCTGATGGAGGAACTCATCGCCGTCCTCTTCCGCGAGCTGAAGGGGGTTGAGCTGGACCGGCCGTTCGCCCGGCTTTCCCACCAGGAGGCGGTGGGGACCTATGGTCTCGACAACCCCGATACCCGGTTCGAGATGTTCCTCGCCGACATCAGCGACCTCTGTCGCGGGACGTCTTTCCGCCCCTTTGCGGAGGCCCTTGCCAGAGGGGGACAAGTCAAGGGGATCAAAGTGAGGGGGAAGGCCGAGGCGTTTTCTCGCAAGGTGATCGACGACCTCACCGAATTTGTGAAGGCCCTCGGCGCCAAAGGGCTCACCCCCTTTCGATTAACACAAGAAGGTCTGCAGTCTCCGGTGGCCAAGTTTCTTGAACCTGACGCGTTGCAGGGGATCCTTCGTCGATTTGAACTCGAAGAGGGCGACCTCGTTCTGGTCATCGGCGACACCGCAAGGGTGGTGGCGGAGGCCCTCGGCCGCCTTCGCGTGCAGTTGGGGCATCAGCTGGGTCTGGTGGACGAAACGCTGATCCGACCCGTTTGGATCACGGACTTTCCCCTCCTGGAGTTCAGCGAGGAGGAGAAGCGGTACGTCGCGGTTCATCATCCCTTCACCGCCCCCCTGGAGGAGGACCTCTCTCTCCTTGAAGTTGCTCCTGAAAAGGTGCGGGCCAAAGCGTATGACCTCATTATCAACGGCCAGGAGGTGGGTGGAGGGAGTATCCGGATCCACGACCGAGAGGTTCAGTCCAAGATGTTTGCTGCCCTCGGCCTTTCCGAGGCCGAGGCGCAGGACAGGTTTGGTTTCCTGTTGGAGGCCCTCGAATTCGGCACACCACCCCACGGTGGAATTGCGTTCGGATTTGACCGCCTCATCATGCTGCTCACCGGAGCCGAATCGATCCGTGAGGTGATCGCCTTCCCCAAGACGCAGCGGGCCCAGTGCCTCATGATGGGGGCCCCTACGCTGGTGGACCCGCTCCAGCTCAAGGAGCTCCGTCTCAAACTGGATGTCAGCTAACATCTTGCGGTTCTTGCGAAAAGAGGGGATTTTTCAGTTGACATTGAAAGGAAGAGGGGAGTAGCATTTTGGGGTGGGGACGGTGGGAGCCGTCCCCTGATTTCTCTCATGAGGGGAAGCATCCTGCGACACATGGAAGGCGAGCGCGCAACCGTTCGAAGACAGGTCCCTCTGCCTTCTGGACCTAACATCCAGTCCCTTTTCGGCCGGAATGATGAACACATTCGAATGGTTGAGGATTGTCTCCACGTCCGTTTGGTCGCCCGGGATGGCCTGCTGACCATCAGCGGCACCGAAGAGGAAGTTGACATTGCCGAGAAGGTCATCAGCGAACTCAACACGCTTCTGGAAGGGGGACGGACCATCGGAACTCAAGATGTAAAGCTGGCCCTCCGCCACATTGCCCGGGAGGAAGGTGAGGCCTTTCGAAAGATCCAAGATCAGGTCATAGAGGTTTCTCCCAAGAAACGGCCGGTTCGGCCGAAGAGCCTCGGACAGCAGCGTTATGTCGACGCCATCAGGAACTACGATATCGTCTTTGGCATTGGCCCCGCCGGGACCGGCAAGACCTACCTGGCCATGGCGATGGCCGTGTCGGCCCATCTGAAGCGGGAGGTAAGTCGTATCATCCTCACCCGCCCAGCGGTGGAGGCGGGGGAGCGTCTCGGGTTTCTTCCCGGGACCTTGTACGAAAAGATCCATCCGTACCTCCGTCCCCTCTACGATGCTCTGTACGATATGCTCGAGACGGAGCGGGCGAACCGCCTGATCGAGATGGGCGTGATCGAGATCGCCCCTCTCGCCTTCATGAGGGGGCGGACCTTGAATGATGCCTTTATCATCCTCGACGAGGCGCAAAACACCACATCCGAGCAGATGAAGATGTTCCTCACCCGGCTCGGGTTCAGCTCGAAAGCGGTGATCACTGGCGACATTACCCAGGTGGACCTTCCTCCTGGAAAAATCTCGGGACTGATCGAGGTGCGTTCGATCCTCAAGGACGTCAAAGGGATTGATTTCATCTACCTTGGCCAGGAGGATGTCGTCCGTCACGAGCTGGTCCAGCAAATCATTCGTGCCTACGAGCAGCGCCAGGCGTCATCCCCTGCCTCTGGAGATCAGAAACCGCACGAGGAAAGCCAGGAAGCAAACGAGCGACACTGAGAAGTCGACTGCGAGGCCGTCCCATGAGCTTTCGTCCGAACAATATGCATTGGCTGTGATCCTTCGCAGCTGTTGTTCACTTTGAGGGGACAATGAAGATTTCTCAGTGGCTTGGGGCAGAGGCGAAAACGAAGAAAGGAAACGATACCAAGACTGGGACCAAGCCGACGATTCTCCCAGCGTATCGCTACCGGCTTTCTCCGATGGGGCAACTCTTTCGAACCTCAGAGGGGCGTCCCCTTATCCCCCTGGTCGTAGTGCTCGTGCTGGGCGTGATCATTGGTTTCGTCGTTGCCTCCTATCGCCCCTACCCCTTTGGGCCCATTTCGACTCTGGCCATCTTGATCCTCGTCCTTTTCGTGCTCGGGACGCTCTATTTCTACGTCCGGTTTCTCGAGACGCGACCCACGATTTCCTCGAAGAACATTTACCTCTTGGGGACGGTGATCCTCCTGGCTATCCTGATCTTCCGCTTACAGCTCGTCATCCTCAGTTCCTTACACCAGACCTTTCCTTTCATTCCTCTCCACTCCTTCTACTATACGATTCCCGTGGCCTTGGGGAGTGTGTTGCTCACCGTCCTATTCAATGCCCGGACGGCCTTTGGAGCGGCCGTAGCCGTGAGCATTATCACCACCCTCATGGTGACGGAAGAGATCAGCTTCCTCCTCTACGGAATAGTCGGGGCCATGGTCGGTGCTTTCAGCATCCGGCGGACCCAAGAGCGAACTGTCTTTTACCGCGCGGGATTCTGGGTGGCGTTGGCCAACGTCTGCACCGTGATTGTTTTCGTCCCAATCTACGGTTGGACAGCGTCAACGCTGGTGTATGGTCTCATCGCCTCCCTCGTGAACGGCGTGTTGGTTGCCCTCTTTGCCTCAACACTCCTCCCCGTTCTAGAATATCTTTTTGAGACCGCCACCGATTTGAAGCTCCTCGAACTGTCCAATTTGAACCAGCCCCTTTTAAAGCAGCTCATGAAGACTGCTCCCGGAACGTATCACCATAGTCTGATGTTGGGAGAGCTCGCGGAGGCAGCATCCGAGGCCATCGGCGCCAATCCGCTCCTGTGTCGAGTCGGTGCGTACTATCATGATATCGGCAAGGTGAGGAAACCGGCCTACTTCATCGAGAACCAGATGGACGCCATGAACCGACACGATAAGCTTTCTCCAAGTCTGAGCAGCCTCATCGTGGTCTCCCACGTCAAGGATGGAATCGAGATGGCGTTGGAGCACCGGTTACCGCCTACCATAGTGGACCTCATCCCACAGCATCATGGCACCCGCGTGGTCACCTATTTTTATGAGAAGGCCAAGGACTCGCAGGATCCTGACCTCGGCGAGGTGAAGGAAGAGGATTACCGGTACCCTGGACCCAAGCCGCAGACTAGGGAGGCGGCAATCCTGATGCTGGCTGATGCGGTTGAGGCGGCGGCGAGGACCCTCACCGACCCTACACCGGCCCGAATCAAGGGGCTGGTCCAGCGAATCGTGAACACCATCTTTACTGAAGGGCAGTTGTCCGAATGTGATCTCACCCTGAAAGATCTCCATCAGATTGGTAATGCCTTTGTCCGCGTCCTCACTGCCATCCACCATCACCGTGTCGACTATCCCGGATACAGGTTCGAAGAGGGCAGAAAGAAGGAGGGAGAAAAGAAGGGAGATGGGGATACAGATTCGAAACTGCCAAAGGAGGACGCGGGTCGGGTTGTCACGACTAAAAAGGGTGGGGGAGAGGACGTTATCCGTCTTGGGGAGACCGAGCAGTGAAGTTTCCGTACTCCTCGTCGGCGATCGGGCCATCCGGCGACTTAACCGAGTGTACTTGAACCGCGATCGTCCCACCGACGTCCTGGCCTTTTCGCAACAAGAGGGTCCGCGATCGCCGGTTTCGCATCTTCTTGGAGATGTGGTGATATCGGTCGAGACCGCTGCTCGGCAGGCGAAGGCACATGGCCATTCCGTTGCTCATGAGCTCGCTCTCCTTTTGGTCCATGGCATCCTGCACCTCTTGGGCTACCACGATACGACCCCCGCGGCCCGTCGCCGCATGGGGGCCAAACAGGCCCGGCTTCTTGCGATCGCCTCTAAGCCCCAATCCTGAGAGCCGTTTCGAGAGGTATTGCTCGCCTGATCTCAGTCCATTAGGCCGGTATTGCGAGGACACACCCGCGTTCCTGCCTTCCGCGGAAAGGGAGCACTGCGCTCAGGAGGTCAGGCGGCCCGCTGGCACTCAAGGGCGGCCGCCGTCCACGAAGATTGTCTGGCCGGTGAGGTAGCTCGCATCTTCCGATGCGAGGAAGACGGCCAAACCCGTGATCTCGGTGGGACTTCCCATCCGCCCCATGGCGATCGTTTCGGTAATCCTTTGGAGGCGCTCGGGGGTCGAGAACTTCTGCTGGAAGGGAGTGTCAATCAACCCGGGGGCGATGGCGTTCACCCGGATCCCGTCCTTGGCGACCTCCTTGGCGAGGCCGAAGGTGAACGTATTCACTCCCCCCTTTGCCGCGGCATAATGGACGGACTCGCCGGCACCTCCGAGGCGTGATGCGACTGAGGAGATATTGATGATCACGCCCCGCTTCCGCTCGCGCATCTTGGGCAGGACGGCTTGCGAGCACAAAAAGGTCCCCTTCAGACAGACGGCAATGCAGGCGTCCCAGACCTCTTCCGGCAACTCTTCGATGCGGCCGCGGGCGAAGAGACTGCCGGCGTTATTGATCAAGATGTCCACCGGTCCAAAGTTCTCTTCGGCCGCGGCAACCATGCGGTGGACCTCTGCTGCTTTGGACACATCCGCTTGGAAGGTCAGTGCAGAGCCTCCGATTCGTCGAATCAGCTCGGCCACCTCATTGGCCCCGTGCGCGTTCGTCAGATAGTTCACGATGACGGAGGCGCCAAGGGAGCCGAACCGCTCGGCGATCGAGCGGCCGATGCCGCTGCTTGCGCCGGTGACGAGAATCACTTGTCCTCGAAACACTTTTGGCCTCCTAGTCGGGGTCCTGCCTATCTATCACAGCTCCGTCGCGGGGTCAATCCGTGCGGGGCAGCTGGACACGTGCAGGCGCGGGCCGTCGGAGGCGTTCTTGGTGATGATAGCCGTGCCTCTTCACGACGATATGAGACCAGCAGATTGTCTTATTGGGATGGGGCAAGAGTATCTTGGAGCGGTGAGGGCTCTTTCATGACAGGAGGCCGAGCAGAGACCAGTAGAGGATCGTTGCCGGGAGGACAAGAAGTGCGGTGAGCACGGCGAGCAGGAGCATGGCCTTGGTCACCTGAGCGTGGCTGAAGGTCTTGAATCCGAGTGCGAGGACTATGGGGGGGATCTGATAGGGCAGGAGGGGTGTTCCTGTGCCGATGGCTTGAACGATGAGCACGGGCAGGAGGGGGAGACCTGTGCGGACTGCGTATCCTGCGAGGATTGGCGTCAGGACTGCTGGGAGCACCGGATTCGTCAAGAGGAGTGAGAGCGCCGTGGAGAGGAGGGCGATGAAAATGATCTTCAGGGGCAATCCGGTGCCGCCGCCGGGCAAGAGATCCAGGACCATTGCGCCCAACCACTCCGAGAGGCCGGCCTCTTGGCTGAAGGCTCCGATGCTCAGAATGCCGATAAGGTAGAGGAGCAAAGGGGCGTTGACGCTCTGTCGAAAACTCTTGACATCGAGAACGGCAATCCCGGGGAGAAAGAGGGCAAGCGCTCCCCCCATCCCCACAAGACTTGGCCTGATTCCGTGGAGTCGGTCGGTAGCCCACAGGAGCACGACGGCTCCGCCGATCCACAACATTCTGCGCTCGGCACACGAGAGAGGCCCGAGGGCGTTGCGCTCTGCGTCCAGGCTCTCGGTCGAGAGGGCCAGTGAGACGGGACGATACAGGAGGCGGATCAGGAAAAAACAGGCCAGGAGTTTGAGGACCCCCACGGTGGGGCCGAGGAGGAGCAGCCAGTCACCGTACGAGATGCGGAGCCCGGCGCTCATCTCCGCAGTCCCCATCAGGACGAGGTTGGGAAGGTTGGATGTCATGATGGCGTAAGGGGGAAATACGGCCCCGAAGGTCGCCCCCATCGTCAAGCCGATCATGCCAGGCGACGTCCGCTCCATATTCAGGGCTTGGCCGATCGCCATCGCGATGGGAAGGACTAGACTGACCCTGGCTACGCCCGAGGGAACTAAGAAGCCGAGGACCAGTCCTGCGGCAAAGAGCCCCCCGAGTGCCGACTCGTATCGCGCTCCGAGAACGTTCAGGGTGACAAGGGCGAGGCGCTTCCCTAGCCCGGTTTGAAGGACCGCTTCCCCAAGCAGAAGACTGGCGAAGACGAGCCAAAAGGCGCCCGTGGTAAAACCCGATAACGGCGTGATGGGACCGCCCACCCCTAGCAGGGGGACAAGAGTCAAGACGAGGACGCTCGTCCATGCCAGGGGAATCGGTTCCAGCGTCCAGAAGAGGATGGCAAGGACCACCAGGGCAAGCCCCCGCTTCCCTTGAGGCGAGAGTCCTACGATCGGAGTGAGCCAGAGGAGGGTAGGGATGGCTACCCCGATGATTCCCCTGATCGCTTTGTTGGTGGAAGTGGTCATTCCAATTCATCAATGTGAAAAGTGTCAGATTGCCATAATCACGGCACATTACCCCATCTGACATCCCGTATCAAGATCCCCACGACACCCCTCTTCTTTGCATGCCATTGTCCAAAGTCTGGCACGTGAAATGCTTTTGTCTCATGCTAACTTGAGGGGCGGCGTATCTGCACGATCCTCCCGGTCAAACCGGGCCAAGGCCAAGGAAACGGGCGGGGGATGGCCTCGGTACGAATGCCTGTTGCACCGATCGGCAGGGGAGTAAGAGCCGGCCGTGAGAGCCCGACGCTTGACACTACCTGCCTCTCGGAGCATACTTGAGCCCCCGCACAAGATGCGGGTATGAGACCGGAGGTTCTGGTAGTCTCAACCCACAGGCGAGAGGACGGCTTTTCGGGAGAACTGCGGGCCAGAGGGGGATTGCCGACCTCTTGCACCACAGCTCGACCAATAAAGGCAAGGGAGAGTCTTACACGAAAGCGTGGGAGGGAGGATGAGGCATCGGATCTTAGTTGCCGACGATGAGGGGTCTTCCCGGAAAGGGTTGAAGGCGCTTCTTTCAAACTGGGGGTACGAAGTCGAGGAAGCTTCGAATGGTGAGGAAGGATTACAGAGGGCCGTCGCCTTCCTCCCAGCCGTGGTCATCGCTGATCTTGTCATGCCCAAGCTTGATGGGTTGGGCCTTTTGAAGGCCATTCAGGAAGAGTTACCTTTCGCCACGGTCATCATTCTTACCGGCCATGGCACCATTGAAACGGCCGTCGCCGCGATGAAGCAAGGGGCCTACGACTATCTGACAAAGCCGGTGGACGTTCCGCGGCTGAGAATCCTGATCCAAAGGGCCTTGGAAAAGGGGGAAGCGGTCCGGGAGGTGACACTCCTTCGGCGGCGGCTGAAAGAGGTCTGGGGGTTTGCTCGTAGGCAAGGGTAAAGCCATGCAGGAGGTTTACCGGCTGATTGAGCTCGCGGCGCCTACAACGGCCCCTGTCTTGATATCTGGAGAGAGCGGGACAGGCAAAGAGCTGGTGGCGCACATTCTCCACGAGCTCTCGCCCCGGGGCCAAAGATCCTTCGTTGCCGTGAACTGCTCGGCCATCCCAGAGACGCTGTTAGAGAGCGAAATCTTTGGCCATGAAAGGGGGGCATTCACCGGCGCGATGGAACGGCGAGTTGGCTGTTTTGAAATGGCTCATGAGGGGACCATCTTCCTCGATGAAATCGCCGAGATGAGCCCGGCGACCCAGGCGAAATTCCTGCGGATCCTTGAGGACGGGACGGTAAGGCGCCTTGGGGGGAAGACGGAGATCAAGGTCGAGGTGCGGGTCGTGGCTGCCACCAACAAGGATCCCCTCAAGGCCATTAAAGATGGGGCCTTGAGAGAGGATCTCTACTACCGATTGAACGTCTTCAGCATCGCCCTTCCTCCTCTCAGGGAGCGGAAGGAAGATATCCCCTTGCTCGTCCAAGCCTTCATCGAGGAGTTGAATCACCATTACGAGAAACGGATCAAATCGGTCGATGAAGCGGCCCTACGGACCCTGGTGCGGTATGCATGGCCAGGAAATGTCCGGGAGTTAAGAAACACGATCGAGCGGGCGATCATCGCGTGCGACAGTGATCTCATTACCACAAAACATCTCCCCCCGGACCTCGTGGGCAAGACGAGGGACGAGAGCTCTGATTCTATCACCATAGCGCTCGGGGTGACTCTTGAAGAAGCGGAAAAGGATCTCATCCGCAGGACGCTCGCCTCCGTCAACAATAACAAGACGAGAACGGCCGAGATCTTAGGGATCAGCCTCAAGACGCTCCATAACAAGCTGAACCGGTACGGGGTTTAAGATGCGATTCGGCGTCAAAGGAAAGGAGGCCGTGGTCATTACCCTCCTGACCCTACTGGTCGTGGCCGCTGCTACCTTCATCCACCTCTCCCAGTTGAGCAGGGTCGTCGTCCAAGAGGCGTTGCAGCAGGCTGAGCTGATCGCGAAGCAGATATACGCCCAGAGCAGTCGGACCCTCTCCCGAGTCCGGGGTGCAAATCCCTCGGAGATATTGAGAAGCGATCGGGAGTTGAGAAATCTGCTCGAGGCCAGTGTCGGATACTCGCCTCACCTCCTGTACGCCCTGATCGCCGACCGAAAGGGAGAGATGATCTTCCACAGCCAGCGGGAGAAGGAGGGCTCAAAGGCCCCCGCACGACCGACCCTCGAGCAACTCCTTTCCTCCGACCCTATTCGCCGCTTCCAGGCCCTGTACGAGAAGGGNNNGAGAGATGACCGCCTCTCTGCAAAGGAGCCTCGCCCTCGCTGGGCTCGCCCTGCCTGTGGCGTGGCTCGTGGCCATGGGCTTGGGCACCCTGATCCTGAGACCGATCCGCAAGCTTACCCAGGATGTGGATCGGATCGGGCGGGGCGAATTCGAGGTTGGCGGTGGCCGGGGCCGAGGAGACGAGATTAGCGAGCTGACCTCCCAGCTCCAGCTCCTTGGCCAGCAGCTTCAGGCAGACCGTCTGAAAATGCTGAGCGAGAAGGCTCAACTGCAGCAGGTCGTCGATCACTTGGAGGACGGGATCATCCTCTTCACCCGCGACCGTCGGATCCTCTTTTTCAACAAATCTGCCGAGGTTGTCGTGAGAAGGCCGCTGGAGGAGGCCATAGGTTGGCCGTGGGCGGACACACTGGAGCCATTCCATCCCCTGCGCCCCTTGCTGGAGCACGCCTTTGAGCAGCAGGCCGGCTTTCGCAATGCGGCGCTCGTCCTCCCCCGGGACGGAGGCCACAAGGAGTTTTTGGTCTCGGTCTTCCTCGTGACAGATGCCCGTCAGACGATGGGGGCCATGGTGGTGGTGAAGGATCTCGAATCGATTAAAACCCTCCAGTCGTTGATCAGTTACTCCGCCAAGCTGACTGCGCTGGGCAGGCTTACGTCAGGGGTGGCCCACGAGGTCAAAAACCCTCTCAACGCTATGATGATCCACCTCGAACTCTTGAAGGAAAAGCTCGAAATCCCTACTGAGGACGTTCAGCAGAGCCTCGAGGTCATCGGAAGCGAAATCCGGCGGCTGGATCGCGTGGTCCAAGGGTTCTTGAGGTTCATCCGTCCTGAGGAGCTCACCTTGAAACTGCTGGACCTAAATGCTCTGCTGAAAGACCTGGTGGCCCTCGTGGAGACCGAGTGGCAGAAGGAGGGAATCCAGTTCGCCTTCCACTTCGACCCCACCCTTCCTCTCATGGCTGTAGACGAAGAGCTGCTCCGGCAGGCCTTCCGAAACATCCTGCTCAATGCCTGTCAGGCCATGCCGACCGGTGGGACCGTCGACATTTCCACGGAACGGGAAGAATGGGAATTTGTCAAGGTGAGCATCGCCGATACCGGGGTTGGGATTTCGCCGGAGGATCTCGGCAAGATTTTTCAGCTCTATTACACGACGAAATCCAGCGGAAGCGGCATCGGGCTCTCCTTGGTTTACCGGATTGTCCAGATGCACGACGGCTCCGTTGAGGTCTTATCCGAGGTGGGCCAAGGAACAACGATGATCGTCCGGATTCCGGTAAGTCAGTCCCGTTCGTGACAGGCCAGCAAAAGAGGCCTGGGAATGGTGGAAAGCAATCGAGAAAAGCGGGAGTGATGAGACCGCTTTGGTATCTCATAGTCCTTGCGATAATCATGGTGGGGTGTGCCAAATCGAAACCTGAGGTAGCCCCGTCCCCTCCGGTTCCACCGAGACCGTCCCCTGTGAAAGAGGAACCGCCTTCCCCCCCTCCCAAACTCTCGCCTCAGGTAGGCCGTGATGAAGAGAATCAACTGAAGCAGGACGCCGAGGCCAAAATCAAGGGAGCGGAGCGAATATTTGAACAACTCGATAAGAAAGCGTTGGCCGCGGACCAGCAGGAGATCCTATCGACCATTCGGAGTTTCCTCTCCAAGGCCAAACAGGCTCTGTCGACGAAGGATTTTGTTAGGGCTTTGAATCTCGCGGACAAGGCCCACTTCTTGGCGGAGGATTTGTCAGGGACCGTGAGGTNNAAGGAGCTAAGTTCGCCACTCGTACCGTACCTTGTGGACCATCGCACCCTTTCTCGCCTGTAATCCTTACATCACCTCCATGTAAATCTTACACGTATCCCCACCAAGAAAAGCTCGGCGTCCTCCCATCCGTGGCGGGAGACTTCTGGATAAAGCCGGGAAAATCGGGAACATCAGGAAGACCAGGAAAATTCCTTGTGCCCGCCGTGGACTGCCCCCGATTTGGCATGGAGCCTGCCTTTTTCTTGAATAGTTTCTCCTAGAGGATGCGCTATAGGCGAGTGTCCTCTCTGGCGGTGGAGCCAAGCACTATCGCTCAATCAACCCACGGCGAGCTCATCTTACTCGCTGGATGGATGCTTCAAGGCAAGTGAAGGACGAATGGCATGTAGAAGTCTAGGATTTTCAATCCAGGGCAGTCCAGGAGGTCGGTTAGATCATCTCGCCGAGGCCACGGACGGGGGAAATGCGTGTTGCTGGACGATTCCTTAGCGCCAGCCTCCTGCATGGGCCTGATAGTATCCTGCGGAAGAGGGAATGAAGAAAAAGCGGATGGCTCTCCGAAAGCGAGGGCCGGCGAAGCGAGCCCTTGAGGAGAAGGTGCACGCCGTGAAAACGACGCAGCACGTCGAGCGGCGCAGCGTGCCAGCAGTTGTGCAGGAGAAGAGGATCCTTATCGTCGATGATGATCACCATAGCCGAGAGGGACTGAGGGTTTCACTCCTGGGAGCAGGGTATACCGTCGAGACGGCTGCAGATAGCTTGCAGGCCATCATGAAGATGAAAGAGTCGCCTTGCGAGGTCGCCATCGTTGACCTGGACCTTCCACCAGTCCATGGTGTTTTAATGAGTGGTTGGGACCTCGTGCGCATCTTTCGTGCTTTCAATCCAGCGGTTGCCATCGTTGTCGTGGGCGCTGAAGAAAGTAAGGAGGTGAGGAATCAAGCCGCGCGGCTCAAAGTGTCCGAGTTTCTCGAGAAGCCGATTAGTCCTAGCCAGTTGAAAGCAATCGTGAGCACGTTCAACGGGTAATCGGAGGAGTGTTCGAAGGAGAGATCAATTTCCTTGACAGAGCAGGAGATCAAGGTGAAGATTGGGCGGGGCGGGACGATCGTGGAGTAGAATATGGGCTATCCGACAATCCGTCGGCATCCGCGGCTCCCGCTTCGGATGCCCGTCTTGTGCGAGAGCCCTACGGTCGCCGGCTACCGGACCGTCGGGGTCACTCAGAATGTGAGCCTGGGCGGACTACTCCTCGAAGTCCCGCAGCTGCTGGCCACGGGCACCGCGACCAACCTCCTCTTGTTAATGGGAGAGCGGAACGCCCGCGCCGAGGCGGTGGTCATCTGGACGGCCGAGGATCAACCGAGCCGGATGGGGTTGCAGTTTACGACGCTGACTGAGTCCGACCGCCTCGCCTGGGACCAGTTTCTGGCCTTCCAAGGAGGGCCGAGGCCCCGGGCCTCGGTGCGCATCCCGATTGCTCTCGAGGTCACCCTCCGGATTCCGCCGGATATCCGCGTTACGGCTCGGGTCGAT
>JABAOF010009753.1_pt5 | contig 24849 bp, 17 predicted proteins | sample 7062171 | NCBI WGS metagenome assembly JABAOF01 (sample SAMN14538628, study PRJNA623070) | marine sediment metagenome | biome: marine biome [ENVO:00000428]; feature: marine pelagic biome [ENVO:01000023]; material: deep marine sediment [ENVO:00002113] | place: India: Gulf of Khambhat ...
TTGTAATCGAAGATGCAGTGGATATCATAGGTCAGCCCCCTCTTGGACCTGACCTCGTCCACCAGTCTTGACGCAAATCCTCCACCCCCCAGAATGTAATTCATCACCTTCACTGCGAAGTAGTCCGGGTTCTTTCTCTCAATGCCCAGGTGCCCCAGCCTTATGTACGTCTGGGTCAACTCCGGGTTGTCCACCAGAAGGATTTCATGCCCTTTTATTGCGGGAGGTTCGGTGAAACTCGGAGCGGTTATCTCCCCGGCTTTCCACCGCGAGAACTTCGCTTTAACCTTCCTGATTGCTTCTTCGGGTTGCACGTCTCCCACCACTGCCAGAATGGAGTTGTTGGGCACATAGTGTTTCTTGTGGAAGTTGACGATATCGTCGCGGACGATAGCAGCTACGCTCTGTTCGGTCCCTTCGGCGGGCTGGCCGTAGGGGTGGTTGCCGAAAAGGAACTCTTTGAATTTGTCATCTGCCACGCTCTCCGGATCCCTTTTCTTTTCCTTTATCCCCCCGAGGGTTTGATTCCTGAGTCGGTCTATCTCATCTTCCTTGAAGGTCGGGTTGAGGACTATATCTGAGAGCAAGTCCAGTCCCAGATCGAAGTGTTTGGCAAGCACCTGGCACGTGGCATAGGTGGCGTCCCGACCTGACCCCGCTCCCAGGCTTCCCCCCACGAAGTCAATTTCCTGTGCTATCTGGGTAGCGCTTCTGGTCTTGGTACCCTTGCGGAGAAGCCCTGCGGTCAGATCCGCCAGGCCCGCTTTACCCGGCGGATCATAGACAGAGCCGCACTTGAGTATCAAACGGAAGGCTACCACTGGGAGCTCGTGGTGTTCTATGACAATCAACTTCAAGCCATTATCCAACGTGGTTTTCTTGATAGGAGGCAGCTCTATCTCCTGCGCAGTAGCAGTGATCAGGCCGGCGAAGACCAGGTAGAGAAGGAAAGAAAGGATCAAAAAGCAACTTAACCCAGGTTTACAGTTTTTCATCTTCATTTTTAGCCTCCTTTCTAAACTTCGACCGTTTTTCTGTCAGTTTGCGGAACCGATTATGATTTACTCAGGGACTGCCATGCCTTCAGGCATCTCAGGAACCAGCACGGTCACGGTTCGGTTCTTCCTATCAAAATACTTCTTTGCGACGCGCATCACGTCCTCAGCGGTCACCGCCTGGTATTTGTTAGCCTCGTCAAAGAGCCTGCTGTAGTCGCCCAGGATCGTCTGGTAGTACCCGATTTCTTCTCCCTTGGCGCTTACGGATTGAAGACCAAAAATGAACTCTGCCTCAAGTTGGTTTTTTGCTTTCTGCAGTTCTACCGAATCCACTGGCTCTTGTTTGAGGCTGTCAATCTGTTCAAACAGGGTCCGTTGCCCCTCCTCGGCGGTATGTCCCGGTTGCATGATGGCAAAAGCATAAAAGAGGCCGGGATCCTCCAGGGAAAGGCAATCCCCGGATACGGCCAGGGCCGACTCATCCTCGTACACCATCTTCTGATAGAGCCTCGAGCTCTGTCCCTTGAAAAGAATTCTTGCAGCTACGGTCAAGGGATAGATGTCCGGGTGACCGAATTCAGGGATATGATACCCTGCTGTGAAGGCTGACATCTGGCCCAGCTTATGGACATAGGCAATTCTTTCTCCATTTTGCTCCGGTTCTACCGTGGCCAGTTCAGTAGGGGGTGCTTGATAAGGGATATCCGCAAAGTATTTGTTTATAAGCTTAATCACCTCTTTGGGTTTCACGTCTCCGGCTACCACCGCGGTGGCGTTGCCGGGAACATAATAAGTTTTGTAGTACTCCTTCACGTCATCGAGGGTGACATTGGCCAAATCAGACATGAAGCCGACGATATGCCAGTGATAGGGATGAGCTACAAAAGCACTGTTAAGCAGCTGCTCGAATAAGGCCCCGTAGGGGGAATTGTCCACAACCATGCTTCTCTCTGTTTTTATCACTTCTCTTTCGGAAGAAAAGCTCTCTTCGGTCGGAGTCAGGTACTTCAGCCTTTCCGCCTCCAGGCTCATGGCCAACTCCAGCTTGTCGCTGGAGAGCTTCTCGAAGTAAAAGGTCCAGTCGAAGTAAGTGCCGGCATTGTCTATCCCTCCGTTGGCTTGAATGATGCGGGAGTGCTCCTCCGGACCGTAGTTCTTTGAGCCCCGGAACATCATGTGCTCGCATATGTGAGAGATTCCTGTGATACCCGGTCTCTCGTTTTTTGATCCCACATGATACCAGATCTGAAAGCTGACCACCGGCGCCGAGTGATCCTCTGAGATCAGCACGGTCAAGCCGTTGTCCAGCACGTGCTTCGCCACCGGAAATTCGATCTGCCCGATACTGGGCTGGCAGAAGAAAGCCAGAAAGATAGTGATCAGAAGGAACTTTGGGCAGAACTTCAACATAACTACCTCCTGGTTAGAAGTTTTGATTCTTCCTGTCATCGGCGAGTTTCAACAACTCATTTTTGAAAGAGCGTCAGATTCCAACTGAATCGTGAAGTGCTCAATAAAACGTCTAACGGATATTCGATTTGCCTCATTTGATATCAATCAGATACGGCATAAGCAGAAGAATGTGGTCGTCTCCGAAGAGGCTTCTGCCGTCCAGCTCCTCCAGGATTGACCTGACATCGGGCGACAAAGAAAGCAGACTTCTGCCGGGGAGTCCAAAAAAGAGCTTTCTCTTAGGATATGTCACTATCTCCACTTCCGCGTCTTCGGGCAGGCCCGCTTTTTCTCTGGCTATGGACAGAGCCAGGTCCAAACCTCCCAGCAGGTCGACCAATCCGTTCCCCTTAGCCTGTCTTCCAGTCCATACCCTACCCTGTGCAATCGCGTCCACCTCAGCCTCGGACATTCCTCTCGCCTGTGCCACCTTTCGGACGAACTCGTGGTAAAATTCGTCGATCTGCCTATTGACCGCTTCCCTTTCTTCATCGTTGAATTCCCGCGTGCTGGTAAAGAAGTCAGCATGCTTTCCTCTCTTGACCGTCTCGATGTTGAAGCCGATCTTCTCATATAGTCCCTCGAGGCTGACCTTGCCTGTTATTACTCCTATGGACCCGGTGTAGGTGCCGGGCATCGAGACGATGGTGTCTCCTGCGCATGAGATCCAGTATCCACCTGAGCCAGCCACATCCGACATGGAGACTATGACAGGTTTTACCTTTTTGGTCAGCACGATCTCCCGCAGGATCACATCTGAGGCAATTCCGTAGCCTCCGGGGCTGTCCACACGGAAAACGATAGCCTTGACCCTGTTGTCTTCTCGTGCTTTTCTTATAGCCTCGGAGATCGTCTCGGATCCCATGACGTCCCCCATAAGGAAATCTCTGCGGCTGTGCCCGGAGAAAATGGAGCCAGTAGCAAAGACTACCGCAATCCTGGGTGGAATCGCCCAGCTATAGTTGTAGTTATGACGTCTTCGGTAATCCTGGTAGGCAAGCTTTCTGAGTTTTTTGCCGGTCTCCTGTCTGATGAGCTCATCAATCTGATCATAGAACAACAAGGTGTCGACCAGACCGGCTTTGAATGCCTCGGATGCGGTGAAAGGTCCCTGATCGATTTTGGATTCGGTCCCCTCCTGCGTCCATCCTCTCTCCCTGGCTATCTGGCTGGTCATCTGATCATACAGATCATCCAGAAGAGAGCTGATCATCTCCCGGTGAGCCGGTGACATGCTCTTCCGGGTAACTCGATCAGAGGCGCTTTTGTAATCCCCTCTGTGCTCAAGATCTGCGACGATTCCCAGCTTATCCAACGTTCCCTTAATGAAGGTGACCTCCGCCGCAAGTCCGGTCACCAGCAGGTAGCCGGTAGGCACCAGAACGATTTTGTCGGCTGCCGTGGCCAGGTAATATTCCTTGTTTCCGCCGGTCTCCATAAAAGCGATCACGCTTTTGCCGCTCCTTTTGAAATCCAGAATTGCTTCCCTGATCTCCTGGGTTTTTGCCAGTCCCATGTCAAAGGAATCTATGCGGAGCAGGATGCCTTTGATTGCGTGGTCGTCCTTTGCTCTGCCAATGTCGGCCACCAAATCCATCAGCCGGGGCTTCTTTTTACCAAAAAGCCCCACTCTGGTGTTTTCTTCTACGATCTTGCCGGAAAGCCTGACCTCCAGGAAGTTGTCCCTTCTCTCCAGTACGGTGCGGTATCTATCCCGTGATAGCACGGCGTAGAGAACTCCCCGGTCGAATTCATAATCTTTTGTGACGGTGTTGTACGTTCCCCCTCCGAAATGGGGTAAATTGATTCTTCCACCCAGGCCAAAATTACCGTCGCTATCTACGTCGCCGAAAAAGATGAAGCCGTCCACCGGTTCGGTCTCTGCTCTGAATCTGGTGGTGGCATCACTTAGTTTCTGGTTTTGAGCGAAGGAAGCATCAACGGAAAATGTCAACCGGTCGCGCCAGAATCCGTTCAAAGGTCTTGCGGCCAGTCCGAAATCGTATGAGACCTCGGTTTTCTCGCCCAGAAATCGGTCACGGTTCAAATCCTTTGCTGCTACTCCCAGAGAGACAAATTCGAAGGGTCGGGCAAGAAATCCTACATTCCACGAGGAGAGATCGTCGTATTCCTTGTGCTTGGAGCCGAACCAGCTATAGCTGGTTCCCCAGTAAAATCCTTCTGCGAACAGCTTGCCTCCGTAGGCCAGAGTGTACTTTCTGTAAGTTCTCGATGTGATGTTCCCCAGCCACTCTGCCGAGAAGCCAAAAGTGCCGGCGGAAATGAACAAGGCGTTGTCTCCTTCAAAGCTGGAATCGAAAAATGTGTGAAAGAAGCCGGTCTGAAAGCATCTTTTCACCCCCAAACCCGCGGGATTGAACCCTATCGCAAAAACGTCATCCGAGCTTGCCACCGAGTTGTAGGGTAGAGTGAAGCTTTCCGTGGGCGACTGGTAGGTAGATCCAGATGAAATAAAAAGGAGTGAAAGAATGCCGGCAACAAAGAGAGTTCTCGTCATTTCGAACCTCCCGGTAAAACAGGCTTTGTTGGTTCAGCAATAAGGAACGTCTCATCTGGTTTGGTGTTCAAGGTCATTCTTACGTTGGCGGTTTCGATCCGTATCTGTCAAAGGACCAGGACCATGTTTTGAAGGGCTTAACAGGGATTTCAACTCGGGTTATGACGCTTATACGCAAACTCATTGCCCCTGAGTGTTTACAGGACTATTCCTTTATCGTCTTCCGAGCCCATTTTTGGAATATACTCCGCACCCAGCCCAAAGAGTGGAAACAATTGAGTTGGCGGAACGTTTGAGAGACAAAATGGAGCAAGACTATCTTCCCTCAAGAAGGATTTTTCCAATACCACTTATGTCCACTTCAATCTCGGAGTCCCCGTCGCCACAAATACCTTTCAGCTTGGTCTTTTCCAACACCTGCGGCTTTATCAATATCCCGTCGGTATTTATCTTTCCTCCCCGACCTACGGTCAGCGTGAGTCGGGCAGACAGATCTGTGGGAACGGCCAGGTCGACGTTACCGTAGCTATTGTACACGTACAGCTTTGCCTCTTCAAGTCCCTCAAGTTCGAGTTTAACCTTGGAATATACCGTTTTTATCTCGTTTCTTCCACCAAGAAGGGTTATGTTAGAAGCGTAGATAGGGCTGTAGACGGTGTATGCCTCCAGCTGTCCCGAAAAATTCTCCAATTCGATGTTTCCGTAGCTGGTTTTGATGAAAGCTCTTTTCCCTTTGGTGTCTACGTCCTCGGCCGAGATTGAATTGTAACTGGTTTCAATTTCCAGATCCCCCTGCAGTTCGGCCACCTCGACCCGATTATAGCTCCCGGCGATGCTAGTTTCCTCGGAAACGTCACTCAGCTCGATGCTTCCATATCTGTTTTTTATATATGCTTTCCTTAACGGGCCGGAGATATCCAGTTCAAAAGATGAGGTCTTGGTTTCCAGCACGACATCCGGAGGCACGTAAATATCGAGAGTCATTTTCACAGCATAGTTTGTTCCTTCCCAGGGAGCGTTGCGCGGAGTAGCCAGCTCTAAGGTCACCACCTCGTCGATCTTCTCCAGATTCACTTCCACCAGCTCGGTGAACTCCTTTGCCATCTTGCTGTTTTTGGCCCTGGCCCAGCATTCGAAATCGACGTTGCAGATGTCATCTTCACCAACCTCCAGATTCAAAACACCTGCCAGATTGGCAGGAGAAGTCAGGCGAAATTCCTCAATCTTTCCAGTCGTCTGTGCTTGCCCTACCCTGGTGGATTCATCGAAAGCAAAAGCGGTATGGGAGAGAGCGAAGGAGGCAAGAAGGGAGAAAAAAGCGGCGAAAGAAACCCATGCGATTCTTACTCTTTTTGTCACGGCTATCCTCCGGTTTAGAGATCTGGGCCGTTCTCCGGCTTTCATACGCTTTTGGTGCTGTCCAAGTTTCTGAATTCTGCGATTCACCTGGAGGCCGGAGTGCAGCTTCACTCGCCTCACAAGGATGCGGCATTTTCAAATTCTCATTGTATTTTGGTTGATCTTTTCAGACTTCCTTTTGCTCCACACTCTTCGAATCAGCCAGGTACCCACTCCTGCGATTATTATGAGGGCGACAACTACTTTTTCATAGTGCTTGACTTGTCCCATAAGGGCCTGGAGGCTTGCACCGAACATATAACCCAAATTGGCGACTAAAATAGCCCAGATGGTGCAGGAGACGAAATTAAATGGGAGATATCGTCCTTTTCTCACCTTCATAAGCCCCAGAAACCCGGCTGTGGCCAATCTGAAGCCGTACAGGTAGCGGGTGATGAAAAGGGCCCAGATACCGTACTTGTCAAACAGTCCTTTGACCCTGGGATAATAAAACCTTGCTACAGGAAACTTGGAGATTATTCCTTTCCCCTTTTTTCTCCCCAGGAAGTATATGGAGACATCTGCCATGTACGTGCCTGTCAGGGCGATCAGCACCACCAGAACGAGATCAAAATACCCGCTTCTGGCCAAAAAACCAGCCGCGATCAGAGCCGATTCTCCTTCCAATAGAGAACCCAGGAACAACGCCGGGTATCCGAATCTCATAATAAAATCTTGCACGCGGTCAGCCTCCTTGGCCCGGAAGGCTCTCAGCCGCCTTCCTGACAGATCATGTGATACTTGCCTATCTGCTCCAAATTTATCATGCCTCGCAGCTCTTTGCCTTTCATCACCGGAATCACCGAGAGCTTCTCTGCTGTCATCTTTCTGAAGATATCCGATAGAGAGGCATCCTCTGTAGTGGAAACGAAATCTCTCTGCATTATATCTCGAACCAGGGCGGATTTTTCACGCTTGTGAAGGGCCGAGAAGATCGCCTCTTTGGTGAGAATGCCCACCACTTCTCCTCCGGAGACCACAGGAAAGTCCTGTTGAAATCCATGGCAGACATTCTCCAGTACGTCTCCAAGTGTCTGATCCGGGGAGATGGTATGAACGTCAGTAAGCATTGCCACCTTCACCCGCGACTTGCCCAGGGTCGCTCTTAGAGCCACCATTCTCTCCTCACCCTCGGCACCCAGATAAATGAATATGGCGATCAACGCCATCCACCAATTAAAGAATATCCCAAAGAAGAAGAGAAGGATGGCGAACGCCTGTCCCACGCTCACCGCTATCTTTGTGGCTCTCAGGCTATCGGTGGTGGTCGATAGAATGCCTCTCAGCACTCTGCCTCCGTCCATGGGGAAGGCGGGGACCAGGTTGAACATGCCCAGGATCAGATTTATCCAGAACAGATTGCCGATCAGGTTCCCTGAAAAAAGGGACAGGCCTTTTATGTCTACGCTCTGACCCGTGACCCTGGCGATGAGGAAAAGGATGAAAGCCAGCCCAAAGCTCACCAGAGGCCCAACCAGAGAGATGGTTATCTCCTTTTTGGGATCCTCCGGAATATCCTCCATGCGGGAAACACCGCCGATGGGCATCAGGACGATATCTTTCACGTTAATGCCGTAGCGGATTGCCATCAAGCTGTGCCCGATCTCGTGCAGCACCACACAAACAAAGATAAAGACGATGGAAACCATGCCGAAAATGGCACCCGCTCCTCCGGCCTGCCTTGATCCGACGATGCCGATGAAGAAAAGAAGAAGCAGAAAGGTGACGTGAACCCTTATCGGTATGCCGAACAACTTTCCGATCTGAAAAGACCACTTCATGGGAGCTTCTCCTCTGGCGAAAAAGCCTACAGCCTCTGGCTTTATTCTATTTGCCTCAGCGTATCGTTTTCCTGCTTCAGTTTTTTGACCAGGACGTCATAATGCATTATCTGGCGGGAAGCTTTTATAATCAAGTAGATTCCCAGAACCACCAAACCTACACACAGGGCCAGCAGAGGGATCAACAAAGCCAATATGTCAAAAACGTGATAATACCTCGAGGTAGCGACCAGGATGGTGAGAACGGAAAGCGGCAGGGTGAATACAGCAATGCCTGTGCGTAAAATGGAAAGCGAGGTTCTCTTTTCGGCCAGAATCAACTGAATCTGGCTGATGGCGAAATCGTAAGATTTCTCTTCCATATCTGTTTTCCGCGTCTGCATTCTTCTCGTCGGGCAGCCAGACGGCAGCCCCACCAACAGTCTGCGTCACCTTCTCCCGCTAGGGGAGGGGTGCTGGGACCTTCCCTCCCTTGATGGGAGGGAATTAAAGGGAGGGTGAAAAAGTTGCCTTTTGTGCTCCTTTTCGTCAACCTCATCGTTGATCCCTCCCCCATTTCGCTTCCGCCATGGGCGGGTCCGCCTGCGGCGGAAAAGGGAGAGGGGACCAAGCCCTATCGTCGGAGACAAGCTCCGACGCTACACCTCTCCCCCTTAGTCCCCCTCTCCACATTGTGGAGAGGGGGAAACAGGGGGTGAGGTCATTTGCCATGTGTCAGTTTCGCCGTAGGGACAGCCCTTCCTTCGACTTTGCTCAGGACGGTGAGCTTGTCGAACCGTGTGGCTGTCCGCAAAAGGCTCCGGACAGGAGCCCCGCCACCTCGGGATTTCGCAAGCTCAACAGGCCCTGTGCCTACGCTTAGAGATGTCATTGCGAGTCCCGCTATGGGCGGGACGAAGCAATCCCCTCGGCCCCGAGATTGCTTCGCTTGCGCCCGCAGTGAGAAGCAGCCAAAGGAATCCCTTACGGTTTCTCCTTTTCTTCCTTCTTTACTTCCTCCGCTCCGAATTTCCTCAGATTCTCGGCATACTGTCTTAGCTGTTTGTCCACCAGGTAGTTTACGCTCCCCTCTTCGAAGGTGCCATCCTCTTTTCTCTCTCCTGCCTTGACCCCGGTAAGAATTTCGACTCCCTGATCGATGGACTTTACCGGATAGATGCGAAATTTTTCCTCCTTGACCGCTTCCACCACCTCGCTTTTGAGCATCAAATCCTTCACGTTCTGGTGAGGGATCATCACGCCTTGAGTCCCTGTCAAGCCTTGGGCTTTGCACACCTGGTAGAAGCCCTCGACTTTCTCGTTTACTCCGGCGATAGGCTGGATTTCGCCTTTCTGGTTTATTGAACCTGTGACCGCGATATCCTGCCTGACCGGAAGCCCGGATAGGCTGGATAGAATGGCGTAGACTTCGGTCGAAGAGGCGCTGTCTCCTTCCACCCCGGAGTACGATTGCTCGAAAGCTATGCTGGCGCTCATGGTGAGAGGCTTGTCGTGAGCATACTTTCCTCTAAGGTAGCCGCCCAGGATGAGCACGCCCTTGTTGTGGGTGCGTCCGGAGAGATCGGCTTCTCGTTCGATATTTATCACCCCGGCTCTTCCCATGGAGGTTCTGGCGGTTATCCGGGTGGGCTTGCCGAACACGTACTCGCCGAGATCGTAGACGGAAAGGCCGTTTATCTGCCCCACCACGTTTCCTTCGGAGTCGATCATGATGGTGCCGTCCTCGATCATCTCCTGAATCTTGTCCTCCACCAGGCTTACCCGATTGATCCATTCCTCGATTGCCTTCTCCACGTGCTCATGCTTCACCAGCTTGCTGTCTGCATTTTTGGCCCAGTAGCTTGCCTCCCGGATCAGGTCAGCGATGATGGTGAACCGGGTGGACAGTTTTTTCTGGGTACCTGCTACTCTGACTCCAAATTCCAGGACACCCCCCACGCCGGTTTTATCAAACGGCAGCAGCTTGTCATCGTCGCAGATCTTCTTTATGAAGCAGGCATACTGATGAATGTTCTGCTCATCTTTGGACATGACCGAATCGAAATCCGCTTTCACCTTGAAGATCTTTTTGAAATCGTCGTCCAGATGAAACAAAAGATGGTAAAGATAGTTGGTCCCTATCATCACCACATCCACTTTGGTCTCGATCGGCTCTGGCTTCATGGCCGAGGCGCCCAGAATATAAAGCGGGTCGTAAGCCCCGATCTCCACCTGCCCATATTTCAATGACCGCTTAAGTGCCTGCCAAGATCCGGGTTCGATCAAAAGATCCAGCGCGTTCACGACCAGATATCCTCCGTTTGCTTTCATGAAGGATCCCGCCTTTATCCGGGTGAAGTCGGTTCTCCACAAGCCGGTCCGGTCCGCCACCCTCTCGATGGTTCCGAAGAGGTTTTTGTAGGTGGGGTTGGTCTCAACGATTATGGGGACGGTCTTGGTGTCAGAGTTGTCCACCACCAGGTTCACCCGGTATTCAAACAGTTCGTCCTCAGGTTTGAGGGTTGGTAAGCCGGGTATGGGAATCTCCGGTGCCTTCTCCCTTGGTGGTTTGAACCTGTCCAAGTTACCTATCAGGCTCTCTTGCACCTCATCTAAGTAGGTGCGGAGCTTTTCATGCTCGTACTTGACTTTGATGTCTTTGATCATCTCTCTTATCATGGGGACGATTACTTCCTTGTCTAGATTCTCTAAAGCCTTTTCCAGCTCCTTGACGATCTCTTTCCCCTCTTTGAAGATGTCCTCCATCAGTTTTGCCAGGGCTTCGTACCGGGTCTGCAGGTTCTCGAGTTTCTCTTGAGGGAAATTCCCCGCCTTGGCCTGCTTTTCAAGTTTTGCTAGGCTGACGGGTTTGTTTTCAATTACGGGTTGAACATCGGGCTTGACGTAAGGGCCCATCTGAATCTGCACTAAGGCGAAGCCTTCTTTTTTCACCTGCTTATCGAATTCCTCCAGGATGGCCTTCTGCCCTTCCTCGGATTCCCTGATGAGTTCCTTTCTCTTGTTCTTGTAGGCTTCGCTTTCAAAGACAGTGGGGATGTTTCTCTTTAAAGACAGCACCAGATCTTCCATGTCTTTTCGGAAAAGCTTTCCCTGCCCGGGCGCAAGGCTTATCACCCGGGGCATGTCCGGATTCCTGAAGTTGTTCACGTAACATTTGTCGTCGGGGACACTTCCCGGTTTCTCCAGCTTCTCCAAAAGATGTTTGATGGCTGTCATCCTGCCGGTTCCCACGAAACCGGCGACGAAGATGTTGTAGCCGATGCTTTTGATGTCCAGCCCCAATTTGATGGCCTTCACCGCCCGGTCCTGTCCGATGATCCAGTCGCACGGCTCCACGTCGTCGCTGGTCTTTAGATCCAGCTTCTCCGCCGGACAGCGCCACCTGAGTTTCTCTATGGGGACCTCTTCAAATTTCAGATTCTCTGCCATGGTCATCACGCTCCTTCCTGCATCTTACGAAAGAATTCAATTCAAAAATTAAAGCCTGGCGTGCCATTCAAGGCTTGTCTTGGTCAGGCTTCTCATTTTCAGAGACATTTGAGGCCGTACCTGAAACTTCGTCCGAGACTCTTTCTGACTCAAGTATCTTGTTTACTACTTTGCCTGCTGCATCTTTACTTCCCAATCCGAAAGCCAGGGCGAAGCCGAAAGCAATTGCTCCGACGATTATCAAAACTGAATTAACCAGAATCTGGGTGGCAACCCCCAACTGTTCCAGGGCAATTGCCACGGTGAAAAATATTATAAGATATTGCACTATTTTGGCAAGCAATTCTCGATGAGCCAAAGCCTGGCTTGATGTGGTAACCTTGATCACTCCCTTGAAAAAGGAAGATAGTAATACGCCTATGATGATTATCAGCGCAGCGGCGATCAGGTTCGGAATGAAGGATATTATCCTGTCTATCAAATCGCTGATTAAAGTCAGCTCCAGCACGTCGGCAGCAAGATCGATGAAGAACAGGAAAACGATCCAGAAGAAGACGGTCCCCAGAATGTCGGCTAAGGAGTGCTTGATGTCCCCCCTGGACAGGAATCTCGACAACCCAGACCTGGCGCTGAGTTTTTCGAGGCGAACCGCCACCAGAAGTTTGACTAAAGCTGCTTTAAGGATCTTTGCCACCAGCCAGCCCAAGATCAATATTACCAACGCTCCCACTAAAGACGGCAGGAGGCTTACTATCTTCTCGCCGCTGGCTCTTAGTGGTTCCAAGAACAACTCTTTAAGGTCCATTTTCTGCCCTTATCTTTTCAAGTTACGACGATCTGTTGAAGGGACTGAATTCTTTCCAACCAGAATTCTGATAGACTTCTGTCCCGCCAAATCGACTTTGTTTCTGCTTCCGCTTGCATTTAAGTAGCTTCATCAGATCCCTTATCTGACTTGTGCTGTCTTCCCGGCGATTATCTTTTCCACCCAGGTCCTTTTTCGGGGTTGAAATCTCTTGAAGATTATCATGGGAACGGAAATGTGCTCAGCCACCTCCTCCGGAACTGAAGTGAAGAGGAGCTGTTCTAAAGTGCCGCCTTTACTTTGCCCCATAAGAAGAAGGTCCCCTTCCTGGATTTGTCCTCCTATGGCTTGGGCGGGTTTTTCCGCTTTTAGGATTTTTCGCTGGCCTTTGATCTTCAAGTTTGCCTTCTCCACGAAGGAGTCGACCCATATCCGTGCCTGATTCTCTTCCTCGGGACCAGAATCCTGAGGAACTGCGTGCAGCAGCAACAGATCAGCTTTGAACTTGTCCACCAGAGCAGGGGTAAGCTCCGCGGCCAAACGAGAGTTGGTATTGTCGGTAGCCGTAACGATTACTCTTCTGACCTGCTCCAGCTTCTCCCCGTGCACGATAGCTACGTTGCAGGGGGCTTCCTTTAGGACAATATCCACGACAGTGGTCAATATCTTCTCCAGCATCTTCTCCGGCCCGGAACGTCCCATAATGATGAAATTGCAGTCCTCCTCCTGTGCGGTCTCCAGTATTCCATACGAGAGGCGGTGGGTAAGTTTGATCATCTCGTCGAACCTCACCTTTTCCCGCCTGGCCATGTTCTCCGCCCGGGCCAGAAGCAGCCTCTGTTGAGAGAAATCGGCCAACCCCTTCCTCAAAGGGGTTCTATGAGGAACCTCCACCACGTGAAGCGCGATGATCTCTCCGTCGAATTTCTTGGCGATGGCACAGGCGGTAGTCATGAGCATCCCCAAAGTATCGGGATTGGCCACCGGCACCAGAATCTTGTATTCTTTCCTCTCCTGTCGCTGCAAAATCTCTTTCAGCCGGCGGTGCTCCTCCACTGTCTCCTTCTGCTCCCTGGAATAAGCCAGATAAACCAGACTACCCAGACCCAGCCAGGCAGCGCCCAGAAGATAGGTACGTGGGCTCATGAAGGACAGTATTAACACGTTGGAGGCGATGGCCAAAAGAGGGATCACCGGATGCCAGGGCAGCTTGAAGGGACGCTTAAGCCGGGGTTCCTTCTTCCGCAGCATTATAGCCGACAGATTCACCAGGATAAGAGCGAAAAGATAACAGAAGTTGGCCAGGTGCGCTACAAACTCAACTTCACCGGAGAGAGTGAAGAGCAGAACAATCACCCCTACCGCAGCAATCGCTGTGTAGGGGGTCTTGAACTTGGGATGCAGCCTGAAGATTTTTCCCGGAAGGTATCCGTCCCTTCCCATGGCATAGGTCTGGCGCGCTGCCGCTAGAACCGTCGCATTCAAAGCGGATATGGTCGACAGTAGCCCGGCGATCAAGACAAAGAGCAGCCCGTAGCTTCCCAGAACCTTCTGGGCGATCAACACCAGAGGGGCGGCAGAAGTTCCCAGAGTTTGATAATCCAAGATCCCCACCGAGACCAAGACCACGGCCACATAGATGAGTGTGGGGATAAAAAGAGAAAGCAGGATGGCTTTGGGGACTGTCTTTTTGGGGTTCTTGATCTCCTCGGAGGCTGAGGAGATCAGCTCGAATCCGAAGAAGGATATGTAGATCAGAGCGGTTGCGGAGATGATGCCGGTAAATCCAAAGGGAGCAAGCGGCTTGAAATTTTCAGGCCTGAAGAAGGGGATGCACAGTCCTATGAAGATGATGAGCATGACCACCTTGGTAATGGTGAAGAAATTCTGCGTCTTCCCGGATTCCTTGGTCCCCTTTATGTTGATCAAAAGCAGAAGCAGAGCGATGGCAAAGGCGCTGAACTTGACTGGAGGTGAAACTTTTACAACCAGGTCCAGAAGCGGGTTGAAGTGCTCCGCAAAGCCAAGTGCATAGAGCGCGCACGCTACCACGCTGCCGAAGATGAGCGCCCAGCCGTTCAAGAACGCTATGTAACCCCCCAACCCTTGGTGAACGAAGGTGTAGCCACCTCCGGCTAAGGGAATGGAGGACGAGAGCTCCGAATAGGAAAGTGCCGTGAAAAGAGTCATCAGGCCGCAAAGGACATAGGAGATTATGGCCGCGGGTCCGGCAATACCTGCTGCCATTCCGCTCAAGATAAATATTCCCGCCCCGATCATGGCTCCCACACCCAAGGTGGTAGCCTCCAGAAGACCCAGCTCCCGGCTGAATTTTATCTCTGCTTCGGTGGATGGGATATCTGCTGTCTTGCTCGTATTCATAAAGCCATACTCCCTTTTTCTCTCTAAAGCGTCGGTAAAATTGGTCTCCCGTGGCTGACCAATTCATTCGGTATCTTTGAGCCCCATGGATTGAGCAACCACACACGGGCTGTGCTTAAGAATATAGAAGTCCGGGGTCTGGTTTTCAATCTCAAAATGCAATCACTGGAAGAATCTTTTGCCTTAGTCTCCAAAGCACGTTCCCACAGCTTTGGCGGCTTGGATCAAGGGGAGATCTGGCGTCACTTTCTTGAGTGCTCTAATCCCGGATCCAATCGGAACGGAAGTTATTCTCCCGCCCTGGATGCTGGTCATTCGGCCGAATTTTTTGCTTAATGCAAGGTCCACCGCTTTCTTGCCGAATTGCGTAGCCAGGATGCGATCGAAATCAGTAGGCTTTCCTCCTCGCTGAAGGTGGCCCAAGATGGTGACCCGAGTTTCCAGACCTGTGTGTTTCTCAATCTGATCTGCAAGATGATAGCTTACGCCGCCCAGTCTGATGGGATCTGTGCTCCCTTTCACGGTTCTTTTGACGACCAATTGTGAATCCTGAAGTCTCACCCCCTCTGCTACCACCACGATGCTGAATCTCTTTCCGAGTTTGCTTCTTCTTAACAGTTCTTTACAGGCCTTTTGAATGTCAAAAGAGAGCTCGGGAATGAGAATAACGTCTCCTCCGCCTGCCACGCCGGCATACAGAGCCAGCCAGCCGGTATACCTTCCCATGACCTCCACGATCATCACCCGATGGTGAGATTCGGCTGTGCTGTGGATGTTGTCGATGCATTCAGTCGCCACCGCTACCGCCGAGTCAAAGCCGATAGTAAAATCCGTAGCCTGCACGTCATTGTCTATGGTTTTTGGTATTCCCACCACCGGGACTCCCAACTTGTGGAACTCATAAGCTATATTCAAGGTTCCATCTCCGCCCATGCAGATCAGAGCGTCCAGCTTCAGATCACGGAAGTTCCTCAAGGCCTGTTTCGATACATCTGTCTTTTTCTCTCCATAGGCGAACGGATTGGCCCGATTGGAGGTGCCCAGTATGGTCCCGCCCAGGGTAAGAATCCCCGATACGTCCCCCCACTCCAGCTTTCGTGTCCGGTTCTTGATCAATCCTTCGAAACCATCCTGGAAACCGATTACCTCGGCGCGATCGGAGAACAAGGCGGTTTTAGCAACCGCCCGGATTGCCGGATTCAGTCCGGGACAATCCCCGCCACCGGTTAGGATTCCAATCCTCTTTCTCCTTTTCATGTCCGCTCCTTCAGCACGAATTTTTCCACCTTTTTCAGGTCATGATAGCTCAAAACCTCAAGTTTATCAAGCATATTTTGGGCAAAGAGCGCCCCTGGTCGTTTCCTGAGTGTAAAACGTGAGCCAAGGACGTCTTTCTGGTGTGAAGATTCAAGCGGGGCTATCGGTTTGGGACCTACCGGTAGAGGATTTACCTGATTAGTCCCGTTGTGCGAGGAAATAAAACCTTGCGTGAGGTTGAACATGCCCGTATATTTGGTTTGAAAGGAAGGTTTTCCATGAAAAACGTGGTGATTCTGGGCTCCACCGGATCGATAGGCAGGAACGCTTTGGAGGTTTTGTCCAATTTCCCGGATAGATTCTCGGTGCTGGGACTTTCGACCAACAGGAATACTGAATTGCTGGAACAGCAGGTCAAGCAGTTTCGACCGAGAGTGGCCGTAATTACTGACCAGGAGAGCTTCAAGCGGTTTCCCCGAGATTACGATACGGAGATCCTCTTTGGTACCGATGGCCTGAGAAGATTGTGTTCTCATCCACAAGTCGATCTGGTGATAAATGCGTTGGTCGGATCGGTGGGACTTTTGCCCAGCTTGGAAACCTTAGAGGCGGGAAAGCACCTGGCTATCGCCAACAAGGAGTCGCTGGTAATGGCCGGCGAGCTCTTAGTCAACAAGGCCGAAGAGATGGGTGTGGAGATCATACCGATCGACAGCGAACATTCCGCCATCAAACAGTGCCTTGTAAGCGGGACAAAAGAGGAGGTAAAAAAGCTCATATTGACCGCCTCCGGTGGACCGTTCTTGACAAAAAACAAAGAGGATCTGAAGGAGATCACGGTCGAAGAAGCCCTGTCCCATCCCACCTGGGAGATGGGAAGGAAAATTACCATAGATTCTGCCACTTTGATGAACAAAGGGCTGGAGGTTATCGAGGCGCACTGGCTTTTCGGAATACCCTCGGATCGGATTGAGGTTTTGATCCATCCCCAATCGATCGTCCATTCCATGGTGGAATTCGTGGACGGATCGGTGATTGCCCAGATGAGCCTGCCGGATATGAGGCTTCCCATACAGTACGCTCTGTTCTATCCTCAGCGAGTATCCAGCAACAACACCCGCCTGGACTTGAGCAAGGTGGCTCAGTTGACTTTTCTTGAACCGGACTCAGAGAAATTCCCCTGTCTGGGATTGGCTTATCAAGCCTTGGAGATGGGAGGAACCGCTCCGGCGGCTTTGAACGCGGCAAATGAGGTGGCTGTGGGGGCGTTTTTAGCTGGGGCGATACGTTTCACTGACATCCATAAGATCGTACACAAGACCTTAGAACGGCACCAGTTAAGAGTCAGTCCCAACCTGAACGATATTTTGAATGTTGACAAATGGGCAAAACGAGCAGCAAAGCAGCTCTGCGTTGAAAGTGAGATAACCAGATGACGACGCTGCTTTTCTTCATAATAGTCATAGGTCCCCTGATCTTTTTCCACGAGCTGGGTCACTTCCTGCTGGCGAAAAGGTCGGGAATCCGGGTGGAAAGATTCTCCCTGGGATTCGGGCCCAAGATCGTCTCGAAAACTATCGGCGAGACCGAGTACCGCATTTCCTGGCTTCCTTTCGGGGGATACGTGAAGATGGCGGGAGAGGATCCGGACGAGGCGAAACTGGAGGGCAAGCCCTGGGAGTTTATGTCCAAGCCGGTAGGCATCCGGGCTCTGGTGATTGCGGCGGGTCCGGTCATGAACGTCATTCTGGCAATCCTTATCTTCTGGGGGATTTTCTTCTTTGCCGGGCAACTGAAGATTCATGACGAAACCACCCAGGTGGGAATTGTATCTCCCGGGGGACCGGCAGATCAGGCGGGAATAGTGACGGGCGACGAGATCGTCTCCGTAAACGGCGTCGAGGTGAACACCTTCTCCGAGATGGCGCAGATAATCCACCAGCAGGTGGAAAAGCCAATTGAGGTCAAATGGATCCACGAGGGCAAAGAGCTTTCTGCCCGGATCACCACTTTTAAGGACAGGGTGCTGAACGAAGAGGGGGAGATGCAGGATATAGGGAAGATCGGCATAGGTCCCAGCTATACCACCATCAAGGTGGGCTTTTTCAAGTCGTTTGTGGAAGCAGTGGGCTGGACCGTTTTCATTCTGGTCGAGACCGTGAAGTTTTTAGCCGGGCTCATAGCCGGAACCGCCTCCGTAAAGCTTGTGGGCGGCCCCATTCTCATCGCTCAGATGGCTGGAGAAAGCGCCAGATCCGGGCTGATCAGTTTCCTTTCCTTCATGGGGCTTTTGTCGGTGAATCTAGCCTTGATAAATGTTCTGCCTATTCCGGTGTTAGATGGCGGTCATCTTATGTTCTTGAGCGTAGAGAAGCTCAAAGGTTCGCCTATGAGCCTGAAGCAACGGGCCACCATGCAGCAGATCGGACTCGCCTTCCTGATTCTGCTGATGGTATTCTTCACCTATAACGACTTTCTGCGAGCGATAAGATAACCCATTTCCCCGGATCACGCGTTCTTTTTACCCCAGATCGTAGCCTGCGAATCCGTCCGCCCACTCTGAAAAGGACGGGTGGCCCGGCCTGCTGGCCAGGCCGGGTTTATAATCTTTGGCGGGGCCGGGTTTATCATAGCTTTTTCCCTTCCTTGTCCGGCAAAGATGGTGAATGGGAGGGAACAAAAGGGAGGGTGATGAGATTTATTGTTTCAAGAGGTTGGTTCGGGGTGCCCTCACCCCGAACAAAAGAATTTACTCGCGGGGTCGGGGTATCCCGCAACAACAAGATAGCTTAGTTGGTGGTCTAGCAGGTGATAACCGGCAAAACTAACTGAGGCCGAGTGCAACCCAAAGTAAGGCTTGACATAGGTGCTGCCAGATGTTATGATATTCTTGAAAAACACCGACGAGATAATTTTTAAAATCAACGGAGAGGGGGCCCCATGTTGAAAAGGATTATGTTGAGACGATTTGCTTTGGGGGCTTTGTTGTTGGCGGGGCTAGGAATGGTATTGTCGGTTTTTGTGTTTGCCCAGGAGGCAGAACAGATCAAACCAATTCCACCATCTGAATCGCAAGACACGGTGCCCCAGGAGACATATGTGTCCGAAGTGATCCTCTCTGCCCCATGGGCTAAAAAGAACTTGATTTATGGTGGTGAGGAATCACCGCCAGGTGAGTTTGGGCTGGAGACGTTTATATTTCCGCAGGACTCATTAAAGGAAGAATTACCCGATCCTCCCTTGCCAGAAGGACCAACTTCGTTTACTGTGGCGCCTAACGGGGACATATACATTACGGATCCTCTGAATAAACGAATTCAAAGATTTGATGCAGACGGAAACTTCGTCTCCGTTAGTCCCATTCCGCACTTTGAAGGCAGTAAATACGTTCAGGCGTATCAATACGAATGGAGTTTGATTTGTGCTGACCGCAGCAACAATATCTACCTTTTATGGTGGGAAGATTATACAGAGCAAACCCTGTGCAAATATGACCAACAAGGTAGATTGCTGGCTACCTATCCATTTTTTCCAGAAGTCCGAAGCCGAGGGGCAGGTAATAAGTTGTATTGCGACCGTTCCGACAGATTATTCTTCGAGTACTATAGAAAACTCACAGACGAAGTGATACTTTCACGCGAAGAGGAGCGGTTATTAAAGAGACCTTATGCGTTATTCCACTTTCAAATTGGCACTGTAGATCAGCTATTTACCCCTGAAGAGCAGAAAGCTAGTCTAGGGAGGGGAGGTAGAGAAAACTCTGACTTTAGTAAAATTAGGGAACGGGCTTGGAAAGAACTACCTGGCAAGTTTTGGGGTCCAGAGATTTGGGATTATGAGTATGTTGATCAAAAAGGAGACTTCTATCATTACTGGCCAACCAAACAAGGAATCACTATAACCAAGTGGTATAAGCCATAATCACAATTTGGACGGGTGGCCCGGCCCCGCCTTTGGCGGGTCCGGGTTTATCATAGCTTTTTCCCTCCCTTGTCCGCCAGAGATGGGGAATGGGAGGCAACAAAACGGACGGTGATGAGATTTATGGTTTCAGTTGCGGGGTGAGGACGCTTGTAACAACTGGGTCCGTTTGTTTTTCCTGGGATTGTAGCCGCAGGCTTTCCGCCAAAGGCGGATCTACCTATGGCAGACAGCCTGCGATTTTGTAATCGCACTCTAAAGAGTGCGGCTACAACTCAGTTTCTTTTCAATTCTTTTGCGCGTCGGTAAGTGGATACGGCCAGCCCCAGCATAATCAACACTGTGCCCAGCCAGAGGAGGTTGATTAGAGGCTTTCTGCTCACCTCCAGCACCAGAAGGTCCTTTTGTGGCTCGTCTTCCGGGGCGAAGATGGTTAACTTGACCATCTTCCGGTCGGCATCTATTTGCTCCAGAACCACACCGTGTTTTCCGTCCGGCAGATAAACCTTCTCCTTGATCTGATCCTCACCAGACACATCCATGCTCATTGACGGAGTGAGAGTGTCAACCGCACCCTCGTGCTTCACTTCCAGAGTTGCCCCCACGCTTATTTGTGACTCTGCCTGATGGGTGGACATGTCGAAGCCCAGGAAAGCGATGGTATAACCCTCGACGGTTTTGCTTTCCCCCTTTTGCAGGACGAAGGTGTTCTTGCCTGCTTCTTCCGCGCCCAGGTGTTCCGCAGGTGCCAGATAGAGGTCCTCAAGTGGGGTGATTTTTATGTGAGGAGTCCGCATAATGCCCTGGGTGTATTCACTGTAGTAGAACTTTGGCCGTGCCAGGAAACTGATTCCTCCCTTTTCCACTTTGAGGTTCAGGAAGTTTTTCTCCGCTGAGGGGTCTTCTTCCATTCCCAGATAAGTAAACTGGTAGCCGAAGGCCTGATGCGGTTCGTCCTGAGGGAGGTTGACCTTGACAGTTTGGTCGTACCCGGAGGAAGTAAGAATTCCCACGAACATCATACCCACGCCGAAGTGCGTTAGATATCCCCCCGCAAATCTCAACCCGGTTTTGGCACGCCTGGTGAAAAGAAGCAGGTTGCCAGCGAACGCAAACAATGAGACAAGCAAGAAGATCAGGTAAAGAGGAAAGGTCACCTTCAAGGCAAAAGCCAGAACGGTAACAATTACTGCGGCGCAGACAGGTGCCAGTAGCGCTCTTTTCAAATCCCTCCAGGAAATGCCACCAAATCGCAACAGAGGCGCAAATCCCAAGATGCTCCCGAGGATTATTCCTATGGGAAGCTGGGTATTGATGTAGTAGGTTGTGTCGACGTTGGACGCCTGGCCAAACAGGCTGGTGATTATGGGAGCAGAAGTCCCCAAAAGCACCATCACCGCTGAGACACTCAAGAACACTATGGCTAGGAAGATGGAAAATTCGGAAGATAGAACGCTTTTCGCCGCTTCGACCTGCTGAATACCGGATAGTCTATACACGAAAAGCCCCAGAGAAAGCAAGACGAAGAAAATCATGTACAGGATCAGATAGGCATTGATGCCCAGGTCTGCAAAGGAGTGGACTGAGAAATCGCCCAAAACGCCGCTGCGAGTCAGGAAAGTGGCATAGAGGACAAGGATAAAACAAAGCATGGCTAAAAGAAAATTGCTACGGCGCATGCTTCCTCTGGTTTTCTCCATCAGGAGACCATGGATCAGAGCGATGGAGAACAGCCACGGAACCAGGGAAGCGTTTTCTACCGGATCCCAGCCCCAGTAACCACCCCACCCCAGAACCTTATAGGACCAATATCCGCCGATGAAGATGCCCGCGCCGAGCGAGAGACAGGAAAAAATCGCCCAGGGAAACGCAAATCGTGTCCACTCCCTGTATTGATTCCTTGTTAGAGCCGCCAGGGCAAAAGAGAAAGGCACCCCCAGGGCGGCGTATCCGAGGAAAACCACCGGGGGATGGATCACCATCCAGAAATCCTGAAGCAGGGGATTCAGACCTCTTCCTTCGTCCGGAAAGTAAGGCATGAGCGAAAAGGGGCTTTTCTTCAATAGCAGGGTCAGAAGGAAGATTTGAATCAACAGGAAAAAGGTCATGGTGTAGCCTTCGTAGGGTCCGGATCTTTTGATGATGAAAAGGCCCAGCAGAGCCCCCAGAAGGAGCCACAAGAGGAACGTCCCCTCCTGCCCGGCCCAGAAGGAGGATATCAGGTAAAAGAGTGGAAGATCGGATGAGCTGTACGCATAAACGTATTCCACCTCGAAACGATGAGACAAGAAAAGATACATCAGGTAGGCGGAGGCAAAAACGCTGAGGCCGAAGAAAAAATAGAAGATTCTCCTTCCCTGTCTAAGAAGCTTTTCGTCTCCCTTCCTGCCCGCAAAAAAGAGGATACCAGAGAATATGGCCGCTATGAAGGTTAGGGTCAAACAGAGGTTTCCCAAAAACATTCAGCCTTGTCCTGTCTTAGAGTGGCTCTTTGGGGATGGATTCGGGATGCTTAAGTTGGGCTGAATCGCCCGCAGTAGGTCCCTGATATTTGGACGGACATTTCACCAGAAGCTGGTCAGCCACAAAAACTTCATTTTCGTATTTCCCTATCACCACCACCCGGTCGGCTTGATCGAAATTGGAGGGTTTTGTCCCGTCGTATACCACCGTCATCCTTTCACCGTGTTCGTTGGCTATGGGAAATTGAAGCTGGTGAATCTCTATGTCATACTTGACTTCCGTAAGCACTATATCGCCGATGACCTGAACTGTAGCGCCCGATTTCCGCGCCTCATCGAAGGTGACGTAGGGGGTCAGAGTTTTTCTGAAGGAGAATGCTCCGAAGACAACGAACACTATGATTATGGCTATGCCGATGACGTATTTGGGCTTCATCAATTCCCACCATAGCAATAGTTTATCAGCATTAATTATTTTACGATCATTGGCAACGGATTTTGAAGGAATTCCATGTGGGTTTTGGCTTGAACCTTTCATGCCTCAAGCCTCGAACAAGCGAAACCTCGTCCCAATTTGAGCTAATGATGTGCCACTGTCTTTTTTCTCACGGGATTAAAGAAGTGCGAAGAGACTTACCCACGGGTTCTTCGAAGAGGATTTGAAAGAATCGTCGGTGGCAAGCACTTGCAGGCATTGGTTCGCCCAGCCTATTCCAACTCTTGTGATAAAACCTTTTCCATCTCTCCCTGTGCTCTGAAGAATCTTCCCTCTCCTTCGGCTACGATTTGACCCTCCTGGTTGGTTATCCTGCCCTCAGCCACGAGAATCCTACCTTTATCCTCCAGCAGCCTTCCCTCCATGTGCAGTTTCTCTCCGATTTTGACCATTCTCTTGAACTTGACCTTTATTTCACTGGTCAGAGTGTAGATCCCTTGCGCCAAAACGGACCTGATCATAATCTCGTCCAGGAGGGCGGAGAGTATTCCTCCATGTAGGACGTCCTTATATCCCTCGAAGTGAGGTCCGGCAGTATATTCAGCCACCACCTTATCATCCTTTATGAAAAAGGGAATATTCAAGCCGATGGGATTTTTGTCTCCGCAGACAAAGCAATGAGGATATCTTTTCATCAGTTTCATCTTGTCATCCACGCAAACAAAAAGGTGGTGACTCTCAAGCCACCACCCTTGACATTGTTCTACAACTTAGCCACCAATGCCCAGCCCGGCTATTTCATTCCAGACATGTCCAGAAGTTCAGGCTCCTCAGTTATAGCAGTTTTGGCATCCGTGCCGTAGTCAACCAGTTCCATGTTTGTCTCCGGGCCGGCGCTTTTCACCACGCCGAAGAGCGGTATCTGGTCATTAGTCCAGGCCTCAGCAGTGCTTTTATCTTTGTAAGTGTATTTGAGATGCGTGCACTGCATGGTCGTGTCCTTGATTCTCACCTTCTCCGTGCCGAGGTTCTTGATCTTGGGCTCTTCGGCTTTGGCAGTGTCGGGAGGAATCTGATTTATCAATTCCATGAATTCCGGGGGCAGTTCGGTGGCCTTCTCCTTGCCGGACTTTGTTATCATCCTGTGCATGGTCCCGATCTCTTGCGGGTTGCCGGATATCAGGATCTTTAAGATGGTTACCGTCCCGGTCTTGGAATCGGTCTCCTGTACCTCGTACCAGTACAACTCCTCTTCCTTCTCGCCCTTTTCCTTACCCACGATGGAAAGCTTTGTTATCCTCTCCGCCTTGTTGGCGTTATTGATGACCTTGTAGGTGGCGTAAGCACCCACCTCCGGCACCTTGAATTCCCCGTACAGCTTGGGAATCCCGCGCATCTGGCCCGTGGACGGCTGCACCAGGACGAAAGCAAAAAGCAGAGCTAACGTCAGCGAAAGACCAACAAGATACTTACTGGAGCGCATAGCTCCTCCTTTCTTGGATTGGAATTATTTGGTGTTGAAGATTTCCTTGAATCTGGCCTCGAGTTGAATCAATTCGTACGGAGTCCTTCAGACTACCTTTACAAACTACGCGTGTGCTTTCGTGTTTATACGCAATTACTTCCTCATAAACTAATTATCTATCATTTTACTCCAAAGTCAAGTCTTTTTTTCCTCAGATTTCACTGATGGAAGCAAAGCCGTCTTTCCCCGTAGAAAACTCGCCTGATTTCATCGGCTAAGAACCCGAGATCATAATGGGCAGTCAAGATTCCCGTCAATCTGTACAATTGCTTGGCAGACTGATACCAGGCGAATACTGCATCCGGCTGAGGCAAAGAAGAGTTCCTGGTTATGCGCCTTGAAGGGCAATCCATTATGGTGTATAAAGTTATTCCTCCGGTGAGGTCTTCTTAGGCTAAAGCTCCATCCACACCAAAAGCATTGACTTCTTCGGTGCAATAGTTTAAATTTTCGACAGGCAGCTGTCCCATAATGACCCAAAGCGG
>JABAOF010001663.1_pt1 | contig 24775 bp, 25 predicted proteins | sample 7062171 | NCBI WGS metagenome assembly JABAOF01 (sample SAMN14538628, study PRJNA623070) | marine sediment metagenome | biome: marine biome [ENVO:00000428]; feature: marine pelagic biome [ENVO:01000023]; material: deep marine sediment [ENVO:00002113] | place: India: Gulf of Khambhat ...
TGCTTTTTCTCGGAAATCCATTTCCTTTCCTTATCTCTCGAAACGTTCGGGTTTTTGGGGTCGAGAAGGACGACTTCGAACCATTCATGTTGACCGTCTTCCCCGACGTAATACGAATTGAGAACCTCAAGATTCGTGAACTTTCTTGCGACTTTTTCTTCACCTATCAACTGGTTTGATTTGGCTGGGGGGAAGAACCTACCCATTTTTTTCGGGACTCTCCCACCCTTGAACTTCGGGCGCTTTCTTTTCCCCTTCCTAACGCGAACCCTAGCGATAACGAAACCCTGTTTTGCTTTGTAGCCTAGGGTTTTCGCGCGATCAAGTCTTGTTGGCCTTTCGATCTTCTTTACGACACTTTCCTTTCTCCATCCAACAAGCCTTTTTTTCTGTATTTCCTTAAGGTTCTTATTTTTTCTTACGCTGAAGTTTTTGATCATTTTATCACTTTACGGGTGATTTAGATATTTAAACATAAAAAGATATAAAAAGTTATAAATTCAAATTAACTTTATAAGGGGTGTAAAACATATGCATGCAGCAGTTAAAATCATAATAGGGCTGATCTTGATCCTCATTGGTCTGGGATTGTTCGTTGATTCAGTTTACCCAATCTTCGGTTCTACAGGTTTTTTCCCAGGTGACTGGCTTAAAAACTTCGTCGTAGTGTTGACAGGTGTGATACCGATATTCCTCATTCTTCTGGGGCTGTTCATAGTGTGGCTTGAGGCGGATGAGCTGAAAACATCGAAGGAATTCGAGGAACCGAAGGAAGAGAAGCCTGAGGAGAAGTAGATCACAACTCGATTCTTTGAATCAAAGAGTCTTTAATATCTGTGTTTTTATTCTTTTTTTCCAGCCTTTTCTCGTTTCAGCATATTCTTGAGCTTTCCGTCTATCTCTTCGCTGTATTCGATTTCGAGGGATTTCCTGTAACTTTTCTTCGCTAGCTCGTAATCCTTTATCTTTTCGCTAGCCTTTCCTATAATGTTGTAACACCATTGTACAATGTACATGGAATTGGATTTAGAAAAATATTTTTTCGCTTTCATCGCGAAGTTTATCGCATTGTTGAAGTCGTTGAAAGCGAAAGAATGATCAGCAGCACATTTGTAGGACCATCCAGCTTTGAAATTATTCCCCAGTTTCAGGCTGTATCTTGCCGCATCCATGGAGAAGTCCACCGCTCGCTTGTCGTTAATCGAGCCCGCAAGCCTAGCGGACTCCTGATATAGAGAAACCGCTTTCGAATAATCCTCTCTATCAACCGCTCTCTTTGCTTTCTTCACCAGCTTTTCTATTTCCTTTTCTATCCTCTTCCTATCTTTCTCATTCGTTTCAGGCATAACAATAAAATATTAACCTAATAATTCAAAAACCTTATTCTGGCTTACATCCCAAGCTGTTCTCCCCATTCCTCGTATTTTCGAATGGTTTTCTCGTCCACCGTTCTCTTCACCTTGGAGAAGGAGCGATCAAAATCTTCCTTTGTGAGCGATCTGTAATTCATGGCATATTTTTCGATTTGCGCAGGCGTCAGCTCCTCAAGCTTCGGGTTTTGTTCCCTAACCATGAGCATTATCGCTTCCCTGCAGACACTTGCTATGTCCCTTCCAGAATACCCCTCGCCCATTTCAGCTAGTTTATTTATTGTGATCTCAGCAAGCGAAACCCCTTTCAAATGGATTTCAAAAATCTGCTTTCTTGCTTCCAAATCCGGGAGGGGAGTGTAAATCCTTCTTTGGAACCTCGAAACCATAGCATCGTCGAGGTCCCATGGTTTGTTCGTGGCCGCTATCAGTATGACCTTTTCATCGGGTTCGGTGGCGAAACCCTCTATCTCCATGAGCAATTGGGAGACAACTCTCCTTGTGGATTCTTGAATGCCCGAATCCCTGCTAATCATCACAGAATCAAACTCATCCATGAAGATTATCGAAGGCTGGCTCTTTCGAGCCTTTTCGAACAACATACTCACTATTTTAGAGGACTCCCCGAAGTACTTCGAAAGCAAAGTGGAAGTTCTCGCCTCGAAAAAGTTAGCTTGCAGGGTGTTGCTCGCCGCTTTTGCCAGCAATGTTTTCCCGGTTCCCGGAGGGCCGTAAAGAAGAATGGTTCGGGGGGCTTCCACGAAATCTGGTTTTTTGTGTATCATGGGGAGTATTATTGCTTCCTTTACCTCCCTTTTCACTTCCTCCAAACCCCCTATATCATCCCACTTAACCGTGGGTTTTTCTGAGATAACCATACTGTCTATCGCCTCCGGAGACTTCGCACGTGTATAAGGGGTGGTCGAGCTAATCACATTGCTCATTGTCTCGTATTGGGAGGCAGATTGAAAGAAAGATTCTGCGTATTCCCTCGGGGCGACATAAGCAAGCCTTCTGTAGATCGAGGCCGCTCGTTGGTAATGAGCTACCGCCTGCTTGGATTTCCCCTCTGATTCGAGCTTTTTCGCGGTATCGATTTCGTGCTGTAATTGTTGCTTTAAAAGTGAATGCCTAAGTTCTCCCATAAATATCACCAAAGAGAAAAAATCACTCTGTTTCCTTCTCTGCGGATTCCTCTGTCATCTTCTTCGCTTTCTCTCCAGCTATCTTCAAAGCTGTCTCTTCATCGACTTTTTCTAAATCGTCTATCGCATGTATAAGTTCCTGTGATTCCTCATCGACCAAGACCTCTTCTTTTCCGAAAACCCTTTCCAGTTTCTCCTTTACCTTGTCCAGCCTTCCCTCTTCCAAAGCTTCCTTTACGTCCTCGTCCGTTAGAACCTCATTGAGCTTGTTCATGTCACAATTAAGTATATCTTTTGTAAGTTCTGACTCTTTCTCCGTTTTCTCTCTTTCTTTCATGGCCTGTACCAGCATGATGAGCTGGAGCTCATGGAGGAAGTGAGAAGCTTCCATCTGCTTCGTTCGAGATTCGAGCCTCAATGCCTTTATCTTCTGCACATTCAGCATTTTCAGCGTGGTGGGCTGCCCTTTCGCTTCAAGCATTAACTTCTGGATTTTCTCCGCTATGCCTTTCAGATCATCCGAAATCCTCTCAACTTCCTTTTCTATCCTTACCCTCTCCTTAAAGAGATCGTCGTCCTTTATCGAAAAAACATCCTTCCCGAACCTCGACATGATGAATTTTTTAAGATCCATAATCCTCACCTTTTTACCTTGATATTTATTTTGACAAGTTTTAAATATAAAAGTATGAAAAAAGCGTTTCTACTCTCTCTTGACGCTATAGCCGCCATAACATTGTTATTTGTGATCTCGCTGTTTCTAGCAGGTTTGTCATTCACTTATGCCTCTCCAGAACTACGCTATCAAAGGTATTATTACGCAGGGAAAGACTTGGCAAATATCCTTGAAGAAACGAGAATAAAAGCAGTTTCCGATATAGTGAATCTCGGTGACTACGGATTGGGTGAGGATGATATGAACAGGACTATCTTGGATGTAATAGGCTCTTTCTGGGCAGAAGGAAACATAAGTTACGCGAGGAATCTCACGAAGGAGATATTCGAAAATGTCATGAACAGGACAGGACTCAGTTACGAGATTATGTTCGATGGGGACTCGATATACTCGAGTGGGGAATATTCGGACTTTCTTTCGAGACTCTCCACGATAGTTTCGGGTTATGAGAAAACCAAGCCTGTGAACGGTTATCTTGCAAAGGTTTACCTCACAAAGGTTAGTAAGTCCAATTCATATTTTTCGTATTTCGGAGGTTATGTGGGCGACGGTAACGTAACGAAAATCATAATGCTTCCTTCGGACGTGAACGTAACTAATTTTTACATGGAGATGAATGTGGGAAACAACTTCACACTCTACATTAACGGGAACTTTTCTGGGAACTACGAAAAAACGAAAGTTAACTTCTCCGCGGACAACTGGACTGTATGCTCCGTAACGATCAACCCCGCGTATTGCTCGTATTTCACAGGAGGGAACAACACGGTGGAGATAAAATTCAAGGAAAATGTAACCAACTACATAGGAGGAGGGTATTTGAAAATCAAATACAAAACCTCGGAGTTGACAGAAGGTGAATACATTTACAGCGGGGATACAAGGATTGGCAAATATTATTTCCCCGGGATAAATGGCCTGATCAACCTCTATTCCTCATTTTACATACCCGGTACGCTGAACAACATAAGCGTACGCCTCCACTACTTCAACAACCTGAGCTTTAACAATGTAGGGATCCCTGTGTATTTCGTGATAGGAGCGGAAGAAGTCTATAAAAGCAACGAGACCGGAGAACAAGACATATATATAAACGATTCTAACATATCCGAGATCTTCGGAGGTAAAACAACTCTAATAGAAATATTAAGCAACGCCACGATCCCAATAAGATTCGGAACGGAAACATTCGCTTTCCTAGGAGGTAAGGGCTCTAGCGATTCAGTTTTAATAACTGATGTTTCGGGGAGTATGAATATGACATGTGATGTTCAAACCACTGCATGCCTACACCCTGACTGCAACTCAGGGACAAGTGGCTGTCAGAACTGGAGAATAGATGTAGCGAAAGATGTTGATAAGGAATTTGTTGACACCATTATCAACTACACAGGTTGTAGGGTTGGTCTTGTAAATTATTCCACAAGTGTTCAAGAAACCCATCCCTTAAGCAATGACAGTGCTTCCCTAATATCCCACATAGACGGGTATAGGGCATCGGGGATGACATGTATATCATGTGGTATAGCAAGTGCAACGAATATGTTAGTAAATTCAAAAGTCGTTAAAACCGTTATCCCTTCCAAATCATCTTGGCTATACAACACAAGCTTCCCTTCAAGTGATCCTCCAGACATTAACGGCACCAATTGGACTTGGCATAACTACACAGATTCAGGATGGAATCAAGGACAGGCGATACTTGGTTTCGAGAATGACCCTTATTCCCCGAACATTAACACAAATATAGGAAACAACGGAGGAAATTATTACTTCAGGAAACATTTCAACATAAGCGATCCAAATGATATAGATTTCGGAGAACTATACGTCCTTTCTGATGATAACGCTGAAGTTTATCTTAACGGGAATCTAATAAATAACGATACAGAGGAGCACAACGCAACCTATTGGAACAAGGGAGGGACCCTTTTCTATGATGACTTCGAGAGTTATTACGGGCCTGGAGCATACCAAGTTGACGGAACTGATCTTAACATGTCTCCTGGCTACTGGTTCATAGATGACACAGGGGAGGAAGTTTTCATGATGTGTGATCAGTCAGACTACCCATCACATAGCGGAACAGATGTTCTGGTTTTCAGGCAAATGGATTCATATGGTTATGCGGAAACTCATTTGAACCTGTCTGGTAAATCGAACCTTGTGTTTTCTTATTGGTGGAGGGCTGGAACCAACCGATTCGAAAGCAGCGAGTACGGTGATGTCTGGATATGGGATGGTAGTTGGCAAAGAGTCAGGAGGTATTCCAGAGAGGAAAATTACGGTGAATACCATCACGATGAAATAGATTTATCTGGTTACAATATGATAGAGAACTTCACAATAAGATTCGGTTCAAGATCGAGTTATGATAGTGAAAGGTTTTACGTGGATGATGTTAAAATAAGGGAAAGTATAATTGTGGATAAAACATATCTTCGAAAAGGGGACAACGTCATAGCAGTGAAACTTCGAAATAACGACAATGATAACGCGAAATTCGATCTGGAGCTTAATTTGACTATGAAAAGGTATAAGGCGATGTTGGTTATGAGTGATGGGGAGGCGAATAGATGTGTTCCAGGAGTGAGCTGTAGCGGTCTAGCAGATAACCAAGCAATAGACAAGGCGTGTGAAGCCAGGGATAATTACAGCATAACCGTGTATTCTGTCGCTTTTGGTGATGGAGCAGACATGGACACGTTGGAGAGAATTGCATGTTGGAATTGTTCTGCGGATGATTGGATCCCTGGCTGCGACAATTTCTACAACAGCTCGAATGCAGAAGAATTGAAGGATATTTACAAGGATATAGCTGAGAACATAGCAAATGCGACTTATGAGGCGCAGATTTTCAACATTACCGGGAACATCTCACTGGACAACATTCTCTATCCAGATTCTTTCATCTCGTTCAACTACACGCCTATTGTCAAATCACTGGAATACGGGGAGATAACTCTAGGGTTTGAATCTCCAAGGTTGAGGGAATCAACAGGCGAAACCATGATAACGGATAACGAAACGGGAACGAAAGAAGGGTGGTTCATAATTCCGAGTAACACAGAGGTTGTAACAGAGGTTCTTGATTCGAAAATAACCTCGTATTCCTCATTCTACTGGACAGACAGGTTGTGGGTGAACTCTTCAAACACGCCTAATCAGAATTGGACAAGGGTTTATTGGTTAGGGAACTATTCGGATGATTACGAAGAAGTTGGCGACCCATATATCATACAGATTCCTCCTAACTTTCTCAAACCTGGAGGTAACAATTCCTTCAAGATAGGGACAGGTATTTATCCGTCCCCTGAAGGTGGTTTAGGTGGTTCGCCAGATGATAGGGTGATTTACACCATTGGGATTATCGGAGTAACTTTAATAGAATACAGTGATATTTTTCCTAAGGCCAAAGGCTCAAGACCAACGATATACTACGATTCGAATGGGGACAACATACCGGAGAGTTCCGTGACCGTGGAAGTGGGACCTGATCCGGATGATGTATTCGATCCTCAGAATGATTCAATTGATAACGGATTTATGAAGCTTATGAATGCTTTGAACTTCATAAGTGATCTGAACCCGAATGTTGTTGATCTTAATCACACCAGCTCTGGTCCTACAGGAACCGGTGACGGCTCTGATAATAATCCGATTGATCTCGAAATCACAGAAGAGGTTGAATTCAAATCGGATTTCATATCCCAGATTCCGTCCATGTGGGGTCCTGCTATAATGGAGGTGAGGATATGGGGGTAAGGAGGGAGATGATATGAAAAAATTAATCATTTTGTTGGTGATGGTTTTTTTGATTCCAAACGTACTAGCGCAGGAAAACGAGGTGTGCCTTGTTTATTTCACAGGGAGCTTGTGTGGGGATGAATGCGGGTTAACTAACACCTTCATGAACGGCCTTATGGGTGAGTATTCGGCTATCTTAACAGCAATAACATATGATATTGACGCCAGTCAGGAGAATAAGGATGTATTTGAAACATATAGGGGGACGTATGGTCTGCCTTCTGGCGTGCCTCTCGTCCTATTCGGAGAGGATGATTACCTGCTGGGGAAGAATGATATTTACAGAAATACAGAAAGGAAAATATTAATTTTCTTGGGCCAGGAAGGAACCAACTGTCCTCTTGAGAGCGGGTATGTCCCTCCAAGCGATCTGGATCCTAGTGATCTCCCAGGACAGCCAGAGGTTTTCGAAAGTGAGCAGGATGAAATAGTAGAGGAGGAAACTGAGGAAGATGTAACCGAGGAAGAAACCGTCCCTGAGGGGACTGGAATAGACATAGTATCGGTCATCGAGGACGCGGCGAAATCCGAATTTTTCCCCGAGGTTGCATTGGTTACGGCGGTGTTCATCATACTAATATTTGCGATTAGCATTGCATTTGGAAGGAAAAGTAGGATAAAATAGGAAGAACTATGAAAAAAGATAAGAAATTTTACATTTACCTTTCTCTTGTTATTCTTGAAACTTTCGTCCTTCTGTGGTTTTCTTTCCTGCCCTCGGTGGATTTCATTAGGACTGGTTTCCTCAGGCTGGGTGATCTCGAGCATTTCGTGGCGTATGCGGTCTACGGTTTCCTTCTCCACAGGGTTTCCAAGTATTTTCTCGGGGGGAAGGAATCCCTTCTCTTGTCTCTTGTGATCGGGTCATTTCTAGGGGGGATGTGTGAAACCATACAGTATCTCCTTCCCTATAGGATCGGGGATGTGATTGACTGGGGGATAGACACGCTGGGATCTTTTGTAGGGGGATTCGTGAGTTCGAAATTTAAACCTTTTTCTTAAATAAATTAAAAACCCTAAGTGATTGTATGAAGGCTCCTATATGTGAAGTCTGCCTGAATTCAGATATACTGTGTATGGCATGCAAGAAGAAATTGGATGAGGGGAAGGTAACAGAAAACGATATCAAGGTTTCGAAGATTGTAAACGAAATTGCGAAAACCTTCAAGCCGTTGGATGGAATTGAAATAAAAAAAGTGATTGAGGGGAAGAACATATCGGTTATCGTGTGCAAGAAGGGGGATGGTCCGAGGCTTGTGGGGAAGGACGGGGTTATGATAAAGAAACTTTCGAAACTGCTCGGAAAACCCCTCAGGGTTGTGGAGGAGTCAGAGGACGTGAAAGAGTTCGTGCAAAACCTGATACAACCAATCCCTGTGATCGGATTGAACATAATATACAAACCTGAAAAAGAGGTTTTGAAGGTCATAATACCTAAGGGGAGGAAAATCCCCATGTCAAAAGAATCCTTTGCTGAAGTGATGAATAGAATGTTCGGAAAGGATGCGATTGTGGCAAATGAATAACTGATTCTGGTGTTAGGATGGGGAAAAAGAGGATAGTGGTCCATGACAAGGAGTTATGTAGGTATGACAGCTGTGGGTACAAGTGCGTGAAAATCTGTCCGATCAACAGGTCTGGGGAGGAGTGTGTAGTGGAAGGCGAGGATAGGTATCCAATATTCAACGAGGAGTTGTGTATAGGATGTGGTATATGCTCGAAAGCGTGCGAGAAACTCGGCTTCAACGCGATATCTGTTGTGAATCTTCCTAAAGAACTGGAGGAAGACCCCATACACAGATATGGAAAAAACCAATTCGCCCTCTACAAGCTTCCCATTCCAAAGAAAAATGTCGTGAATGGTCTGATCGGCCCGAACGGGGTGGGGAAGACAACCGTTCTAAACATTCTCTCTGGGAACATAAAACCGAATATTGGTTTGTTCAGGAAAAAGGTCCCTTGGGATTTCATAATAGATAAGTTCAAGGGAACAGAACTGCAGGAATATCTCGAAATGCTTTCAGGGAAAGGATTCGAAATAGGGTACAAACCACAGCATGTTGATCTCATCCCGAACATGTGGAAGGGGAAGGTGAAAGATTTGCTCAGTAAATACAGAGGTTATGAAAAGGTTGTCGAAAGATTAGGGATGAATGAAATGCTGGAAAAGGGTGTGAAAACCTTATCGGGGGGCGAACTCCAATTACTTGCGATAGCCGCTGTTTTGTCGAAAGAGCATGACTTTTACTTCTTCGATGAGCCTTCTAGCTACCTTGATGTGAAACAACGATTGCTAGTTGCAAAGGAAATCCGTAAGCTTTCCGAAAACAAGGAGGTTATGGTGGTTGAGCACGATCTTGCGATACTGGATTACCTGAGCGATCATGTTCACATACTCTACGGAAAGCCGGGGACGTTCGGGGTTGTTTCAAACCCTTATGGCGTGAGGGTCGGGATAAACACGTATCTGGAAGGGTACATAAAGGAGGAAAATGTCCGTTTCAGAGACAAGCCCATTTTCTTCTCGAAAAGTGCTCGTGTCCCTGGAAAGGATCAACTGCTTCTCGAGTTCTCGGGATTTGAGAAATCCTTCGAGGATTTTTTTCTTAAAACGGAACCGGGTGAAATTCACAAGGGAGAGGTTATAGGGATATTGGGGGCGAACAGTATTGGAAAAACCACGTTCATACGTATGTTGGTGGGCGAATTGAAACCGAATAAAGGGGAGTTCGTGAAGATGAGGTTATCCTATAAACCACAGAGACTGGTCTTGGAAAAGGAGGAGAAGAAGCTTGAAGTTAAAGAGTACATAAAAATAAATGTGGGAAAGAGACTCCAAAACACAGAATTCAAAAGGATACTCTCATCACTCGGGATTGAAAGGAACCTTGAAAAAAAGATGAAAACCCTCTCCGGAGGGGAATTGCAGGCTGTGTTCATTGCGTGTTCGCTTGGGAAAGAACACGATATTCTCCTTCTCGATGAGCCTTCTGCTTTCCTGGATGTGGAACAAAGGCTTAAGATCTCGAAAATAATAAGGAATCACGTCGAAAGTAACGAAATCTCCGCTTTCGTGGTGGACCACGATCTTCAGGTTATAGATTCGATAGCGGACAGGATAATGGTGTTCGAGGGTGAAGGAGGGAAGGAAGGTCTAGGGAGGAAGCCCTGCGAAATAAAGGACGGGATGAACAATTTCTTACGAAAACTCGAAATCACTTTTCGGAGGGATCCGCAGACGGGGAGGGCAAGGGCGAATAAGCCTGATTCCCAGAAGGACAGGGAACAGAAAGAAATGGGGGAATATTATTATTCTGGTTGATGTACGACTTTAGCGGAAACGACCTTGTACATCGCAAAAAGCAATAAAACTGTTCCCAACCACTGACCTGGCAAGAGAGTTTCCCCGTAAATAAGGAATTCTCCTATTATCACTGTAGCGGGCATTGCGAGCTCATAGATAGTTGACTTCGAGGCCGGAACTCTTTTAAGACCGTAGTAATATATGAATATCGCAACCCCTCCGGTTGTGAAAGCGATAAGTAGTAGGGTTAAAAGATTTATCTGCGTTACGTCTGCGAAGTATGATAACTTATTCATGGAAATGACTACTATGAACATTATGAGTGTTGTCATACCAAATCTGAGGTATGTTCCCACCCTGAAGTTGACTTTCTCTATTGCGCGCTTGCTGAAAACGGTTGAAGAACCCCATGCGAAGGCTGCCAGCAGAGAGAGCATGGCAGCAATAAATGTTGCATTCGCGGGGTCGGGCGGTGAAAATCCAAAAGTAAGGAAGTAGCTTCCGATTATTGCAACAGCAGCCCATAAAAAGAAATTCTTTCTTGGTCTTTCCCTCAGAACTATAGCTGCGACTGTTATTGCGAATAAAGGCTGGAGTTTTTGCAGGAGGATTACGACTGAAAGTTTTACGAATTGGACCATAAAAAGAGCGGAGGTTATCGCCATAGTTCCTATCGCCCCTCCGAACAAGCCGACCCAGAAGAATGCTCCCCAGTCCCTTAGATTGAGTTTCTTAAGCTCCTTTCTCTCGTAAACCAGAAGGGTTGACATGTAAGCAAAAGCGATGGCATGCTCAAGGAAAACAACGACAGCAACGTCCAGATGGTAGAGAGAGGGACGAAGTAGAACGCCGTCAATCCCCCACAACATGGCAGCGAAGGCTATCGCTAACGCTCCTAATACAGGGATAGAGATTGATTTCCTGTCTAACATCCTGTCACGCCCTAAGCTCCACGTGCACGTAATCGCCGTCTTTGAGGGAAAGCTCTTTTCTAATGTTGACTGGTGAGATGATTTCGATAACATCAGAAGGGTGATGTGTTCTTTCAGGGATCACCACCACTCCTCTTATCTTCCTGTTCACAACACAAGGGTAGCATTTTATGTCTCCGAACGTCCTCTTTTCTTTCTTGAATCCTTCCACAACGATTGGTTTTACCTTCTCCATTTCGTTTTTCGCATTTATGTCGTGGGTTGATTTCAGCCTGATGTTCAAGGTCCCCAAGAAAGGACGTAAACCCAGTTTGTCGTGAAACTGCAGGAAATACTCATCCTGCCCTACGTAATACCCCCCTTCACCAGAGCCGGATATAAGGTTCCCCCCAAAGGAAATACCTTCATCTTTCGAGCGTTCAATTAATTCTCTCAATTCAAGGTATCTTTTTCTTAGGAATTTCGTTCCGTTTTCGGTTAGGTTTATGATCTGGCCCTTTGGGTGTGTGGTCCTGCTTATCATACCAAGGTTTTCGAGTTCCCTGATCTTCCTAGAAACGGTCTGCTGGGAAGAATCAAGTTTCTTCGCGAGAATGCTCGTGGTGACCTTTCCCTTCTTCTTGGAAAGTTCAATTAGAACATCAAGAATCTCTGCCTTCATAGAAGTTATTTGTTCTGAGTTACTTAAAAATGTTATGCTTAACAGAAATGAGTAAAATGGAATCACTCAACTTCCAATGAGCCCATGCTGTATATCTCCTTTATCACGGCTATGAACCTTTCAGCCATTTGTTTACAACGTTCTACCATGCTTTGCCGTACGGTGTTGTAAAACAAATGCCAGTACACCCACCACATGAACATTACAAAGCGATTACCTTCGAATTCGTGCCTCACGGTTGGCTCGACTTCTAGTCTGAAAGTCCCTTCGTTTTTCGCTTTTGCCTTGAAACCGACCATGCGGACCGAAAGTATTATTTTCGCGAATCTTCCTGATGTCTTATCGTGCATGGCCATCCTGTGGTAATACATCTGTATGGGATCGCCAGTCCAGTCCCACATCCATCTCGGCTCGCCAGTACTCGTTGTGGTGACCTCCCAGACCGAACGAAGGATAGCGGTCGCCTCTCTTGTCCAGGCAAGCGGGTCAGGTCCTGAATAATTTATCCACCTGCTCCTTCTAGGAGCGAAACAGTCGTCATCTATCTGAAACTTCCCCATTTTTCCACCTTAGAACTACCCGCTCTCTTCTCTGAGCTGCCTCAAGAATTCATGGATATTTCTGGTGAATATTGAAACCATGTTCCTACAGTCTTCTGTGTATTCCTCCCTTTTCCTGTAGTAAAATGACCTGTGCCAAAAAACCCTTAGCATTTCATAGAATAGGGATCGCTGCCATACGGTGTCTTGTGGGTATTCTGTTCTCATAACCGGCTTTATATTGATCTCAGCCTTCCCTGATTTCTCATCCCCGTAACCGGAAACATCAACCCTTATGTAGAGATACGTATAAACATCCATGTCTTTATGTAGATACCAACGAACCTTGAACTTCTCTTTTTCGCCTTTACCCCAGCTTAGCTTCTCCTCTTGGATATCTGAATCGGCCGCCCTGAATATCGCTTTTATCAGTTCATATACTTTGTAATAGAGCTTCGTCGGACTAGGTCCTACATAATTTATGGTTACCCTCTCTGGTCTCTCCCTGTAACAATCCTCCTGTATGAGCATTTTAGTTCGGGCGAACTGCGGCATGCGAATCTCCTCTTTATATTTATATTTTCATTGCGAAATTATAAATTAGTATCTTAAGCACAAATGGTGTTTTATATGCTTTGGTGGCTGGTTTTCAAAATACTGGGCGTCATAATGATATTCATCGGGGGTTTTCTAGTCATATTCTTCCCAGGGATAATACACCATCAGGAGACAGGGTCAAAAAGAGCTCCACAAACCAGTTTTGGTCTGGGTGGAATCGTCGTTGGATTGATACTGATAATAGTTGGTGGTTTCATTTTATTCAGTCCGTAAAATAAACCAAGGAAAAGGTATTTTTATCTTTTGGTCTCAATAATTAAATATGGCAGAAGTAGAAAAACCACTAGAAAGGTTTGAGGAGGAGGACAAGGAGAGGGAAAAGGAGGAAAAGGCTAGGGAGAAGTATGAAAGGAAAAAGGCTAAATGGGAAGAAATACTCAAACCTTTTGATACGGTCATAGACTACTTCTTGGATCAGGCAAGGAATAAAGGGGGTATTTATGGAGAAGTTGTCATCAGCCCTGCTTTGCTAGACCAGATCGTAACCTTGAACCCTGTAACCCTTGAAGGACAGGCTGAGATAATCTACAACATCTTTATTTATAGAGTTGCGAAGTGGCATTACAACGTTGAGAAAGCGGACGAGTATATAAAATTAACGCCGACCGCACCTCCTGCATTCGCCCCGCTGCTTTCGCAGAAGGAAAGGCTGGAAGGTTATATAAAGTCGGGTTTGGCTTCCGCAGCCCAGGCCGTCGCTGATTACGAACTTCTGAAGCACGACGAAAGGAAGTACAGGGAAATCCTGGATTATTTCAACATGGGCAAAAAGGACGAACACGTACTGAGGGCGTTATACGTGGACAGGGTTGATGCTTACACAGGTGAAGGATATTCGATGGTAACGATGGCGAAGCGCTGGCCAACAATAATTTCGGATTTCATAAAGATGAGGAGTGGATGGATGGATGTGGATACAATAAGGAAGAAATTGAAGGTTTCAAAGGCAGAGGCCGTCGTTTTGAAAACGAAGAATGAATTGTTCGTGGAATGGAAAAGGTTATTCTTCCCAGACGTAAGAGATCGCTACGTGAGGATAAAAAACCTCCTCGAATCCAGGAGGAGATCGATTCATGAATACAGGGAGTGGTTAAAACCTCATTTGAACAGGCTGAAGAGGATAAGGGAGCAGGCGGAAATAGCGGACGCTGCATCTGATCTCACGGAGATCACAAAACTCATGTTCACCCCTCAGGGAGAGGTTGAAGCGAAACTCTGGTTCTGGAAGCCTATCAAACCGGAGGAGGTTGGAAAACCTGTGATGGTTTCCGGGTGGGGGGAGATTCCCTTATTCGATGACTGGGTGAAGGAGAAAATAATACTCCTGGAGGCAAAGTACGGCGTTGAACTTTCTGAAAATGAGATAAAGAATTGTGTGAAAGGGCATAAATTGGGCGGGAAGCTTTACGGTAAACGCAGGGAAATCCTTGCTGTTCATCCGGGTCCTTACATAGATGAGAGATTCATTTATTATTTTTTCATAGACCTCGATTACGTATGTCAATACAAAAAGGGTTCAACAGGACCCATGGTAATCGAGGACCAGTACTGGCATTTCCACCCTTTCCTGGTTTCAAAGAACTTCCTGCTTTTGTCACTGCTGGAACTGGAGTACAAGAAAAAAAAGCTTAGGGAGGAGATAGAGAGATTGATAGGCGTCACAACAGAGGAGGAGAAGATAGGGGAGGAGGTCAGAAGGAAATGGCCAAGGGAAGGTGAGAAGGAGAGAAAGGAGAGATCAAGAGAAAGGTGGAAGGAGTCTTTGAGTAAAACAAAGGCGAGCTGGATTAGAAGGAGGAGGAAGCTGAAAAATGTACTGAATCCTTTATTCAAATTTTTCATAAGGGCTGGCCCTTACGAGATCAATGTTGCTGAAAGGATCTCGAAAACTTATGGTTTATATTTCGGTGGCCAGGTCGCTGAACTCAGGGATCTTATAAAGGAGACTTCTTACAGGATAAGCGGGCAAAGGCCGTAGATCGGATGTTGCATACATAGTATGCAACGCAGGAAGTCATGTTTACACGTGTTGTAAGGTCGTTATATATGATAAAGGTTGGAATTACAACCGGTTTGTATTACATTGCAAGGGCGGAGGAGCTGGCGACGTCCCTTAAGAAAATAGGTTACGGTCTGACGAGGGGGACGGATGCTATCGAAATCTCAGGGGATACGCCGCACGAAATCGATTACACCATCGGGAAGGAGATACGCCACCTAGCTGAAAAGCAGGGACTGGATCTGTGTTTCCATGGTTCTTTGACAATCCCCATGGGTATTCCCGAGCGTTCTGACTGGAGGGACGGACAAGACCACATAGAAAAATCAATACGCTCCGCCGTCTTCTCCGGGTGCAAATACGTTTTGTTCCATGCGTGCCTGCACTTCTGGCTCGAGATGATAACGTACACATCGCAGAAGCTCGAAATCATCATGTGCGATCATGATGGGGATTTTGTTTCAGAGGTTTTCTACAATAATGAAAAACTCAGAGAATGGTTTCTGTGGAAAATGTGGGATTATGAGAGACCCTATCCACAGCAGATAGTGGACGAAGATGACTATCAGGATGCCAACGGTAAGGCGCAAACAGAAAGGGAGATTATGTGGAGGAAATTGAAAGAGGAAAAGTGGAAAAAATATTTAATCTCAAAGGGCTATATTGATGAAAAGGGGAATCAAATAAAGCAGATGCCCCCGGATGTTAAGGAAAGAATAGAAGGAGAGATAGACAGGGAAGTATCAGAAGAGAGTGGGTTGTTTTTCTCAAAAAAAGTCAGGGAATACATGACGAAGTACGCAAGAAAGAAGATGCTACAGAAGGAGTATCCAAAAAGAAGGTGGAGGGTTGATTGCTACGGAAAACTTACGGATGCTTACGAAATCATGGCGCATTACATGTTCTACAACAAAGACCCAATATGGGTTGCGATGTCAGAAGTTTACAAGGATGTGACCGCCCCATACAAAATGGACTACAGTGATGATCGGTGGCTTGACAAAGCATATACAAGGGCACAGGAAACGAATGACAGGGAATTCAAAAGGTTTTATTATGCAGTTGTTGCGGCGAAATTCTTGGAAGGGCATATGAAATCGGCTTTGAAATTTATAAACGGTAAGTTGATAAAAGAACTGAAACAATATCCTGATTCTGACAAACTCATAGAGAATGCGAAGAACCTGAAAATAACGATCGAGATGCCCGATGCAAGGGATCCTAAATACGCTGGATTGTATTTGCTTTGGCATCCTAAACAGATATACGCTGCAATAAAAACCATTCGAAATACTTTGAAAACAAATCGTATTTTTATGACTATCGATTGGGAACACATAGCAGGACAGGGTATTGACCCGCTGGTGGAGATAGATAATTTGGAGAAAATCGCTCCTGACTTTGGAAGATACGTTCTTTCCGTTCATTCCAACACCCCGAACCCTTTGCATGCACATTATCCGATTGAACTCGGTGATATGGAGATATACAGGCTTAATTGGTTCTTGAGGAAAACGGGTTTTGGGAAACAGCCCGAATATAATGTTTACCTCTGGTTTGAAAGGGGTGGAGGGGACGATCCTTTCAGGCAGGCTGTTGATGCTTTAAAATTATGCGCGAAATTCCTTGAGCAGGATGTCCCTCCGGATGAACTGCCCAATGAGTATTTCGGGATAAAGCATACAGGTATGGATTTTTGGAGGCAGGAACAGATAATGAGGGATCATAGATTCGAACCCTTAAAGGATTTGCTAGAGATACCTGAAGAGGAATGGGGTATGCTTTCGACTGCAGCCACTAAAAAGGGGAAAACCAAGGAGTTCAAGAAAGAGGAGATGAAATAAAAATAGGTTTAAAAATAAAAAGAAACGCTTTCGCTTTTACTCCGCCCAAGCAATGTTGAAGAATGGTTCCACAAAGCTTCTTATTGCATGTTGTGATTGCGCCCAGAATGCAACGTCCTGTGTTTGATGAACTTTCTTGTCGTCAGTTAGGGCGAAAAGCATGTGCTTGTCATCGACTGTGTAAACCCTGTTCAAGGGTTTCTTGACGTTTTTCATGTCTGCTATCTCTGAAAACGCCTTTACAGGGCTCGTGTCGCTTAAGGGAGCGAGTATTCTAAGTTTCACGCCCCTCTTTGTGATCCTCTTGAGCGAATTGTAGTGGTTTGAGTAGAGTTCGTTCAAACCCCCTTCAGTTGTTATTATACGTATTTCCTTTGCTGCCTTCTTGAAAAGCGAGTTCAAATGCTGGTTTATCGAATGCCTTCCTTTCAAAGTTCCTGTCATCTCGAACGGTTGAACTAAGTTCAGCCCTTCCTTGTATATCGCTTCAAGTTCTGCCATAACGGGCGAGTTTTTCATGGAGTCTATCCTTTCTATCATTTCATCGTGCTTTTTCTTAAGATTTTCCTTTGTCCTCTCCATCGCGTCTTTGGGTGCGAGCGCAACGTATCTTATCGGTTTTGATGGTTGTACGACCACGAATCCTTTCTCTGCGAGGGATTCCAAAATATCATATGATCTGGATCTCGGAACGTTCGCTATCTGAGAAAGTTCGCCCGCTGTTGCTACGCCTCTTGCTAGCAAAGCCACAAATATCTTCCTTTCATACAGGTTTAAACCGATGCTCTTCAACGCATCCAACGTCTTTGTTGTTGCTACCATTTTTTTCACCTAATTGATAGTTAATTACAATCTTGTCTTTATAAATATTATATTTGTCGGTTTGTGATGATATTAATTGGTCGAAAGCTTTATATATGTTTATTACTTAACAGTGAATATATTTAAAGGATAATTGTTCCCAAAAAATCAGGTTTTTCTCCCTCTTTGTCGGTGATAAAGCTTCTCTATTCTTTCAACGTCATCCACATCTTTTGGGGATTTATCGAATCTTATCCTCAACAACCTCGGGAATCTCAAAGCGAAGCCTGATGAATAATTCGGGGATTTTTGAATCTCTTCATATGCGACTTCGACAACGACCTTCGGTTTTATCTTGACGGATTTGCCCTTTTCTTTTTCTATGAATGGTTTCAATTGTTTTGTTAGGTCTTCGAAAGTCACGCCTTCTCCCTTCTCCTTGATCCCTGTTCCCATCATTCCACATTCAAGGAATTCATCCCCTTTCTTGGAGGAGAGAACGAACGACCCAAACCAGCTCGCCCGCTTTCCAGTCCCCCATTCCGCCCCCGTTATAACCAAATCGAGGGTCTCCATTATCGGTTTAACTTTCAGCCAATACCCAACCCTTCTTCCAGGCTGGTATTTGGCATCGAGATTCTTAACGATTACGCCTTCCTGTTTCGCCTTCAAAGCTCGTTTGTAGAATTTTTCAGCTTTTTTCAGATCTTTGGTAACAAGCATTTCAGCCAATTGGAACTTCTTGGGTATGGGCTTCACTATTTTTTCAAGGATATTCCTTCTTCTTTCCAAAGGTTCCGAAAATAATTGCTTCCCGTTATGGTAGACCACGTCAAAAAGGTTAACCTGTATTGGGATTTCTTTCGTAATCTTCTCGATGTCATACTTCCTCTTAATCCTTTGCGAAAGCATCTGAAAGGGTAAGGGACTTCGCGTTTTCGGGTTTATCCCGAGCATTTCCCCCTCGATTATGCACTCCTTTGCTTTAATCCCCTTTCTCGCGAGATCGAGAAGGTCAGGGAATTGTTTCGTGATGTTTTCGAGTCTTCTCGTATAGAACCAGAATTCATCGCCCTTTTTGTGTATGCACACGCGAGCTCCATCGTACTTGAATTCGAGCGAAGGCCTCTCGAACTTTTCAAGTGCTTCCTTTAGATCTTTCGCTTTCTCGGAGAGAAGAACATGATAAGGTTTGCCGATTTCTATCGAAACCTTTCGTAACCCGTTCAAACCCTTTTCCTTCGCTATCCTCGCTATCTCGGAATAATCCGGTCTCAAAAACCACGCCCACTCTATAGTTTGGACGATTTCCTTCTTCTCTTCTCCTTCTTTCCCTGGAAAGAAAGCTTCAGCGATAGAATCACGTAAAACCCCCTCAGCAACACCTATCCTCAACTGCTCGAGGACCGTTCGAATGATGTACTTCGCCTCCTTCGGTTTTGCATGTGAAATCAGCTCTTTAACTAACGAAATCTTCACCTCTTGCGATCCTTTGCCTTCTACATACGCTAGCTTTCGTAGGTTTTCAAAGACTTTTTCTATCCCAAGTTCTTTCGAAATCAGGGTGGTCTGCTTCCTTTTTTTCATCAACTCTTCCACCGAGAGTCCGAGATCTCCTGTCTCCTTGAATTCCTTAATAACGTCTTTTTCAGCGAACCCCGTTGAGGAGGATATGACCTTCACCATCATTTTGTCCGCGACCCCTATCTCCCTTTCAGAATATGAAGGGAAGACCCTTCCTTGGACTAGAAGTGTAACCTTCTCGAGAACAGAGGTTTCTGATTTTCTTAAGAAATCCGCTATCTTTTCGATCTTCTTCAACCTCGATGAAGTTTGTTCCAGGTATTCGTAGAGATCGACCAGTTTCGAATATTTCATAATAGAATATTGGATTCGGAATTTTAATTTAAATTTCGAATTTCTGGTTCACTAAACGTTTAAAAATCTAACTATCAATTATTTTTCTTCATAATCAAAGGTGGTGACATGACAAAAGAATTGGTATTGAATATAGAGTACAGTTCCACAAAGATATTCCAAAATGAAAAGGACTATTTGAAAAGCTGTAGAGGACTTGCCCGCTTTACTGATACAGGGTTAGTATATTTGGATGACATTGGAAAACAGATACAAACAGCAAGTAAAAAAAGCAAAATTAAAAGTGTAAAGAAGGACGTAGTTGTGAAGGAGGATGGCGTTATTACTCAATTAATTGTGAAATATAAAGGTGAAGTACCAACAATACCAAGCGATCTGAGGGAAAAACTTCAGGTCCATCCTTTGAATGAATAAAATAATTTCGATTTAATTAAAATCCCCTCCATATTATTTATATGAAGGGTCAATTTTATTCTGTGACAGCGATACTCATAGCAATACCTATAATACTTTTCGTTTCCTTCTACATGGTTTCCCAGACAAGAGGTTCAAACATTTACGAGAGGATTGTATCTGACCAAGTGCACCAGCTTGAGAAGAGTCTCGAGAATGACTTCGACAAGGCACTTGTAACTTCCTGTAAAAGATCTCTCATAGCGGCTGGTGACAGGGTTGTTTTGAATGGAACACCTCTCGATAATTCTGTCCTCAGGATAAAGGAGCTAATGGAAAATGGAACTTTGTACGGGGAAGAAGTGATACTCATGCTCAACAACACCCTTGGGAACTGGACCCAGCGGATAACGAATGTCCCAACCAATTTCCAGGTGAGTCTGAGTTATTCCGGTCTTGATGTAGATATTCACGACTACAGAAATGTCAAGGCATCCGCTAAACTTGACGTTAGCGTTAGTGACACTCTCAACATAGCAAGGGTCGAAAAGTCAAACATAGACTATGAGACATTGGTTTCTTTGACACATATGGAGGATCCGATCTTTCCTCTAAAAACCAATGGTGTTCTAACAAGGATTATAAGGTTTTCTCCGTTCAGCTATCGGGCGAAAAAGATCGTTGTCGGTTCTACGAACTCGGAAGGTTCGTGTTCAGGGAATGTTACCTTCGAAAAAGGTGAGTGCGACTCGACAAAAATTCTCGTTGCCCAGAACACGACAGGCGTAAACTTCGCATGCCACAAGGGGGTGGTCATCGAACAGTCAGTTGACCTGAGTAACGACACGAACTGCTATGTAACTGGTAACGGGAGTTCGGTCACTCTCATAAATACCACAATAACTGAAACAGGCTATCAAAAAATTTATCTGGATAATGAAACAATATCGGTATGGCATCTGCCCATAAAACTGGAACTTGATAACGGCTATTACTTCTCAGGGGAAGGTCCAGACTATTTGAAAAGATTGGAGGGGAATTTGGAAAGTTCGCAAAATGGTCTGGATTCTTTGGTAAATGCCCCTGAGCTGGAAAGTGTAGGCATTCCGATAAAGGAGGATCAGGTCTCTCTGGATTATTTATATTTTTCAGGCCAAGATTATATTGGTTACAGGGTTAGGGGTTTGCCTGACTGGTTTAGAATAAATCAAACAATCGCCAACAGATACAACCTTGACGAATTGTACGAGGGTTAGGATGAAAAAGGCAGCTAAAACCGACGTGAAAGAAGAGGTGAAAGGTGGGAAATATCTGGAGACAGACATAGATGAACTCTATGAAATGGTCAAAAAGAATGGTTTGGTAAAGATAGAGGCAGCTGCAAAAAAGTTCAATGTAAAGAGAGAGCAGATAGAGGAGTGGGGAAGGATTCTGGAGGAGCATCACCTAGCGATACTGCATTATCCTCCTTTCGGAGATCCTGTCCTTATACTCAAAAAATTTAAACCCAAGGCTGAGGTTAAAAAGAAGGGGGTCAAGATTAAGAACAGAAAAGCACTCTTCATAAATATTTTGATAATCATGGTTTTCGTGTTTATTGTTTTGTGGTACACCGGAAGGTTGAGCGTGCCTTCTCTTCCCGATTTGAGCAGCATCTCGGGTACGAACATTTTGGATCTTCTTACTCAAAATCAAATTTATTTAGTCCTTGCTCTAATAATAATTATAGTCCTCCTTTTAATTGTAACGCTGATGAAGGGTATGAAAAAGAGGGGTAAAGGAAAGGGTAAGCATGGAAAAAAAAGAGGTAAAGGAAAAGATAAGAAATTATAAGATAACCTCGGAGGGTGTTTCGGCAGGTGTTGAGATATCAAAAGATCCCAAGGAATACGTGCCTACATACAGGGTAACATACCCCAGGATAGAAAAAGCGACCCATGCCGTTCTTGATTCCATTAGGGAAAGAATAGTTGCAGAACTCGCCTTCAAAACAGAGGAGATACTAAATCCAGAAGAAGTCAGTGAAATGAAAGAGAAATTCATAAAAAGCGCATCCACTCTTTTGGGAAAAGAACTCCCGCATCTTTCGGAAAAGGAGAATAAGATTCTGATAGGTATACTGGCTCAGGAAGCCCTCGGTCTGGGTCCAATAGAGTTCATGCTGAAGGACCAGGGACTTGAAGAAATCGTCATCAACAGCTCAAGTGAACCGATATGGGTTTACCATAGAGAATTTGGATGGCTCAAGACGAACGTTGTGGTCACTGATGAAACCAAGATTTACAACTATGCGGCACAGATAGGAAGAAAGGTCGGAACACAGATAACCAATTTGAACCCTTTGATGGATGCATATCTAACTACCGGGGACCGGGCGAACGCGACGTTATTTCCGATATCCTCCAGAGGCAATACACTGACCATAAGGAAATTCGCCCGCAGGGCATGGACCATAACTGATTTTATAAATATGAACACGCTGTCGGCAGAAGTAGCTGCCTTCCTTTGGCTGGCAATACAGTATGAAATGAACATTGTATGTACGGGTGGGACTGCCTCCGGGAAAACATCTTTTCTAAATGTGTTGAGCATGTTCATACCGCCTACCCAGAGGATTATTTCGATTGAGGACACAAGGGAGATTCAGCTTCCTCCTTTTCTTCACTGGGTTCCAATGACGACCAGGCCCCCAAACATCGAAGGCAAGGGGCAGGTAACTATGCTTGAGCTCATGATAAATGCTCTAAGGATGAGGCCTGACAGAATGATAGTCGGGGAGATAAGAAGGTCGAAAGAGGCCGAAGTCCTCTTCGAGGCAATAAATACGGGTCATTCCGTGTACTCAACACTTCATGCAAACACATCGGAGGAAACCTTCAAACGTTTAGTTAATCCCCCAATAAACATTCCTGTTTCTCTGCTCACCTCGCTTCAGCTCATCGCGGTCATGCACAGAGACAGGAGGAAGGGTATACGAAGGCTACTGGAGGTCACAGAGCTTATTCCAAGCGGTGGTCTCGAGGAGATGAAGATCGAATTGAATACCATATTCAAATGGGTACCATCAAAGGATCATGTAATTGAATGGGGAAAGCCTCACAGACTTCTGAAGGACATAAAACTTTACTCTGCAATGAGCGATGATGAGATAAAAGAAAATCTTGAAGGGAAGAAGAACATCCTTCTATGGCTTGTTAAAAATAAGATCAGGGACATAGAAAAGGTCGGGAGAGTGATATCTGATTATTACAAGAATCCGGAAGATGTCTTGAAAATGGTTAAAAAATAAAGGAAATATTTTTATTTCTCAAATCCCAATTAAGGATGGGTTTATCTGACTCTGTATCTCACGAGTCTAACAGAAACCACCAAAAGGAAAATTAAAAAATACGCAGAAGACGCCTGTCTTTCATTATCTCTGGAAATTACGAATTCTATTCACCCTGACGATTATGATATACTTTTGAAAAAGCGTGACAGGCTGTTCATGGAAAAAATGGGTATTGAAAGTGATTTCTGTGCATATCATGTTTTACACTGGGTTCTGATGGATTCGGGCATGCAATCCAAATTTTATCTTGAGCCGGATAAGGAACGTGATAAAAGCAGAATATATGGAGATAAAATAAATCGAGAGAAAATTAAGGGTAATTTAAAGAGGTATGAAGATGTTTTGTATGAAAAGATTAGAAAAATTCTATGCTCTTAACAGCTATCTCTGAACTTTCTCGAATCTCGGGACAAAAAGTCTGTATTTATCCTTGTCCTCCAGCTCCTCAAGAATTCTCTTTATAATCATCTTCTCCGGGTCAGGAAGCATTGTTACGCGTTTCTTCAGGTCTTCGAAACTTTCGAATGGTTTTTCCTTTTTGGCTGCTATTATTGCCCATAAATGCTTTTTACCTATTCCGGGGAGCAATTCAAGCTGATGTAAACGGGTGGTTATCGGTCCGGCAGTGTTGAAGAAATCCAGGAATTTCTTGGGCTTTCTTTTTACCAGCTCTTCAACTATGTCTGTGACCTCTTCCTTCGCGGCGCCCGTCAGATCCTTGAAATCTATCCTTCTTTTTATGAACTTGACTTCATCCCTTTTTCCGTCTCCTATGTAAACACGCGAACCCACCTTTAGATGCACGTCATCCCTGACTATAACTTCGAGTAAGGAAAAGTATTCTTCACCTAAGACCTGAGCGACAGGCTGTGAAATCCGCATTCCGTAATAGCCATGCGGGAGGTAGTCCAACACTATCGCCCATTCATCCTTCTTCAAATCCTTTTGCATGCTACCGACCTTGATTATAAGATAGAATTTAGATTTATAAGTTACTACCTATTGTCTTTTACTATCTTCAGAATTTTCTTTTTGTCATCGTCTGTCAGAACGACTCTGTCGTTCGCGAATATTATCCTGAGATCTTCAGAATTTTCTGGTAGGAAGTTCAATATGTTCACTATATGCTTGTCCTTTAGTTTCTCGATTTTTTTCAGTTCCTCTGCCATTTTCTCTGCCTTCGACTCAGGGATCTTACAGAATTTTCTGAGGTGCTCCAATGCGTTTTTCTGTTCGTAACCGAGCTCCTTATCCTTCTCCTTTTTCATAAGTATCTTCTTAACATCAATCCAGCTTATTGCCTTCTCGTCCTTGACCTCCATAAAACCACCTCATTAATTCATTTAGATTTGGGGATTAAATGTTCTGGTCTTGCTATTATCGTTTTGATCTTTTTCCCGACCTTTAGTTCGACCACGTAGGATTTGCCCCTCGCCTCTTTAACCTTTCCTGTCTTTCCCTCGAACACAGGATCAGG
>JABAOF010001719.1_pt2 | contig 24755 bp, 26 predicted proteins | sample 7062171 | NCBI WGS metagenome assembly JABAOF01 (sample SAMN14538628, study PRJNA623070) | marine sediment metagenome | biome: marine biome [ENVO:00000428]; feature: marine pelagic biome [ENVO:01000023]; material: deep marine sediment [ENVO:00002113] | place: India: Gulf of Khambhat ...
GGGAGCGATTCAAATTCCTACTGCGACGATCCGTGAGTAGGGCCGTGTCCGTCGATCGTTCGCAAGCTTCCGTAGGCCGCTTCCAAGCCTCCGTAGACCGTTTGGAAGCCTCCCCGGATCGTTCGCGAGCCGTATTTCGTCGTCGGCAAGCCGTATCTCGTCATCCGCAAACCGTGTTCCGTCGTTTGCAAGCCGTATCTCGTCGTTTGGGAGCTTACTCCGGGGCGCGGGGGGCTTTCAAAATGGTCAGGTGAAGCTTGTAAACGGCTTTGTTTTGCCCACCCACCCCCACAAGCAGGTATCCCATGCCACGCTTCGCCCGAAGCGAGCCTGAGATCGCTGCGCTCGCGCTCGAGCATGAGACCCACGAGGCGGAGGCCAACCGGCTGCGCGACTCGTGAGGAAGGCGTCCGTCCGCAATGGCCGGCTCGAGGTGTCGAATCGCCGCTTTGAAGCTTCAAAACGCCTTACTGAAGCTTCAAGACGGCGTTCTCCGGGCCTCCCTCCCAGGCCGCTGGGTTCCGTCAAGACGGTCACCGTGGTGCTCTGGCAGCCGTCCGCGATGCTAGCCCCCAGTCCGTGCGGCGTGCGGGGTACTGCGTGGATTCGAGAGAACCCAGTAGCTATGGGTGAGCACTCAGTCACATCGAGGACCACAAGGGGGGGACGGAGGGGGAGAAGGGGCAGAAGGGGCAGGGGCCTGGCCGTCATCCTCCTCCCCCAACTGCCACTTCTCCCCCCCTCCCCCCTCCCTTGCGCCGCCCCTCGGAGCACGTACTTTATCCTATAAAGTCCTTTACCTTCACCGGCCTCCGTGGGGGACACGTGACCATTCCGACGCACGAGGACCAGGAAAACGCCAAAGAGACCCTGGCGTATATCCGGCGCACCATGGAATCGGCCTCGACCTTCACCGCAGTCTCCGGCTGGGGACTGGTGACCGTAGGCGGCATCGGCCTGTTGGCAGCGTGGCTCGCATGGAGTGGCGGGCAGAATACCGATCTGCGGGTGTGGATCCCCGCTGCCCTCGTCTCGGTGGCGGTCGCCACGGTGCTGAACTGGACCAAGGCGCGTCACCTGGATGTGCCCCTTTGGTCTGGGGTGTTCCGCAAGATCGCATGGGTCATGATTCCGGCGATGGCGGCAGGCGCGCTGCTCACAGTCGCCCTTGCGGAACAGGGGGTGTCCGATCTCCTGCCGGGCACGTGGCTCGCCCTATACGGGGCTGGCGTCACCGCCGGAGGTACGTTCTCGGTGCGGGCGATCCGCTGGATGGGAGTGGCGTTCCTCATATTGGGCGCCGGCGCACTGTTGCGGCCCGACGTGGGCCTCGTGCTCCTGGCCGTCGGGTTCGGCGGCCTCCACGTGGCCGTTGGCCTCGACATCGTTGTGAGGCACGGTGGGTAGCCCGACCTCGGAGGTCCTGGACCGGCTAATTCACGAGCGCATCCGCTTGGGGATCGTTTCGGCGCTCGCGGCCGAAGAGCGCATGAGTTTCGCCGATCTCAAGCGGGTGTTGAGAACCAGCGACGGTAACCTGAGCGTTCACGCTCGCAAGCTGGAGGAGGCTGGCTACGTCAAGGTGAGCAAGGGTTTCGAAGATCGGAAACCCAGGACTGAATACCGACTCACCCCTAAAGGGCGCCGAGCGCTGGAGATGTATCTCGAGCAGATGGAGACCATCTTGAGCGAGGCACGGGACGCGCTGGAGCGGACATGAGCGGGCTACACGTGGGGATCATCATGGACGGGAACGGGCGGTGGGCCCGCGCGCAGGGGAAACCCCGCTGGCGGGGACACCTTGCCGGCGTAGACAGCGTGCGCGACGTGGTGCGCGGTGCGCCCGACCTGGGGGTTACGACGCTCACCCTTTACGCCTTCTCCAGCGACAACTGGAAGCGGCCGCGGGGCGAGGTAGGCCGCCTGTTCTGGCTCCTCAGAGAGTACTGTCAGCGCGAGCGCGCGGAGCTAGTGGAGAACGGTGTGCGGCTCACCCAAATCGGGCGACGCGACCGGATCCCCAAGTCTGCCCTTGCCGAGCTCAAGAAGACGGAGCAGGCCACTGCCCGCGGGCGACGCCTCCACCTCCGCCTCGCCATCGACTACAGTGCCCGTTGGGCCATCAGCGAGGCCACCAAGAGGCTGGCCCGCCGGGTGGAGCAGGGCCGGCTGGACTGCAAGGCGATCTCATGTGACACGCTGCGTCGCGCCATCGCCAACGGCGTCCCCGACCCCGATCTCATCATCCGCACGGCAGGCGAGCAGCGACTGTCGGACTTTCTCCTGTGGGAAGCCGCCTACGCCGAGCTGTATTTCACCTCCGTGCTGTGGCCCGACTTTCGGCGGGGCGAGTTGGCGTTAGCCCTCTCGGAGTTTCAGCAGCGTGAGCGGCGGTTCGGCGGGGTCTTGGATGCCGGAGATGCTGCCGCCACGGCGGTAGGGCAGTAGGGCGGAACGGCGAACGACGGAACGATGGAACGACGGTACGACGGTACGACGGAAGCTACGCGCGGGAGTTGGTCCGGCGTGGCCGCTTGCCAAGTGACTCGTACAACCTCCAGGTGAGCTTCCCAGCTCGATCACGCAAGGCGTTCAATCTCTCCCACGCTTCACGGGTCAGGTAACCGAGGTTCTCCGACAACAAGAGAATGTACGACAGCTCGGAGAGGGACCCCAACGCGATGTCCAGGAATCGTCGGAACTCGCGGGCCCCGCGTTTAGCCGAGCCCTCGGCGATATTGGCCGCTGAAGAGAAGGCCGCACGCCGAGCCTGAGCCGTCAATCCGTACCGCTCATCGTCAGGGAATGTGCGGCTGGCACCATAGACTTCCAGGACGAGCTGGTGGCACACCTGCCAGGCATCGAGACGCCCGTATGGCATCATGATTCCCAACCCTAGCACCTGACGATCCGCGAGCCATAACCAATCCATTGCCAGACGGTCCATTTCCACGCCAACCTCCTTCCGTCGTTCCATCGTTCCGTCCTTCCGCCGTTCCACCGATCCGATCAGTTTTGGGTTCTTGGTGCCCGATACGCCCCGCACCGGAATCCGAGGTTCGCCCCATGCGCACGCTGATCATCCCACTCACCACCCTCACAACCGCCACGACGCTCCTAGCGCAGCAGCCCACCCCTTCCCCCGGAGTGAGGTACGATCGCCTGCTCATCAGGAACGCGCTGGTTATCGATGGCGCCGGCAACCCCACCCGGGGACCGTTCGACATCGTGGTGGAGGGCTCGACCATCGCGAGCATTCGGCCACACCGCGCCGACGCCAACATCCGGGCGGACCGCGTGATCGATGCCACCGGCATGCACGTCATGCCCGGGATCATCGACCTCCACGGGCACATCATGTTCAGCCGTAATCGGGAGCCGCTGCCCAAGGACTACGTCTACAAGCTGTGGCTGGGACACGGGATCACCACGATTCGCGAACCGGGGTCCGGTGAAGGCATCGACACGGTCGTGCACCACGCCCGCCTATCAGCGGAGAATCGCATCGCCGCGCCGACCATCATCCCCTACGCCGTACCGGGCGGCACTACACCCGAGCAGGGCCGGGCCTCTGTGCGACGTCTCAAGGAGCGGGGGGCAATGGGACTCAAGGTGTTCGTCCTGCGGCCGGACGTGTGGGAGGCCGTCATGGACGAGGCCCACAAGCTGGAGTTCCCGGTGGCCACCGACATGAAGATTCAGGAGTACGACGCACTCGATGCGGCCCGACTGGGAGTGCGGACCATCGAGCACTGGTACGGGATTCCGGATGCGGCGATCCCCGGCCCTCAGGATTTCCCCGAGGCCTACAACTACGACAATGAGCTCGACCGCTTTCGCTGGGCGGGGGACCTCTGGCGGCAGGCCGACCCGGATCGCCTGTCATCGGTGCTGGACACCATGCTGGCACACAACGTGAGCTGGGACCCCACCCTCGCGGTTTACGAGGTGAATCGCGACCTGGTCCGCGCCCAAAACCTCCCGTGGTTCGATGCGTACGCCATGCCCAACCTGCTCGCCTTCTTCGAACCGGATCCCAGCCGCCACGGGTCCTACCACTTCGAATGGACCACCAACGACGAAGTGATGTGGCGGGAGAACTACCAGATCTGGATGAAGTGGGTGCGGGAGTACGCCGCTCGCGGCGGCAACGTCACCGTGGGATCGGACGCCGGATTCATGTACCACCTGTACGGCTTCGGCACCATCAGGGAGCTGGAGTTCCACCGTGAGGCTGGGTTCCACCCCATCGAGGTGATCCAACATGCGACCTGGAACGGCGCCAAAGCCCTGGGGCTCGCCACCACCGGCGTGGTCCGCCCAGGGTTCGAGGCTGACCTCCTGGTGGTGGACGGGAATCCGCTACACAACCTGAAGGTGCTCTACGGCACGGGCGTCACGGTGGAGGAGAACGGGCGCATGGTGAGGCGCGGCGGTGTGAGGTTCACCATTAAGGATGGGATCGTGTTCGACGCGCCGGCCCTCCTCGAAGAGGTCAAACAGATGGTGCGCCAGGCGAAGCAACGGACGGCAGCACCGTAGTGTGGTGTGGTCTGCCGCCGATTGATCGACCAGCGGACTCTGATTCGTCTCGGTGAAACAGTAGGGGCTAGCGTGCTACGCCCCCACACCTCGCCCCCAGAGCAATCCGCGTTCAGAGAATCATCCGCGGCAGGGAACGATCCGACCGCGGTCCGTGTAGTCTCCCAGTACTTGGCTTCTCCCCCGGGGCCACCGGTGACAGGTGACGGGTCTCACGGCAGGCTGGGAAATCTTGCCGTAAGTTGTTTCGCAATCGTTGCTTAGGACCAAATGATGCTGGCTTGGCAATCCCCGAGTAGCCTCACAACGGCGGGACTGGTGATCCTGGGACTCGCGTGTGCCCGTCCCGCACTCTGCCAGGGGGGCCGGCAGCCGCGTGGGGCTGGGCAGCCGGCCGCCGGGGTTCTCGCCCTGTATCTAGTCGGTTCCGCGTTCGACGCAGCCGCATTGCGTTCGAGCAGCGCACGGCAATCAACGACCACCGCGGGTTCTTTCACGGCAGTCGACGCTCGCTGGCTGAGGCCCACTGGCCTGAGCTCCGAGCAGGCGCTCGGTCTCGGCAGGTCGCGGGTGTTTGAAGTCGCCGACCAGCGTAGCGTGTGGATGAAGGCAGCTGCCAATGGGAGTTCGCCACCGTTTCTCGGTCCGAAGGCCGAGCAGCACCCCGCCACACTGTCGCTTTCGGCGGCGCTCCTTCCACCGATCCAGGCGGTGAGTCGATTCCCGGTGCACCTATCCTTTCACAACGTCCTGAGCATCATCCCCGAGCGTCGTGCCATGGAACATGTCTGGCCGGGTATCCGGGGCGCCGGCCGAGTGGTCCGAGTCTACTGCGGCGTCAAGTTCTAGCACGCACACGAAGGTTATCTTTGGGCCCATGGCTGTGATCGTGCGCAGTGTGATCGCTGCGACCCTGGTGGCGTTGTTCGCGGCACCTGGGGCGGCCCAGGACGACACCACGCCGGCGAGGGTTAGTTGGCTCCCGCCTGAGCCGGTCCAAGGCTCGCTCGTCCGACTGGTCATCCAGCTCGCGGATGGGCACGTCACCGGCGACAGCGCACCGAGCGTCACGGGACACCTCGCGGGACAACCTCTGCACTTCGAGCCCGATCTGCTGGGTGGGTTCCAGGCACTTGGTCCTATCCCAATGCACAGCCAGGGGAGCATCCCTCTCACCCTGACGATCCGGTACGCCGACGGGGACAGCACACACCAGTTCGTGCGCATCCCCGTGACCGCAGGCGAATACCCTGTCGAGCGTCTTCGGGTCGCGCGCCAGTTCGTCGAGCAGCCTGATTCGGCGCTCGCCGCCCGCATCGCCGAAGAGCGCGACCGGGCGCGGGAGGTGTCACGACGCACCCACAGGACCCCGCGGGTATGGCGCGGTCAGTTCACCCGACCCACGCCGGGACGCATCACCAGCGAGTACGGCAGGCGGCGGGAGTTCAACGGCCAGCTACAGAGCCGGCACTGGGGCGTCGACTTGGACGGGGAGCTCGGCACACCGGTCGTCGCGGCGAATCGCGGCGTGGTCGCGTTGGTGGGAGACTTCTACTACAGCGGGCGGGTCATCTACCTCGACCACGGGCACGGCCTGGTCACCGCCTACTTGCACCTGAGCGAGATCGGCGTGGCAGCAGGCGATACGGTTTCCCGCGGCCAGATCATCGGAGCGATCGGCGCCTCGGGCAGAGTGACCGGACCCCACCTGCACTGGACGGCGAAGTACGGGAACGTGACAGTGAATCCGATGAGTCTCTTAGAGCTCGACCTGTCGACGTTCGGCGCACCGAAGCCTTGAGCCGTCAGCCTTCAGCCGTCAGCCTGCAATTCGCAGTTCGCAATTAGCAATTCGGATAAGTCCCTGGGCTAGGCGTTCCGTCGTTCCGTCCTTCCATCGTTCCGTCGTTCCCTCGTTCCGTCCTTCCGTCGTTCCGCCCGACCGCCTCCACGAGCACCGGCTCCAACACCCTCCACACGTTCTCGGCGACGATTCGTTGCCCTTCGGCTGTTGGATGAATCCCGTCCGCCTGGTTGAGCTCGGCAACGCCACCGACGCCCTCCAGCAGGAAGGGAATGAGCGTGGCGTCGTGCTCCCGGGCAATGTCAACGAACACCTGACGAAACTCCCGGGTGTAGCGCCGACCGAGGTTGGGTGGGGCTTCCATGCCGGCGATGACGACGCGGGCGCCGCGGTGGGCGGTGCGGGTGCGGCTGATGATCTGCTGTAGGTTCCGCTTCATCTCGACGGGGGGCTGACCCCTGAGTCCATCGTTGGCGCCCAGCTCCAACACCAGGACGGCGATGGGCTCACGCAACAGCCAATCGATGCGACGCAAACCGCCAGCCGACGTCTCTCCACTCACCCCGGCGTTGACCACACGAAACGGCAGCCCAGCAGAATCGATCTTCCCTTGGATGAGGGCTGGAAACGCCTGGTCGAGTTCAAGCCCGTAACCAGCCGTGAGGCTGGTGCCGAGAACCAGCACGACACCACCTTCCGCTGTTCCCTCGTTCCGACGTTCCGCCGCCTCCACCCCCCCTGCCGCTTCTGTCGCCCGCCCCCTCCGCACCACCACTTGGCGGTCTGACGACGACTCGCATGCCCAAAGCAGCACGCAGCCCAGCAACAGCAATATCTTTCGAGCCATGATCATCCAAGCCGAACACCTGGAACAAACTTACATCAGTGGGGGCCGCCCGCTCACGGTGCTCAGGGACATCAACCTGGCCGTCGAGTCCCAGGGCTTCGTGGCAGTCGTGGGACCCTCCGGCAGCGGGAAGACTACGCTGCTCGGCCTCCTGGCCGGCCTCGACCGACCCACCAGAGGGACCGTTCGCATCGACGGACAGGATCTCGGTCCACTCTCCGAAGACGAACGGGCACGGATACGCGCGGAGAAGATCGGGTTCGTGTTTCAGACGTTCCAGCTCATCCCGACCCTTACGGCGTTGGAAAACGTGCTGGTTCCGGTGGAGCTGCACCCCGATCCGACGTTCGGGCGCAGGGAACGAGCGGACCAACGGGCCAGGGAGCTCCTGGCGCGCGTGGGACTAGCGCAGCGGACGCACCATTATCCGGCGCAGCTCTCCGGTGGAGAGCAGCAGCGGGTGGCCCTCGCGCGGGCGTTTGCAAATGAGCCCAGGATCCTCTTCGTGGACGAGCCGACCGGAAACCTGGATACCGACACCGGCCGCGCGGTGATCGATCTCTTGGTCACCCTCAACACGGAGGAGAGGACCACGCTGGTCCTGGTCACCCACGATCAGGAACTCGCCCGGCGGGCCCACCGTGTCATCCACCTCTCGGGCGGAGCGATCGTCTCCGACACTGGAAGTCGGTCCGCGTGAATCGGCGGTTCATTCTGGCCATGGTCTCGAGGGAGACCCGCTCGAGCTGGCGTCGCATCGCTCTGTACACGGCATGCATCACGCTGGGCGTGGCTGCCTTGGTGGCAATCAACTCCTTCCGCTCCGACATGAGCCGCGCCATCCACAGGGAAGCTCGGGCGCTGCTGGGGGCGGATCTGGAGTTGCGGAGTCGCGAGCCGTTTCCCCAACCGGTGCAGAACCTTCTCGATTCCGCAGTCCAGGCAGGCACACCGGTCTCCTACGTCACCAGCTTCTCCTCCATGGCTCTGGTGGAACGGAGCGGCCGCACGCGCCTAGTGGAGGTTCGCGCGCTGGCGGGTGGGTACCCGTACTACGGGCAGATCAGCACCGAACCGGCGGGCCGGTGGACAGCCCTCGCATCGGAACGGGTGGCGCTGGTAGATCCCTCCGTGCTGGTGCAGCTCGATGCCAGCCTTGGCGATACGGTGCGCATCGGTCAGGCCGACTTCCCGATCGATGCCGCCGTCACCACCGTACCCGGAGAAATCGGGATCCGCGCCGCCATCGGACCGCGGGTGTACATCCCCGGCGCGTATCTCGACGAAACGGAGCTGCTCCGGTTCGGCAGCCGGGCCCGGTATGCGGCATACCTGCAGATCGAGGACGCCGAAGAGGTCCAGCAATTTCTCGACGAGCACGAGGACCTCTTGGAAGATCAGCGGGTGGGATACGATACGGTCGAAGAACGCGAGGAGGCGTGGGCCGAGTCCCTGGATGTCATGGCCCGGTTCCTCGGTCTGGTGGGCTTGATGGCCTTGCTTCTGGGTGGCTTGGGCGTCGCCAGCGCCGCCCACGTATTCGTGAGGCGTAAGCTCGAGACGGTGGCCGTGCTACGGTGCCTGGGCGCCACACAGCGAACCGTGTTCTTGGTGTACCTCCTCCAGGCGGCGCTCATGGGGGTACTCGGCGCGGCCGCCGGCGCAGCCCTGGGCATTGGCGTGCAAGCTGCGCTGCCACGAGTGCTCGCTGACTTCTTACCCCTGGACGTGTCCCCGAGACTCCACGGGTTAGCGGTGCTCTCAGGCTTCGGCATCGGCGTCTGGGTGGCGCTGCTGTTCGGCCTGCTCCCACTCCTCACCGTCCGAGACGTTCCTCCCCTGCGGGCGCTGCGCCGGCCGTTCGATGAGCCGACACCACGTCGGGATGTCTTGCGAGTCGCGGCCTACGTCGTGCTCGTCGGGAGCATCATAGCGTTGAGCCTGTGGCAAGCACCCTTTGTGTGGGCGGGGCTGGCGTTCGCTGGCGGCGTCGCCATGGGTGCTTCCGTGCTTTGGGCGGTGGCTGCGGCGCTCATCAAGGCGACTCGACGGTTCTTCCCCGACCAAGCGCCGTACGTCGTTCGCCAGGGCGTTGCCAACCTGTTTCGGCCCCACAACCAGACGGTAGCCGTAACGCTTGCCGTGGGGTTCGGCGTGTTTCTTCTCAGCACCATGCACCTGGTGCAGCGGAACCTCCTCACCCAGATCGAGATCGAAACCGGCCCTGATCGCCCCAACCTCGTGGTGTTCGACATTCAAGCGGATCAACGGGAAGGCGTCGAACACCTGATCTCCGAAAGAGGCCTGGGGATTCGTGAGGTAACACCGATCGTTCCCGCACGGATCGCCGAGATCAACGACCGCACCGTCGAGGAGCTGCTAGCTGACACGGTTGGACCGCGTGCCAGCCGGTGGGCGTTGAGGAGGGAGTATCGGCATACGTATCGGGATACGATGGTGGCGTCTGAACAGCTCGCTGAGGGCGAGTGGTGGGGCTCGGAGTCGGGGGGAGGAGGGGGAGGAGGGGCAGAGGGCGGCAGGGAGAGGCAGGAGGCGGCAGGGGCGGTACCAGCGGCAGAGCCGGCAGGAGAGGGCGTGGCCGCAGCAGAAGGTTCGCAGCGCCGAGAAGTGCACCGCGTGTCGATGGAAGTGGACCTCGCAGCAGAACTCCGCGTGGAAGTAGGCGACCGCATCACTTGGGACGTGCAAGGGGTCCGGCTCGAGACGGAGATAGCGAGCCTGCGCCATGTGGATTGGGCTCGGTTCGAGCCCAACTTCTTCGTAGTCTTCGAGCCCGGCGCGCTAGAGCAGGCACCGCAAACCTACGTCACCCTGGTCCGCGTTCCCGCTGCGCTCGAGCGGGCCGAGCTACAGCGCGATCTGGTCCGACGCTATCCCAACATCTCGGCGCTGGATCTATCCCTCATCATCGAGACGCTCGACAGAATCCTGGGGAGCGTCTCGTCCGCGATTCGGTTCATGGCTGTGTTCAGTCTTGCCAGTGGTCTGATTGTGCTGCTGGGCGCGATTGCCACCTCACGATTTCAGCGCTTGCGGGAAAGCGTACTGCTGAGAACGCTGGGCGCCCGAACGAAGCAGGTGGGGAAGATCCTCGTCACGGAGTATTTCGCCCTGGGTGCGCTGGCCGCGCTCACCGGCACCCTCCTCGCCGGGGTCGCCGGGTGGGGGCTGGTCACCTTCTTCTTCGAGATGACCTTCCGACTGCCGGTGCTGACGCTGGTCTGGCTGTTCCTGGGCGCCGCCATGGTCACGACGGTCATCGGGCTGCTGGGGAGTCTGGAGGTGTTCAGGAAACAACCCTTGGCGGTGATGAGGCAGCTGGGGGAGTAGGTGAGCGGTGCGGGGTGAGCAGTGCGCGGGATGCACCAGTCGGTGGTGAGTGGTCGTGTGGTTTGCTTCGGACCTCGCGGGCCCTTTTCTGCCCCCGACGCAAACCACCAACCACAGACCACTCACCTACTTCAACCGCTCACCCCATGGCGTAGCCCGCAGCAACGTCAGCGCGTAGGCACCACCCCCACAATCCTCAACGGTCCCCCGCTCCCTCCCTCGATCTTCATCGGCAGGGCAATCACGTACCCACCGGCCTCCGGCATCCGGTCCAGATTCGCCACATTCTCGAACGCCGGAATCTCGGCGGCGAGCAGGACCTGGTGGGACTCGAAGTCGGACGACTGCCCGTAGTCAATGCTCGGCGTGTCAATGCCCAGGGCGGCAATCGAACGCTCCTCAACCAGCCATCGGGCTGCCGTCGGCTCCAAGCCCGGGAAATGAAGCAACGGAATGGCGTCCTCACCTCGCACGTCCGTTCCCAGGTACGCCGCCGCATCCGGCCAGTGGCGACCCCACCCCGTACGCAACAACACGATGGCACCGTCAGGCATCGGGCCGTGCACTGCCTCGAACGCCTCGAAATCCGCAATGCTCACCAGGTAATCGGCGTTGGCCGACGCATTGGCCTCCACGTCGATGACCACCGCCGGTCCGATCAACCGGCTCAGGGGAATCTGGTCTGCCGTGGGCTTGCCTTCGGCGAAATGGATCGGCGCATCGAAATGGGTGCCGCCGTGCTCGGCCGCGCTGAAGTTGTTAGCGGCGTAGTAGTACCCCGCCTCGGTGACGCCGGATGCCACCTGCTCCAGCCCGAATGGCTCCGCCGTGGGCCAGTAGATGGTCTGGGCGTTGTAGGAATAGGTGAGGTCGATCCACGCTGACGAGTCGGCGAACAGCGCGGCGACTTCGTCTTGGGGCGGCGCGCAGCCGAGCCCGGAGATCCCAAGAACAATGAGCAGCGACGCAATGGGCACCGCTGACCGGCCCTCTTGGGCTGATGTAGATGGGCGACGTTTGGCAATGCCCCTCCAGCCGCACTCCAGACAGCACCGCCGCTCCAGTCTCAGTACCTGTAGGGGTAGCGGTAACACGTAACGCTCCGTGGTCTCATGACGGTGGGGACAGGTCCGGCGGTTAGGTATGAGCAGCCAGACCACAGCACTACCAATATGACTCGCAGCAGGACGGTGGCCAGGAGGATGGGAACGACGAGAAGGGAGATATCCATGTGAACTGCTCGGCATTCCCTGCAAGCTAGGGCCGAGCAGGTGTGCGTCAACCGGGGCGTGGATGCCCATCTGAGGAGCGGGCTCGGCAGACAACCGCAAGTTTGATGTGGGTCAGGCCCTGAACGAGGCTAGGCCGAAGGCCGCGCCGTGGCGTCAGTCCCGCCCGTTCGGCCCGCAGATGTCAGACGCACCTGGTAGGTGCCGACCTCCTTCTCTGCGCATCGGCGAACATCAGCACCGAGGATCATGGCCAGGATCTGCGCACCGAAACGGACACCGAGGCAAGGCACTTGGAGCCGGAGCGCCCGCTGGAGGTACGCCGACTCGTCTTGCAGAAATTGGCGCTGGCGTAGATCATACGCCGCCATGGGGGTACCGCCAATCAGAATGGCGTCGAATTCCCCAGCCGGAGGCAGATATTCGTCCCGGTAGGGATGAACCACGCTGTAGTCCACCTCATGGTCAATCAGGTACTGCTCGCACAGACCGAAGCCTTCGACATCGCAACTGTGGATCGCCAGAATCCTCATGTCGTTCAGCCCATGCCCCACTGAGCCCGCAACCAGGAGACCCTCCGTGGAGGTAGCTGTGTCAGTCAATGCCATAGTACGAATCCAGCCCCCGCTGCAACCCCAACGTCCCCTCAGTCGTCTAAACCAGATAGAGCCCTCAAGCGAGTCCATCATGATCTCGAGGCTGGCGCGTTACCTGTTGTTCGCTTCTCTCTGCGCCGTCGCCGCCTGCAGCAGCGGAGCTGGTGCCGGCGGCACCCACGGCTCCTGGCGCGCTGCGGTGGATACCGTGGGAGACACGGTGGTGGTGCGTACCACCTCCGGGAGCGTTTGGGGCGACACGACCTTCCTCGAGCCGGAGCTAACCATCGGCGTGTTCGATGGGGCCGACTACGAGATGTTCGGCAACATCGTGGCGCTGGCAGTGAGCGACGCCGGCGAGATCTACGTGCTGGACCGCCAGGTGCCTGCAGTCCGCATGTTCGGACGCGACGGAGCCTATCTCGGCGACCTGGGGCGCGAAGGTGGCGGACCCGGCGAGTACAAGCGGCCCGCCTCACTGGCCATTCTCCCTGACGGCCGCATCCTGCTGCGGGATCGCGGGAACGGACGTATCAACGTGTACACCGCCGACGGCCAGAGCCTTCCGAGCTGGCGGCTCCCCAGCGGCGGCACCTTCGGCACCAGCCGCCCAATGGACGTGGACACCGCGGGGAACACGTACACCATGGTGCTGCTGCAGGTGGGCGTCGACGTCACCGAGTGGACGTACGGCCTCGCCCGGTTCACGCCCGATGGCGAGCACACGGATACCTTGCGAGCTCCCGCCTGGGACTTCGAGCCGCACCAGGTGGTGGCTCGACGGGAGGGGAGCAGCAGCTCGACCAGTGTTCCCTTCTCCCCGTCGGTGAGCTGGACCCTCAGCCCCTTCGGCTACTTCGTGGGCGGGTTGAGCACTGACTATCGCATCGACCTCTTCCGGCTGGACGAGTCCGTGCTCCGGATCGAGCGGGACTGGACGCCCGTACCGGTCGTGGGCGCCGAGAAGGCCGAGCGGGAGCGGGAGATCGTCGAGAACTTCAAGCGCCTGGCCGGGAGCTGGAAGTGGAACGGCCCACCGATTCCGGACACCAAACCGCCGTTCCGCGACATCATGGTCGACGACGATGGCCGACTCTGGGTGCGGGTATCCCAGCCGGGGTACGAGTATCTCTCCGAGGAGGAAGCGCGCGAAGAGGAGCGGCTCTCGGGGCGGCCGCAGCTGCGGTACCGGGAATCAGTGGCGTTCGACCTGTTCGACCGGGACGGCCGGTTCCTCGGGCCCGTCAGGGTGCCTGAGGACCTCCAGACCTACCCCGAGCCGATCGCCCGAGGCGATACAGTGTGGGCCGTCGCCCGGGATGAGCTGGACGTGGCCCGGGTGGTCAGGTATCGAATGGTGCGTGGACGCCGCGAGCGCCCATAGGGGACGCAAGTACCCCATCCTACGCGGCGGAGCCCGGGCTTCAGCCCGGGCCCCACGGAGGACCTCACTGCGACGCCGTGGGCGTCGATATGCTCTTGCTGCGTTCGATGGACTGAAGAGCGAGATACCTCTCGCCGAACCGCTCCATGTTTTCCACTTCAGTCTGGTACTGATCGTAGTGCCGCTCCTCATCAGCCACGAGGTCTTCGAAGATCCGTTTCGTGGCAGAATCGGCATTGGCCCCGCACTCGTTCGCCCACTCGTTGTATTCCCTGGCGCTCTGCTCCTCCATGGCCGCGGCCCGTTCCAGCATCTTACGGACGTCGTGGATCTGCTGCACTTCCTCTGACGCTTTCATCTCCACCTCTCCCCTGAGGAAGAGGATTCGCTCTGCTGCGCGCTCAACGTGGAGCATCTCTTCGATCGCCGTCTTCTTGAACAGGTTGGCCAGAAGATCATACCCCTGATCATCACAGCGAAAATGGAAGTACATGTACTGATGAACCGCCGACAATTCGTCCGCGACCGTCTTGTTCAACAACTCGATGCTCTTCTCATACATGACCCTGCCTCCTCCGTCCCGAATTCAGCCCCTGTGTTCCAGCCTATCGGGGCGCAGCATGCAACGCCACGACAGCCACACCCACCCACGACTTCACCGCCCGCCCGTGTCACGATGCCCCGATCCGCCAGCCGATTGCTGCCGGTGAGCCACATGACGATAAGGCGCCACATGGCCGGCTCCGGGACGAGAACCTAGTGGCAGTGAGGTTGGCCGAAAGGTATCCTCGGCTACACTTGTCAGGCTATGGGCATGCGCGGCGTAACGGCTCGAAGCGGAGAGCGCCCCCGCCGAGCAAGCCGTGGCGATGTTCGACCGCGAGAGTATTATACGCTGCCACACATGGGCACGAACACACCAGTCATCGAAGCCCGCGACCTGACGAAATACTACGGCGACACCGTGGGCGTAGAGGGGCTCGACTTCACCGTCGAGCCTGGCGAAGTATTTGGCTTCCTCGGCCCCAACGGCGCCGGCAAGACCACTACCATCCGCCTGCTGCTGGACCTCATCCGACCCACCCGCGGCGAAGCCCGCCTGCTGGGCCGCTCGACCCAGGACCCTGCGGTGCGCTGCTCCGTGGGTTACCTGCCGGGTGAACTGTCCCTGGACGAGCGCCTAACAGGCCGGCGGATGCTCGAATACCTCGACGCCTTGCGCCCCCGGGGAACACCGCCGGCGGACCCTCGCCGGCGGGCGGAGGTCTGCGAGCGACTACAGCTCACCGCTGCCGATCTGGAGCGAGTGATCCGGGACGACTCCCGGGGAACCAAGCAGAAGATCGGTCTCGCCTCCGCGTTGCAGCACGATCCCGACCTACTCATTCTGGACGAGCCAACCACCGGGCTCGACCCGCTGGTGCGCGAAGCGGTGTTCGAACTTCTGACCGAAGCTGGGCGGGCCGGCCGCACGGTGTTTCACTCCTCCCACGTGCTCTCGGAAGTCGATCGCACGTGCACCCGAGTGGGCATTCTCCGTGAAGGACGGCTGATCGCGGTGGAGCGGATCGACGACATGCGGAAGACTCTGGTGCGGAAGATGGTGGTGCAATTCGACGGTCCCGTGCCGGTGGCCGAGCTGGACCTCCCAGGAGTGGAGGTGACGCTGGAGGGCGCCGGCCACGCGGAACTCCGCGTGGCCGGCGAGCTGGACCCGCTGCTCCGGGTGCTGGCGCGCCATGCGATTCGAAACCTCGCTTTTCCCGAGCCGAATCTCGAGGACGCGTTCGTCCGCTATTACCGAACCGATGCCGGCGGTCGCGAATGATCAGGGCACTGGTGGGGCGGAACCTCAGACATCAGGGCCGGCTGATCGTTGCATTGACCCTGGGTCTCGCGGTAGTTGAATTGCTCATCGTTCAACTGGCGGGGCTGCTCGAATCCGGCCCCGGCCTGCGCGATCTGGTCGGGGCGATGCCCCTTCCCGTGCAGGAACTCTTCGGCGCCCAGCTCCGGCTGGCGTCTTTCTCAGCGGCTGTCGCGTTCGGCTTCCAGCACCCAGTGGTGCTCGTCGCTGCGTTGGCCCTGGTCATCGTCGGCAGCACGATACCGGCGGGCGAGAAGGAAACCGGGACCCTCGATCTCGTGCTGGCCCGACCCATCCGCCGAGGGTGGTACTTCTCCAGCTCCCTGGTGCTGGTCCTCCTCGCCTCGGTGCTCCTCCCCGGGGCACTACTCATCGGCGGCATCGTGGGGCTGGGACTGGTGGACGCACCCGACGAGCTCCAGTGGACGCGGTACACGATGAGCGCGGTGGGACTGGCGACGCTGCTCCTGGCCCTGGGTGGCGTTTCCCTGCTGCTTGCGTCCGGAGCGCGGCGTCGTGGGCCCGCGGTCGCCCGGGCCGTGGCACTCATTCTCGTGCTGTACCTCCTGGAGGTGTTTGGGGATCTCTGGTCGAGTCTGGGCTGGATTCGCTGGGCCAGCCCGTTCCACTACTTCAATCCCATCCAGTCAGCCATAGCGGGACGCACGCCCGTCGTGAACCTGCTGGTCTTGCTTGCGGTATTCGCTTTGACGACGGCTCTGGCCTTCGTGCAGTTCAACCGGCGAGACGTGTGACAGCGCGAGTGGGCACTACCTAAACGAGCCGCGCTCTCTGCTACTCAAGCATCTTGCGTATCGTCCCCTCGTACTCCGGGAAGTACTGCCCGATGACGGGAAGATCGAAGCGTCTCAGGATGCTGGTATTGGGCTCCCGCTCGAGTAGGAACTCGAAGGATCTCTCTATCAGCGTCTCAGCAGGTACCCGACCGCCTGTGAGCTTTTCGTAATACGACCGGTCGACCATCACTTCGTGTTCCGTGGTCTTGCGGGCTTCCACGGTGACCTTGAACGTGGTTTCGTCGAGTCTTTCAACCTTGATCATGTTGCGCCTCGGATTTCCCGCGTGCGCCGCAGCTCAGCTCCCTTCCCGAGCCAGTTCCTGAAACCGAGGGTGATCGCGGAGGGAAGCCCAGCCCGGATCCACGTCAGCTAGCAGTCGAAGGAACGGCTTGGACCATCCCGCCGGGACGGTCAACAGCTCCTCGACGATATCGAGGGCGCGATCGGCCTCCCCCGCAGTCGCATAGACGCTGGCCAGCGTGCCGAGCATTTGTGGGCCAACCGCGGCATCCCGAGACACCGGCATGAGCTCCACGGCGCGGCTCCCGTGGCGTATGGCATCCTCGCTCCGACCGAGCGCCGCGTACGTGCGTCCCAGCAGGCTATGAAACCGGGCCTCGTCCGGCTGGCGCTGCACACGCCCCTCCAGGACGATGCGGGCGGAGTCGTGGTAGGCGCGGGCTGCGTCTTCACGGCCGCGCGCCTGGTTGGAGATGGCCTTCCCCCGGTAGTAGTGCGCCGGGTCGGCCCGCACCGTGGCCAGCGAGAAACGGTCGAGCTCCCGATGGAAGCCCTCCGGGACGCAGCAGAAGAAGTCGACAGTCTGGACATTTTGCAGAAACGCCGTCACGACCGCAGTGATCCCCAGGCGGTCGCCGGCCTCGGCCAAACCGGCCCGGGCACGCTCTAGGTCCCCCAACCAGACCACGTAAAGCAGAGACCTGAGCAGGTAGGCGTCGATGACGTCGGGGGCCGCGGCTATGCTCCGATTCCAGTACCGTTCCGCCTCGGCATAGTTGCGCATCCAGAAGTGCGTGGTCCCGACATCCGTGAGCAGCCTGACGTTCTGTGGGTCCAGCTCGAGCGCCGGTTGTCTACTGGCGAGGGACTGCTCCCAGTTGCCCAGCCGCCGCTGCACATTGGCGATAGCATCGAACAGCTCGGCGTCGTTGGGCCGGAGCCGCTGCGCCGCGGCGTACTCGGCCAGCGCCCGGGCGTAGTTGCGACTGCCCCAGTAGTGGTAGTTGCCGAGGGCGAGATGCGCTTCGGGGAGATCGGGCCTCAGGGCAAAGGCCTGGTCGATCGCCTGCTTGGCCAGGGAAACCCGCTGGGGTGTCCTGTCCCAGAAGAACCAGAACATCCTCAGGTGTGCATTGGCCAATCGGGCGTATGCCTCCGCAAACGCCGGATCCAGTTGCACAGCCCGCGTGTACAGCTCCTCCGCCGCCCTCAGGTCCTGCGGCGACATGAATCCCAGACTCATGTACGCGTTAGCACGCAGGTAGGCGTCGTACGCCTCGACGTTGTCGGTGGGCCTCTTCCGCAGCGTCTCTGTCTCACGCTGCACCAGCGTCACGTCCAACGCCTGCGCCACGGCCTCGGCGATCTTCGAGTATACCTGGAACACCTCGGTCATCTCGACATCGAAGGCCTGCGCCCAGAGGTGGATGTCGTCGGAGGCCCGGATGAGCTGAGGATTGACGCGCACCCGACTCGCGGGATCCATGGGGCGCTCCCGCTGGATCGTGCCTTCCAGCACGTACTGCACGCCAAGCTCCTCGGCAATCTCGCGGACGCTCTTGTCACTGTCCTCGTACCGACCGGCGCTCTGCCGCGAGATGACCCCCAGCTCGCCGAGACCGGCCAGCCGGGTGGTTATCGCCTCGGTGATGCCCGCCGCGAAGTAGTCGTCGTCGGGTGGCCCCAGGTTCTCCAGCGGCAGAACCACCAGCATGGGGAGCTCCGAGGCTGCACCGGCCCCGCCGCCGGACCGCTCGATCAGTCCCGTTATCGCGGCGACGGCCAGCACCGTGGCGACCGCAACCGTGCCCACCAGCCAGCGCGACGGACCCCGTCTTGCCGAGATGCTCGCCGCGGTTGCCGCGGTCGGTTCCATCCCTCCACTCGGCGTGACCATCCCCTCGAGCTGGTGCAGCAGCTCCTCGGCACTCTGCCACCGGTCGGCCGGCTTCTTCTGCAGACACTTCATCACCACCTGGCCGAGGGCCGGCGGTACCGTACCCCGGTGGGTAGTGACGGGCACCGGGGCTTCGGTGACGTGGGCCGAGAGCACCTGTTGGGGGGTTGTACCAGTGAACGGTGGACGGCCGCTCAGCATCTCGTAGGCCATCACACCCACGGCATAGATGTCGGCCCGGTGATCGATGTTGGGGTCGGCGACCGCCTGTTCCGGCGCCATGTAGGCGGGCGTGCCGAGGGCCACGCCGGCGGTGGTGAGTTGCTGTCGCCCGGTGGCCTCGCTCACCGCCTTGGCGACACCGAAGTCTGTCACCGTCGCGTGACGTCCGGTCAGCAGCACGTTGTCCGGCTTGATGTCCCGGTGGACCACGCCGCGCTGGTGCGCGTGGGCCAGGGCATCTACCACCTCGCGAATGAGGCGCACCGCCTCCGGGATCGGCAGCTCACCCTCCCGGGCCAGCCTGGTTCGGAGCGACTCACCCTCGACGTAGGGCATGACGTAGTACAGCAGGCCGTCAGCTTCGCCGGAGTCGATCAGCGTCAGGATGTGGGGGTGCTGGAGCTGGGCGGCGATCTCGATCTCCCGAACGAACCGGTCGGCACCCAGGGCGGCCGCGAGGTCCGGCCGCAGCACTTTGACGGCGACTCTGCGGCGGTGCCTCAGGTCGTGGGCCACGTAGACCGTGGCCATGCCGCCGCTCCCCAGCTCGCGCTCGATCTGGTAGCGGTCTGCGAGGGCAGCCCGGAGGCGGTCCAGGTCATCACTCATCGCGAGCTAAGATAGGGATTCACGTCGCCCCTGGCGAGCAACCGGATCGCGCCAGTGTACCTGCGCTCAGCCGTCGCTCCCTTCACAGGCCCCGACCCGAAACACCCCTTGCGGTTGCATTCCCCACCGTCCCCACGACAACGCCGACTATGGGCGCAAGCGAGAACGCGCCGGGTATGCCGCCGAAGTACAAGAGAAGCGCCAGCCCCGAGATAACGAGCCCTTTCACCACGTCTTCGACTATGGACTCGCCCAGGAGCATGAACAGGAGTGCTAGTCCAACCGCTATCCCCGCTCCCACTAGGTATGTCCGCAGTGGCACATCCGGGACGGGGGCCGAGATCTCGGCGACGAGCATCCCGAGCCACCCACCGATCGTGCAGGTCGCCAGTACCACCAGCAGAATCTTCAGTGTCACGGCGCCGAACCGGTAACGAACACAGTGGCGACCACGGCTGCACAATCCTGCGTAGCGTTGCAGACTTCAAACTTTCCAACGTGCCGCCCTGCAGTCACCGCCACCAGGTAGAACCAGACTTCGATACTCTCATCCGGCTGCAAGTCGCGTTCGAAAAACCAACTGTATTGATCCAGGATGGGCAGGCTCATCGAGTCGGTGGGCTCGGGATCCATCCCTTCCACATCGAACGCCTCGAGCAGGCCGTCGTCGACGTCCACGCTGTGAAACTGCACGTCCTCTTGCCACGTGTTCCGGATGGTAAGCCGCGCTTCAAAGGGCTGCCCCAGCTCGACCGTGTCCGGCAGGTGCAGCGCAACCTCGAGCAACTGCCCTCCTGAAGTGGCCACGACGATGGCGAGTAGCAGCATCAGGACTGCTCCGGCGACTGTGCCCACCGCGAAGCCGACCCAGAATCGATTCATGGTGTCCGCGCCAGATTAGATGTCCGTGCAGGACCGGCAGCCATCCGAACTCTCGAGCTCATCGTACCGTCATCGCGCCGGGAGCACAAACCAGCATGCCCTCCGAACGATGGCGCCTTCGGACCTGCGCAAGACCTCTGCTGCGGACCCGAGCGCCTGCGCTGCTGCGTGCGCCGCAGATTCGTGATCGATTGCGGCGCTCACCGCCGCAAGCAATCGAACCGTTCCGGAAAGTCGGTGAACAGTCCGGTTACGCCCAGATCGAGCAGCCGGCGCATGTCCTCCGGCTCGTTCACGGTATAGGGATGGATTGCCAGTCCGTGGCGACGGGCGACCGCGACGAGTTCGGAGGTCACGTCCCGCCATGAGGGGCCGATGCCGACGGCGTACCCGCTCACCGCCTCCAGCACGCTATCAAGCGGCTCAGGAATGCGACCGCGACGGAACAACTGGATCAATGGCAACGCCTCATGGAGCGTGTGGAGCTTCCTCAGACTTTCCGGGCTGAACGACTGTATGAGCACGGTCCAATCCTGCGACGACGCCGGCAGCAGCTCGAACCGCCGCAGCAGACTCACCAGGTGCTGCTCCATGCCCGGTGCGGCCTCTGGCTGCTTGGTCTCGATGTAGTAGCGGGTCGACCGGCCATACCGCTGCAGGACCTCTTCGAGTGTGGGGATGCGCAGGCCGACGTATTCCGAGCGGGCCCGATCCGGATGGGCCTCATTGAACCAGCTCCCCACATCACATGTCCGGAGGTCTGCCAGCACTCGGTCGCGGACACGTCCCGTGCACCACCCTCGAGGACCACGGGCCGTACGATCGAGGGATTCATCGTGGAGCACGACGAGGACGCTGTCGGCGGTGAGTTGCAGGTCCTGCTCGATGTAGTCGGCGCCGAGGTCCAGCGCGAGGTCGTAAGCCGCGAAGGTGTGCTCGGGGGCGCTCGCGGAGGCGCCCCGGTGAGCGATGTTGAGCGGTGCGGGGACCGGAGTCCCTGAGGCTGATTCATTGCCGCGGCAGTATATCGTCACCGCAGCGAGGGTAATGAGGGCGGCGACTTCCGGTCGTACGGCGAACCTGCTCCTCATCAGCCTCACGCCGTATCCGACGCTACGCCGTACAGGTTTCCCACAGCCACCAGGCCTCCCTCGTCGAAGAAGGGCACCAGGATGCGACGGTAGTCTTCTCCTTCGAACTCATCGAGCCGGCGCCAGTATGACGGGAGGTCCCGAGATGTGAAGAGATGGGCCGGCACGCGCTCACCACTCGGCGACCACTGCAAGACGGGGTAGCCCTCGGCTGCTGCCCACCCGCGGTGCATGAGCCTTCCGGTGACCCATCCCACCTGCCAGTCGCCTTCGACCTTCCCGAGCTGTTCATGGTTGGCACCACCCGGCGCCAGGCTGCCGTAGACGATCAATCGTTGTGACGCGCCGAACAGAGCGTCGAATGCTTCCTCGAGGCCGGCGAGAGCCCGCGGCCCCATAGCCTCCGACCGGAGACGACTGAGGGTCTGCAGCGCCCGTGCCAGGTCTGCCAGCGTACAGGACCAGTGTGTCGTGGAAGATGGCATCGGGGAGGGGAATGAAGCTCCAGCCGATGACTATTGGCCGTTCCGAGTGGCCTCACGGAACAACTGACGGGCGCGCCGACCCGATACTCGCCGCCTGTCGATCAACTCCGCGGCCACGAGCTGCACGGCCATCCAATGGTCGGGGTCCGCCAATGTGTCGCGGGTCCGAAGCCACAGGTACCTCAGGTACGCCCGAGCGCTTTCGTGCGAGGGACAGAGCTCCGATGCCAGGTCAATGGTCTGGGACGCGCCGAGGAGATCCCGACCGGTGCCGCGCCACTCCGATTGCCCGGTCGCGAGCCTCTCCGCGATGGAGCCTCCGAGAGTGATGATGATCTCCCGCTCCGCCTTGACTGGATGAGGACGGCCACTGCGCTTGTCGTAGATGTCCAGCGGTGTCAGGGCAATCTGACCGCGGGATCGGCCGCTAGTGGAGATTGAGACCGAATGGAAGCCGCGCCGATGGATGATGCACAGCACCACTTGACCCGCTTGCCGGTAGGCGAGTCGTCTGAGCATGGAGAGCCGTTCCGTGGCGATGCTCACCGATCAACCTTGCTTGGCGCTTCTTGAAGATGTGCGATCAGCGCAGCGAGCGGCAACCCAGCCCCCGACTGCGCGGTGGGGCAGCAACTCAAGACGAGCACCCACGCAGTTCGGTACTGCCGGCATCGACGCCTCCACGGCTCCATCCGCCTGTCACGCAGCGTCAGACGTGGGATCCACCACTCTTCCGAGAAACAGAATGCTGCCAGTACTGCACTCGCGAATCAGAAAGAGGAATGGATGATCCGCTCGGAACGTGGGCGGAGCCTCCTCAGGCAGACCCATCACCATCACCACCGCCGTCGCTGCTGCCGCCTCCGTGCCCTCCTCGTCCACTGCGGTGAACGCCTTGTGCAGCACCGCCCCGATGTAGAACCAGTTCTTCCTCCCGTCCATGCCGGAGAAATCAGCCTTGCCGATGTCAAATGCATCAGCCATCCCCATGGACAGCAATGCGTCGTTGAGCTGAAACGCTGACGTGATGGTGAATCTGGGCAGGAATACGTCAACCTCCGTGGCCGACAGATCTCTCGTCCACCTCTCCAGGTTCTCCAACGTCAAGCCCTCCTCCAGCTCCGCCAGTCCGTCACGCGCTCTGGGAAGCAGCACGGTCATCGACAGGTCCTCCCCGGCGTAGGGAAGCTCCAGAACCTGAAGGCGGTCGTGCGCGGCATATCTGAATTCGTCCGACTGAGCCATCATCCGCGCTGTGACCCGCTGTTTGGCCGCGACCCAAAACGCCACGTCCGTGGTGTGGTCCTTGTCGAACTGGCTGGCCCAGCTCCCCTTGAAGTAGATCGCGTTGGTCAGGACCAGCCTGGTCAGGGAGCTGAGGACATCAGGTGCGACGAGATTTGTGATCTGGTCTTGCGTCGCTCGTTCGACCCACCCGTTGATGGTGCGAGCCGCAGCCTGGGGGTCCCTGTAATCGACCGATGTAACCAGCACTCCGTAGTAGGCCTTGGTCAGGGCGAGGAAGCTCTCCAGCAAATCGTGCCCCTCCTGAGGCCACAGGGCATTGGCAACCGTCAGTTGCACCTCCCCCTTCTTCTCCACCCCGCTCAGCGTCGCCTCTAGCGAGGCAACCGCCGCATGAAGTCGCTCCTGATCAGGCGGGAAGTGGAGGGTGCGGGCCATCTGTGCCGCGGTATCGCCACGGGCTCCGCCATAGCTCATGGCCAGCGCGGTGGAGACACTATAAGGAGAGAAGAACAGGTTTCCTTGCCCCGCCCTCAACCTGCTATACAGCTCGAGCGCAAAGCGGTTGTTTCCCTGGGCCACCTGCACGGTAGGACCGGTGTTCTCTGCATCACGGGGCCCGAATGGCGTCATCTTTGCCCCTTGTGCCAACTAACTGGACCTGTTCCAGATATGACGCGCGACCTTCCAGCTAGAGTCCGGCTGCCGCTGGAAGATCATGACATAGTTGTAGTGGATTTCGACGGCCGGCCTGCCGGGCAGACGTATGGCCTCCACACTCGTCCCCGTGTCAAATGCCCACTCGCCCGCTACCGCGATCTCCCCTGAGCGAAACGTCTCTGTTGGACGATCAAACTCTAGATGGAGTTGGAGAGCACGACGCATCTGGTCCCGCCCCACAATCGCAGGCGCACCTGGACGGATAGTCACCATCCCGTCCGTGCAGTGCACGAGGAATGCCTCCACATCACCGTCGTTGTGCGTGCCCTCAAGGGCTTCACGCACCTCCACGATCGCGGCGATGTCGGCTTCGAGTACCACTGCCGGCTGCCGGTCCGCTTGGCGGCACCCTATCAGCAATAGCAGCACCTGGGTGAGAACAATGGCCCATCCGCGAGACATCGGTTCGCTCCGCGATCCGTCCACCATCACAGAACAACGACCTTGGCCATCACGCAAGCACCCGAGTGCATCATGCGCCTGGCAGGCGCTCCTGCGCCATCCTGAAGAAGCCGAGCAGGCAGTTGACTGAATAACGAGTACAATTCCGGCCAACATATCCCAATACGCTGCCGGCCCATGCTGCATGAGACTCCGGTCCTAGTCTCGCCAAGTGGTTGACCGCCTCGGAAGTGAGGCGTTAGGCCTCAGGTGCAGCGCCCCCTATCCACGGTCGGCCCGGAACACCACTATTACGCAAATATCCAAGACCCAGTCCCTACTCTGCAGCACCCGGAGGATCCCATGCTGCGCCGCGCTCTTGCAATCCTCATCATCGTGGTCCCCCTTGGCGCGCTACTTGCGACCCCGCAAGCCCAGGAGCCTACCGACCGCCTCACCCTCGACCTCTACCTCGAGTTCGAAAGCGTGAGCTCGCCCCAGATCTCGCCGGACGGGAGACAGATCGTCTACACCCGGCGATGGGTAGACAAGATGAACGACCG